>Ga0190354_1000027_pt1 | contig 25266 bp, 49 predicted proteins | sample 4872131213_MG_FD_163436 | JGI IMG/M metagenome (GOLD analysis project Ga0190354, IMG submission 163436) | Hydrothermal vent microbial mat bacterial communities from Southern Trench, Guaymas Basin, Mexico - 4872-13-12-13_MG | ecosystem: Environmental > Aquatic > Marine > Hydrothermal vents >...
TATTTTATTACACCTTTCACTACCTTGCCCATCTGATGAGTATTCTGAAATGGACTTGGGATATTGATAAACATCATTTGACCACCATCAAAATATTTCGAGAATCTCCCAGTTATTCTCACTCGCTTTCCAATAGTCATCTTTTGCCATGGTGATACGATTTGATTAGTATACATCTTTCCTGATTCATAATAATTAGCATAAGATGAATTAGTTTCTTGTGCATACTTCATGTCTGCTTCATAAAGAGTAACTGCTGCTGATTCTGCGGGTACTAATTCACAATTATAAAATCCTTCCCATGAGTCTATTTCAGTTCGAATTACTTTGAGGACCTCTTCGAGTTCATCCCATGAATATCCTGCTATTTCTTTTAAATCCCATACGCCTATAATTCCGATAGTAGAATACATACGCTGCAGTGATCGAAGTCCTAGTTCAAAAGTAGCATCAAGATGTTGGTGTTCTTTTAGAAGTTTTCTATGCCAGTCAAGAAAATCTTTTGCTAATCTTAGATTTTCTATTATACGTTCTAAGAAATTATCATAGTGTCTAATAAATATTCCTGGTAGATTAAGACTTACGACTTGATGACTGCCTATCTGAACTCCTCCACTTCCATAAGAATTGTAAAAGGGCTTTGTACTTGATGTGAGTCTACAACACGAGGCTATAGCATCAAGATGAGGTAGTGCAAGAAAATTATACATTGTATGCTGAATATTCTGTTCAAGTGCAAACTCTAAGAATTCTTCATCTTGGATACTTATTCCCTCTGTCTTAAGTGCAGCTGTTATTACAGGAAATCGTAACATCTGAATTTTAATTTCGTTAGTGTGCCATTTCATTACTGATTTTTGAACAACTAGTAAATCATCTATATCCAGGTCCCAAACATTATCTCCAAACAGATGTTCTAAATAATACCTATCAAAAAATGAGATATTGGTATAAAGTGATTCTGCACCCTGTCTTAAATGTTGATTAAATGAGTAAAACAATCTTTGTAATTCATTCTTGAATTGATATTCCGTTGAGCTAAGTTTTTGTTTCTTTACATAATAAGTTAAAGCTAAAATAAGATCTGGAATACCTATCGCTCCTCGCGTACGATTTGCAACATAAGATGTAAATTCTATAAGTTGTGCTATAAATGAATCCAGTCGCTTTGGCGATTTACTTTTGAAATGTGGATAGTATAATAATCCTTCGCTCATTATAGGTTCAGTTGCAATTGAATAACAGTATGGCAACAACAGTAGTTTCGAAAAATCATGGATATACAATTCATTCCCATGAAGTGTGAGAATTTCTTTGCCTCTATCAAACCAATCAGTGACCAACTGTTTATTAAATGCCAGTTCAATACCAGATGCTAACTGCTTTCGAATATTGGCTATATCTGGATAATAATTAGCATTTATATCCACAATACTTTTTCCATCTAAAAAATCTTCAATATTCATTTTTATCTAATTCAAAATAAATTATAGTAACTACACTATCATTAGAAAAATTCGGATATACTTCAGATAGCGTATTTAAAAGACCGTCAATCGTTCTACACTTAGGATCATGTTCACACAAGATATCTCTCTTCTTTATTTCATTAAATCTGCATATCAAGAGCTTTTTAACAATAGCTCTTTTGATTCCATTCAAAAGAATCTCTTCTCCTATTTTTAAATCTGCCCATTTATAACCACGTCTAACTGTACAATTAATGCCATCATGAAACACAGGATTGTTAAAATGGATTATTTTTAAATCGTTTTCATTCATATTTCTTTCTTCACAACATTCTATCTTAATACTTCCACATCTATAACACTGTAGACTACCACAATCTTTACCTGCTCCTCTAAATACATGATAGCTTCCAGTTGCACCACACAATATACATCTACAGTTTTTCATCTTTCTATTCTAAATTTTATATTAAATAGAATAATTATATATGAAATATACTGGAATCATGCCTCCATAGCTTCTCTATCCGTTTATCATCTTCTTTAAATGTAAGATTATTTGAATTCAAACGATGAAATTCTTTCCTTTCTATTAATAGATCGTATTTCTCCTTTCCAATTTTAAACTTTACTCGGTTTTCCCTGGCAATCAAATCAATATATCTGTTTTCATGATAGCTTAGATAGCTTCTTATTTGATTGTAAAGATTTTCTTCTGATTTTGCACATTCAATATGTTCTATATAAGGAGGACGTAATACTCTGAGGCGTCTGAACTCTGCTTTCCATAATTCATAAGTTTCAATATCAACTCGTGCTTTCATCTGCTGAATGTACCTGTCTACACTATTCTTCTGAAAGCACTACTAATTGGATCTTCATTGACTTCTCTAATTGACTTTCCTCCTAAGTAAACATCAGATTTAATAATATCATGTTCTTCATCCCAACTCATCAGCATCACATGTGTACCAAATTCTTTGGATAATCGTTTGGCAAACTGTTCAACTTTTTCGAATGTCCAATAATTAAAGACTCCTGCTAATACTACATAAGAACCTTTACTACCTACTAATTCTTTATCGCACATACAGTGTGATGGGTCGCCGTTTTTCCATCCTAGATCTGGTTCGAATACTTCACCTCTTTTCTTTTTGGATTCTTCACGCATTTCCAGGATTATTTTCTTAATTCGCTTTTTGATATCATCAACATCCTTTTCTCCACTAAAGACTCCTCCAGTTCGGATCCCAATAATATTTGACACATAATATCCCATAATATCACCTCTTCGATTATTAGGATTAAATATTTTTCTTCTCTCTATCTATTTCTATAAGTGAAAGAATACAATAACCTGCAATATCAATTAAAGTATCTCGAATCGTGTCACAATTGTTTCGATCATATTTAAGATTTTTTAAACGACAGAGTTTGATAGTCAGTTGTATTCGAGCTACATCTAATCCCCATTCTTCCCAAGTTTTATGGAAGGCATCGTCGTATTTCGTACCTCTTTCTGTAAGAGTATCCTTAATTATATCCAAACACCAATCAAAATTTTCTTCACTCATAACCGATCAAACTTTTCAAATATTTTTATTAGTTCCCTTTCGTATCTTCTTTTTTCTCTTTCTAATAAATCTTGTTTCTCTTCATCTGTTAGTAATTTACCATGTGCTTCCACTTCATGTGTTATTGGATATACAAATAGATTTATAATTTCTTTTATAATATCTGCCATTTTATTCTACCTCCATACTCTCAATTTGCATGAGATGCATATATTTAGCCATAGACGCAATAAAATCTATCGAGATATAAAAGGTATTACCTAATGGAAAAAATTGCAGTAGAAAGAGGATATGAGCTTCTGGTGCAAGATTTATGCATCATCACTCAGAAGCACTGTTAGTTCTGGGTTTTCATAGATGTTTCCTATGACTTCTATCTTATCACTCCTTTCTGCATTATATTGCAATGAAGGTATACATCCCATGTTGTCGAGAAAGTCAAGTATAAATCCATCTCGCTTCCAAATTATAACTGCATAGTACTCGTCATTGCATCTTACTATATCTCCCTCATATATTTCTTTTCTATTCTTATCATTATATTCAGTATATTGTCCAACTGTTTCGGGAATCACTAATTTTCCATCTAAAAAATTAAACGGCTTAATAAAATATTTAAAAGCATCAGCAATAGGATCTTCTTCTATAATTAAACTACCGTATATCCATTTTCCATTATCAATTCTTTTCCCTCTAAATTTATAAATTCTATTATTCATCTTTCCTTCGGCATAGAATAATTAACTTCCCATCTCTTCCATAATAGATTATAGTGTCTATAACCTATGATCTCGACTTCCGACCAATCTCCCTCCCACATAACAAAATAACAGTTCGCTGGAGGAAGTGGAGAAACGTCCCAACGCCCATAGTCTTCTCTGAATTCTACTACGCCTTCTGCCTTCTGAAGTTTTACAATATCATTCTCATAAATTTCTCTATTATTTTTATCTTTCATGCCTATAAATAAATCAGGTTGATTGCCTTCTTCTAAGTATTTCCACAAAATCTCCCTATTAGAGAATTTATCCTGTAATAAATCTTTTAGTGTAAAATAAATTATAGCATTTCTTTCAGGAATTATCGCTCTAAATTTTAATTCTTTCATTTTAAATACCTCTTCGTCAATTCCTAATATCTTTGTTTCCTTCACCTATGATTTCATCAATCAACCCCCATTCCTTTGCTTCTTCAGCATCCATCCATACTTCTCTCCTTCGTATTAATTCACGCACTTCTTCTTCAGTTTTACTGCATCGAGATGCAAGAATATCAATTACCTTATTGGTAACTCTATTGAGTTCTGCTGCTTCATCTTCTAACTGAGAAGTAGATTCATCTCTAAACATAGTCCATCTACGAGGCTCGTGAAGCAAAAATGAAGCTGTAGGATATGCTAATCTTTTATCAGCTCCCTGAAGAATAATCATAGCAGCAGCACTCGCAGCCAGTCCTTCTGCTATCACAACGACCTTTCTACCTGAATTCGATATTTCTCTTAAAATATCATATACTCCAAATGCTAAATATGCATTACCACCAGGTGAAGTGAGTCTAATAGTAATTCTTGGTAACCATTCATGAGCATCTCGCAATGCTGAAATTTCTAAATTAAAGTCATCAACTGTTACATCATCAATCTCACCTCGTAGATGTATTATACCACCGGATAATTCTTGATACTTTAATCTTTCATATAGAGAAAGACCTTCTAATTCTTTTCTCATTATATTCCTCCCTTGAGTCTAAAAGTGTCAAGCATATCAGCTATATCTTCCCCGTTATCTAAAATTCTTTCGAGTCGTTTGACTATTTCCAATAAAAGAATTCTTTGCTTTTCTTCTTTGAAATCCTTTTTCATAATATTTAATAGAGATTCCCGATAGAGGATATCACCTTTGTTTTCATATTCATTGATTTGTTTTATACAATCTAAAATAGCATCATTGTATTTTAAGAAGTTTGATGAACATTCAGTGGCAACACTTATAGCATGTATAGTCTTTTCGATAAGTCTTATAAAATTTCCAAAGTAAGCTTGAGCTTCATTTAGTTCATAACCCAGTTGAGACCAAGTCATTAATCGCCAAATTACTTCTTCTATATCATCTATTATGTCATCAATTCTTTTCACAAAGTACCGAATATCCGAAACTTCTTCTGTTACTCGCGTGTGATCACATAGCAGCAATTCATAAATTCCATGAACAATCAAGTCTGCTTTTTCTTCTGTTTCTTTTGCTTGTACGCTCAGTTCTCGTATATCTGACTTATTTACCTCTTTCAGTAATTGAGCAGAACGAATTAACTTAGCACTTAAATCTAAAAAGCTATTTTGATAATCGTACCGTTTTACAAAATTAATTTTTCCAACAACATCTTTAATTTTCATTTTCCATTGCTTTAAGAAGACAATCTACCAAAACACTACATTCTTCTATGTTATTTTTGTTTAGATATTCTTTTATGAATTTCCAAAATAGAGTTTCTGCTGTTTCCTCCTCAAACAAATCAATATAATTAAAAAGAGCTTTTTTATACAATCCCATCTAACAATTTCACCTCATGATAGTATTTAACAAGATATTTAAAAGCGTTCCATGCTATTGATACTACATCTTCACTCCAAGTCTTCCATTCAAAACCTTTATTGTCTTTATCTAATCGTAATATTCCAATTTTATAGCCCGTGTCCTCTGGGTGCATAAATTCATAAGCATATTTGTATGATGCTAGTTGGAGTAGCATTTCTGGGTAGATACGCTTTGAAGTCTTGAAATCTACAATATGCTTCTCTCCATTAAATTCACATCTAAAATCTAACGTTCCTGCATATTTGAATTTTTCATGATAGACAATCTCTTCATTTCCTAGTGCTTTAATATCGTATGAAGTTTTCCATTCAAAAAAAGCAGTTACAGCTGGATAGTAATCACTGTCAATAATATTGAGTAAATCTGAGCTATTCATTTCTGATCTGAATATTAATTCAATAATCTTGTGTACACTACGTCCTAAATTTGCTGCTTTCTGTTTTATTGTTTGATGTTCTCTCCTTGCCTCCATTAATAATTTATAAGCATTTTCCGAATTTAATTTAATTTTTCCGTTTATAACATCATTCAAACGCCTACCGAGATATTCAACAGTTGTTTTCACTGCCCATATTTCAATAGCAGGCTTTCTCAATACCGAGAGAATAGTAGTACTTGAAGGATAAATTTCATTCCCTATTTTATAATGATGACCCTCTCTCAATCCTAATCTTTTCAGTTCTGCATCTTCTAAAAGCTTTATTTCTTTCATTAAACTTCATTGATAAGCAAACTGCTACAAAAGTGTATTTCACTAATATTATATTCTGCTCCACATCTTCTACATCTCTTCATAGGTTTAAAATATTTTCTACAACTTGGACAATAGGCAATTGATAAATCTACTATAGAAATTACTATTAAAAATTCTCCACATTCTGGACAATAAAATTCACCTTCAATATCTCCTTTCTTTATTTCTCCAAAACGTGTCTTCTTCTACCTTTATTTTAAAATTACTCATTCAATCCCAATAAGTATGTGTTCCTAAAAATTTCGGAACTTTGCTTCTTCCATCCTTTCCGAAATAATATTCATAATCACTTACATCTTCTGGTTTCCAACCTATCTTAGAAAAACCATCCTGCCATAGTTCTAAAAACTTAACACCCAATTCCTTCATCCGTCTCCAATCACGATAACTACTGTACATTACTATTCCTAAGAAAAATGAAAATGTATCGACTTTTTGTTTATACCAGTCATTAATGAGTTTGCGGAGCCTCCGATACTCTTCGTCATTTGGAATTGTAGTTTCAACTTCAATATTAGCTGTGCCAAATCCTGTCGAATTTACATCTGTTTCTATAATATTATTAAGGAAGTATTCTTCCTCACAATCAATATTCTTTAACGCGAATACTAATGAATACATCCCTCTTCCAAGCGATTGAAAGTTTTTAACTAATTGACGTGGAACATCAGGAAATATAAAGCGACACTCGAAACATCTAAGTTGTATAGTTATAGGTTTTGTACATTCGATCATAAACCATGTAATACTATTCTTTTTCATTTTTATATTTCTTTAGCCTTGCTTCAATTTCTTTTAGTATTTCTTCTCTACCCATATCAAGATGCATTCGTAACATAAAAATAAGATTTTCAAAATGCAGATCTATAAATTTCTCTTTATCTTTCTCCCTCTTCATCTTTATCTACCTCCTATTCAGCTTCTTTTTTTTTTTTAAAAAAAAAAATTCTGCACCATATCGTATACCATCTTTGCTTTCAAATATCTGATGCAAAAATCCATCATACCTGCTTCTTTGTCTTCTATATCTAATCCCAATTCGGGAGCTGTGACTTCAGGATCTTCTTCCTCTTCAATTACTACACCTTGTTCTACATATATTCTATCTCCAAAATAAAATTTTATGGTATCTTCATCTTCCCATGCGTCTTGAAAGTTAGTAAAATGCCTTTTTGACGCAACTAAACACGGTACAATCCTATTAATTAAATCTCTTTTAGAACAAGAATGCCGGGGTTCGTAAATATTGTATTCGAAGGGAAAAGCAATGGTTTTATATCCTTCAATATATTTATCATAGACCCGACCTGCATTCTCTTCCCAAGGAACATCATCCCAATCATCACCCCATTGTTCTCCATTTTTGCCGAGATAGAACTTAACTAAATTCCCTTTCCGTTCCCAATCAATTATTTCTTTGTTCATTTTTCTACAAAAATCTTTTTAATATTTTTCATGATTTTGGAGTTAGATTTTTTTGAGAGTTCTATAATTTTTTCAATTGTCTTGTGTGATGAAAGTAATTTAACAGCCGTATTATATCCTATCCCTGGCACACTCATAAGCGTTTGAACCCTGAGTTCGGTCCATGACTTATTTTTCTTTTTTACTATAGGTTTAGGAGTATAGCTATGAGTATCTATCAATCGTTTGAAATAAGTATAAAAGTATTCAGATGCCTCTGCTTTATCAAATTCTCTCCATATAATTCCATTAGCATCTAATGCTACCTTTGCTCCTGCTACTGAATTCATCAGCATCTTTGGACTACGACTATATTTAAGTTCTTTTAGTTTTTCATATTCATTCGTGTCAATCCACACAAAAACTCCATTAGGATATACTTCTTTTGCTTGATATAATTTACTCCAAAAATCTTCTTTCCTGATACTCTGAGCAAAGTCATTAAAAGTTTTTCGTTCTATTAGACAGCCGTCAAAAACTATATCACCTAATTCTAATTTTTTAATTTCTACTGGAAAATCAGATTGCCAATCGAATAGATGTTGTACATCTTTATTTCTTTCTCGTGAATCTATGTATATAGTTTTATTTTCATTATCTAAGACTTCTGCTTTCTTTTTGTTGTTTTTCAGACAGTCCTGCTCTTCAAACGGATTACGTAAAAAAATCACATTCGGAAAATGAGTGTGAAGTTCTGCACGAGATACCATAGCTGGAGAGTCTATATCTACTCTCACATCAGGAAAAGCATAAGAACCGTACCATAGAGGTAAATCATTATAAGGAACTTTATTATTTAGTTGCGGTTCTGGCTTTTTTACACATTCAGGACAACGAGTTGTTGCATAAGTTTTATCATTTTTATTATCATAAAACAATACTAAATTCCAAGCTGTCTTACCACACAGATTGCATACTGGATATTCGCTCATTTTCTATTTTCAAATCTCAAAAGTTTTAATTTCCTTAATTTCATATCCCAGTTTTTCTATCTCTTTTATTGACCGATTACGTTGTTCCTTATTAAAAAATCAGGTAGATAAAGTAGCTTAGATTCTTGATCATAAATGCCTATCCCGTAAGATACACAATAATTAAAGTCAAAAACATAATTATGTAAAGCGTCTTCAAAAGAGGAGTATTCATCTACTTTTCTTTGCCAATATCTATAAAAATACATACTTAAATCTCTTCATTGACAGTCTAAAACTATTCTTCTACTTTATTTCTATCTTCGCATGATAGGACTGTTCAAAGTATTTACTCTTACCTTCAAAATTATATAGTATGGTATCAGCTATTACTTGAAGCAAGTCCTTCAAATTCGAAGCTAAAAGTCTTTCAGCTCTATCTTCATATTCTATAATCAACACATACTCATCTTCGTTTTTATAAATCATAAATTTTAGCATCTTCTTTCCCTCTAACTTTTGAATATGACTATCTTCATTAATCTGGACTGTCTGATACCAACTCTACATTGATAGTGTTTTTCGCATGTTTCACAATATCCCTCAGCAGTGATAAAACCAATATCCGTATTTAGATTATTTGGTATATAATCTCCAACATCTATGAAACTACTCTCATCAGAGACGGTATAGCATTTTAATAGATGATTTTCAGCATTACAGTATGGGCATCTGTGATTTATGTTTAGGCTCAACCATGACATTATTCATACCAAAGTTCTTTGATCTCTACCAAACCCACTCCAAATATTATAAGCATCCAAGCGAGAAATAACGGGAATTCCGTATCCCAGTATTTTAGCATTAAAACTATTCCAAGGATAGTAATAATTTTACCCAGATATCTAAATGGAAAGTGTTTCCATGTCATTCTTTGATTATAATCTCTTTTAAATAATTATAAGTACGAGCTGGTAAGTATTTGCGCAAGATGTTAGCAAGCAATTGTGCTTCTCTCATGAATACTGAATTATGCTGATAACTGAAAAGCATTGGTGAGATTCTTATGTAGATATCTTCATTTAGTGATCTTGTTCCTGTTATCTGGAATTCCTGAGTCATCCATTTCCTCCTTGATTTTTCCTATTTTATTCTTTATTTCTTTTAGTTTATCAAATGCATTATTCAATTGGTATTCAATTTCATCTATCATCGGTAAAGAGTATTAATATCCGATTCATCTTCGAGGCTTTCTGTAAGTTTAAGAATTTTTTTGTCATTTAAATCCATTGCACTCTCCATTTCCTTGATCTCACTATAAATTTCTTCTGCTTCATCTTTTACGTCTTTCATTTGTAATTGTAATTCTTCTAAATTTTGACGTAGTTCTTTACGTTCACGAATAAGTTTTAAAATTTCTTTCATTATCTCATCCTTTCTATTGTCTCTGAGCCTCATTAGCCTACTCAATCTTACTTTTAATTTCATCCAATATTGTTTTAGCATCCATGTTGCGAGGTCTTTTTATTGTACATGAATATTTGATTGTGCTTTCACTACCTATCTTAATTCTTATATCTATATCCACATCTCGATAATTTTCAGTTGAAGGAACTTTAACTTCTTCCCGGTTTTCTTGCGGATATTTGACATACAGATATTCCAAACCATGAGTATCAAAAATGCTAAGTATATCTGTATATATTGCAGGTTTTTCACCAGGCGCTCCTATATATACGAAACGTCTTGGTGGCGGAGTAATAATCGCACGTGGATAGGCGTGTAGACTCTGAATCCAAGCTATCGCATATTTTTCTTTTTCATCTACCTTACAGAGGTATGGAACATTAGGTTGCGGAGTAGTAGGATCTGCGCGATGTAATATAGCTATCTTTCCATTAGCAAGTCTTGATATCCAGTTCTTATCATCCTTATCTCTATGAAATACCAAAACTTGATTATCTTTATCTTCCATTTTCTTTATAACACATAAATATTTTTACGTTCACTTTTTAGTTTGAACAAATATGGTCTAACATAAATATTATTATCTTCATTTATGCTAAGAAGTACAGCTCCTATATCCGGCTGTCTGAAATACCAACGAGTGATGAATCTACCTTTTCTTATCGCATTCCATCCCGGGATATAAATAAAGTGTTTATTATGAATTGCAAAATAGCTATAAATGTGAAAGTGTGCACGTACTATCACAGAAACATCCGGCATTTTCAATAGATGTTCGGTTAGGATGGCATTAAATATGTCTTGATTCATACGGGTACCTATATAGATAGGTCTCGATCCTATGCCATGTGCAATATTAATTACAACATCTGTACCCTTTAATCGAACATTACTTATAGCACCACCAAATTTGGCGTGTAAAACTTCTGCTAATCCTCTATCTATATCATAATCAATAGAAGAGTGGTAACGACTGCCTGTAATTACCACTATCTTTCTTCCTTTTGTTACTGGTTTTAACAGTTTAATTGCGCATTGCAATTGATCATGTAAATCACAATCAATTACATCTTTACCAAATTCTTTAGAACCTAATCCATGAGTAATATCACCTAACAAAAATACTGCTTCATAATCTGGTAATTTTTCTTGTAAAAGAAGCCACTTTTCGTATAATTCTTCCTGTAGTGGAGATAACTTTATCTTTTGACCCTCTCTTGTAACAAAATCTGGATGCCATAATCCTTCTGTACTACCACAATGTAAATCTCCTAATAAAAGAATATTTCTCATAAGATAATCTCATTTACTTTTTCATAGTCTATTTTTATCTTTTCTTTTGTTAATCCAAGCGAACTTGCTTTCTTCTGTATGGCATTGATAGTGCGATGTGGTAAATGCCGCTCTTTAATGATTTTTGCAGTGACATCAGGTTTCTTCCATAAAGATTTTAAAATTTCTTCTTCTTCCTTACTCCAATACATTTCTATTTAACAACACCTATCTCAGATAACCAAAGCAGCATTCTGGCAAGTGCATTTTCGAGTTTTCGCTCACACCGAGTGATTTCACCCCTGTCTGGTTTATAAGATACTTTGTAAAAAATTTCATTTTTTGAGATAGAGAAATAGAGGCGAATTCCTTGAAAAGTAAAAGAAAATGGTAATTTTTCAATTAGTTGAGAAGTTGTATAAGTAGGTATTCTTTCCTTAATTTTAGAATGGCGTTTGTCGTAATCACATTCACTTATCACACAGTCACTATGTCCATCATCCCATACTCGCCAATAAAAAGGGGTAGGATACTCTATATTCAGTTCTTTTAATTTTCTTGCAAGTGCTAAAGAAACAACAATATCTTCAAGATGATAGCTCGAATACATTTCCATTATTTAGTTTGTATCATTTCTGTTACTGTTTTGCATTATTCCTGATTACTATTTCAAAAGGCTTTAACACATCATTCAAGTTCCGAAGAATTTCTTGTTGATAATCGTAGAGTTCTTTTACCGATTTAGCAGCAGAATTTCTCAATTTTGCATCAATATATGCCTTTAAAGCATTTTCTAATGTTGTAAAATATCCAGCTGCTACAAATCCTTTCTTCCAAGTTGATTTTGGTTCGATTTCTTCATCTAAAATTTCATCTTCTTTCTCCTTGGCTTTCTTATAAAGAATCCATTGCACGGAATCACTACCTAATTTCCACTCTTTATCCAAATCAATTCTAACACCTCTTGACCCTTTTTTATTTTTTTTCATTTTTTATTTATCTACTTCAGATGCTACGATTCTATCCATTTCTTAATAATTCTAATATTTCTTCACATTCTCTTCGACTTATCCAGCCGTTTTGGTAAAAAAACCTAACTACTTCTTTAAATTTCTCTTCAAATGGTTCGATTTCTTCTAATCCAATTACATCATCTATCCCAATCATCTTTTTGAATAAGGTTCTTTGTCACTCTCCAAACTTTTTATTTGCTTCTCCAATCCATCTAAGCGCTTCTTCATCTGATCAATATTTTCATAAACATCATGAAGTAGACTATCGTGAAGTTTACTATCTTCTTCCAAATTTTCTATGCGTTTTACGAAATCCTCTAAATCTAATGGAGTTATAACTTCTATTTTCATATTTCTTCTTCAATTTCTAAATATAAAATATTATTTTTAATTTGCCAAGTTTTTATTTCTGGGTGGTTATTGAGAAGTCTATAGATAATTTCTGTTTCTTCTTTTGATAAAACTCTATCTGCATAATTTCCAAATACTGGAAAAGCACTGTTAATTTCATCTTCACTAAGAATTCTATTATGGACTTCAACACTATCAAATACTACGTTCTCATTACAGTAGCCTATCAAATGCCATTCTCCATCAGCTGGAATTTCAATATATTCATCTATGCCATTAAAATTAATGCAAACTTGAAAATTTAACTTTTCCTCCTGAGGCATAGATTCATTCATATCTTATCCTTCGCCAGATGTAAAATAATGCGATTCAACGAAATGTTTTAATGCAGGTATAGTAAAATATCTAATAAACAAAAAAAAAAAAATTCGCATGAACATTAAATATATGCGTCTGGTGCAGTTTCTTATGTGTAGTCTATGAGTAGTTATTCATCTTCATCCATGTCTTCTCGCATATTTTTATAATTACCATCTGAGCGAGGATATAACCTTATCCAACTATCATCGTAAGGGAGATAGGTTTCGGGAACATCATAGTACGCAAGTCTAACATTCGGCATACGAGGACTTAAACCGTATAGTTCTGGCAACTCGATAAGGAGGTACATAGTGGACATCTCCGTCTCTACATTCTACATAGCCACCGAAAACAAGAAATTTTTTCTTTTCTTTCATTCTTGTAATAAACTCTTATTCCACTCTATCCGCGTTCCTTCATTTGATATGTAAACATCAGCAACCGTCGTCCCTCTGGCTAAATCACGACATCCCCAAGCATTCAACACTGAGTGAGTCATAGTAGGTGTTCTCTCCTTTGCCTCCATGAAAAGTATTGTTTTAGCAATATATTTAGTTTTATCCCCGAAGGGTGGAATATCACTTTTTTTCTTGAATGGCGCAGAAGTACTCATTTCCGACTTCATTTGATTAGTAACAATAGCAAAACCACCCGTTTTGAAACACCATTTCTTGAGTTTTCCGAATATAGCTGACATTAACAATAATGCTTCACCTCGTTCTTTCATTGACATCTCTGCAAATGTGATTAGTATTGGCATTCCGATAGAATCTAAAATTACTATGTCTATACTATCATCGAGGTTATCGATAAGTTCTTTCAATGCGAGTGTATCTAAGCATACAACATAATTATCACCAAGCATCAACCTATCTTTTTCTGAAATATTCCGCTCTGTGTCGATGAATAATGGAGTGTCCCCTGCCATCATTGCTTCTTTTGCTAATTGAGTTGCGACTTTCGATTTGCCCGACCGTGTATCTCCAAATATCTGTACCACATCACCTTCTCCGAACAGTTTACGCATTATTTCTAAACTCTTAAGATTCTTCTTGCCTTCTATTAAACTTTCTCCGAATCTCTTCACCAGCTTTCTTTCTTTTGAACGTTTTTTTGTAAATTCTGTTTGACACTTATAACATAATTTCTTGCCTTCAAATGCCGTAGGGTTTTCTTCGAGATACTTTATAACCTTTTCAGTTAATTTCTTTCCACAATTCTCACATATAACTTCTGATTCCATTATCCTACTACTCGATCAACAACCGATTTTATAACCACATCAGAGACCTGTACGCCTTCGACCTTCAGATACTCTTTAACCCATAGTAATATTTCTTCTTTTGATTTATCTCCACTAGACATTACCTTCTTTACTATTTCCTCAATCTTATTTTCATCTACTATTTCTGGCTCTTTTGCAGGCTTTCTGTATACAACTTCATAATTGTAATTTCCCATGCCAGTAATCGTGAACACACTACCCTGCATATTAAGTGGATCTCCACCAGCATTTTCTACTACTCTCCACATCTGCGTTGCCAATCCTGCATTTAACTTGAATGCTTTCTTTCTATCATCCTTTAAGTCACGTACCAGTATTTGTGGTTGTGTCCAATCTACCGTCCTATCATCCAATCCTGTTTCTCCTTCATATACTTGCGTAAAAGTATCATCAAGAATCTCTATGTGTATCTCTTCTCCTCTGTTTTTGGGTGGAAACAAAAATCCTATTCTTTTCTCACGCTCTTCTACTTCTCTTCTCGCTTCTTCAAATACTCCTCTATCCCATTTTTTTGCCATTTTTAATTCATTCCTCCTTTTAATAATATTTAGGTAAAAATTTATCTTTTATTTTAAATAGAGGTATTCTTATTCTTCTACCCTCTAATAATTCTTTCATTTCATCTAACCTTAAAATATTAGGAGCTAATGCTGAAGTTACATAAGCAATATCTCCTGAACGCCATAGATATCTGACAGGTTTTTCCCAATCTATTTCATTCTGCGGTATATTGATTATCTCAAATCGAGTATTCTGACACTGAACACATCGCCATAATTCATTAGACTGACATTCATGAAGAGTTTCTTGTTTACAATAATCACAATACATATCTTTTACTATCATATTAAATCTTCCAAATTTGGTATTTTCTTTTTTCTTAGAGGGCATGATGGTAAACAAATATCTTCTTTACACCCAACTAAATAATTTCGTTCCATAGTATATTTAATTTGATAGGCTGTTATACGACTATCAAAATCAGACCATCCACAAGATTTACATGCATTATAAATCCCATTAAAATTCAATCCTCGTTCTTGAAGAATTTTAACGTACATCCATCGTATCTTATGATCAACTTCTGCTTGTTTTACTCTTTTGAATATGCACGGTGGATTGAATGATGAGATGTTGAAAGGAAATCTTACTATATCTTTAGATAAATTATTAATAATACAGTCATCTAAGTCTTCTTTATCTGAAGAAAGATAATCATAAATATTAAGAAGACTGCCTTCTTGTTTCAGGAATGTTAAACATAAATTACCACTTTTAGGGTTTACTGTTCCTGGTATTCTTTTTAATCGACGTATATCAAAACAATGAGTATCAATAGTTTTAAGTTTTAATTCTGATTGTAAATATCTACCAAACTTTCTAAATGCACGATTAGTAACAGAAATAAATGGATCCAGTTCTATCAAGATATGAATGCCCTTGAATCCTGATATATCACAAGTATAATTTAACTGTTCTTCTTCTAAGAAATTTAGAACTTTGGCTGCATCTTCATTAACTAATGTATCTTCACCGTCCAAGTCAATGAAAAACCATATAGGAAATATATTACCAGCGTCATCAAATTCTGCAATGCTTAGAAAACAATCTCGATAGCCATTATTATTTTCAATAGCCTCGATTAGCTCATCTTTGTTTCTAACTTTGAATTGACTGGGATTTCCGAAATAGCGATAGCGATATCTAGAAAACGATAAGAAGTTTCGCATTTCATTGTTTTAATGATTCTCGTAGCAATCGTAGCCATTTATTACTTTCGTATACTCGATTCACTTCTTCAGCATATTCTTTTTCGTGATAATCTATATCACTTAAGGCTTTTTTGATTTGTTGTTCTTTATATTCTTCACCTGAGAGGCGCTGAGGCATTTCTGTAATAAAACAATCATATTCAATACTTTCTTCTAATTGCTGGATCATAAACTGTTTAAGACCCTCGTGATCGGGAGTTGGTGGTTTCCATTTTTGAACTTTAGAAAGCATGTCTTCGTATCGCTTACGAATTAGTTTATTCTTTTTGATGAATTCTTCTCGCTTTTTTAGAGCTTCTTGATAAGCTCGTTCTGCTTCCTGCTCTGCCTTTTCTTTATTCCATTCTTTAATCTCTTTCAATCTCTTTTTTGCTTTTTCCAATTCTTTGAGATGATAATCTGATGGTTCAAATCGTTCTGGAATAGGAGCATCTATTGATTTGTCTCGCATACCGATCAATGCTCCAAATGCTCTGGCACACTTCAGTGCAAATTCTTCAAACGTTAAATCTTTACCATCATATAAATCTAATGTATAACCTGTAGGCATATTAATTCTTTAACCAGTGTTTTTAAATGATAAAAACATACTATTTAATTTAAATATTTTCTTTTATGAGTTTCCAGCCGTTCAATTTTGCGTCTTCTAAGAAATCAATCAATGTGTATTCTTTAGCTCCTACAACCAAGAACCCAAGATGGAAAATATCAAAACATCCCTCTCCATCCAAATATTTCTTGAACTCGATCTTACCTTCGCGACAAGCTTTCCCACTCTCGTCTATTGCTTTTATAGTTTCTCCAACTCTATATATTTCTTGTCCAATTCTTACTCCATTCTCCACTAATTCTATTTCCTCCATCTTCTGTTTATGGATTTTCTTTTCCCGAACATTTTTTGATGGATTGTTTAATTTCTTCCCACTCTGCACCACTTAAAATGATATTTCCTAAATCCATCAATCTTCTTTATCGTTTATTTCAATTGCATTATCGTATACCTTTATATGTATCTTCTCTTTTGAGTTTATTTTTTCTTTCGTGTCTTGATATTCTTCTCTCAATTCTTTTACGATACTGTTCACTCTATCCCATGTCTCCCAATCTAATCTTATCCAGTTACTACCTGCATAAATTATTGAGCCATTTCTACTTCAATCAATACATCGTCGTCTTTTACTACCACATCTATTGTTGTATCATCATCGGTTTCGATTCGCTCTTTTCTATAAGAATCTTCTACATTCATTTAAAATAATATCTGTATGTCTAAAGTGATATTTTCTCACCACACATCACTAAATCTGCCATCACATCTCGAATATCGCCATCAGCTACTACTCTGCCCGTCTTAATCCAATTCCGGAGCATTCTTCTGTCCACCCTCTCATAATTACCTCTTCTATTCAATACAAACACACCTGCTTTCAAGTAATGTCTCAATTCTAATCTTCCTAAACGATACTGTACTAAATTTTGTTTCCTTCGTCCAATTCTAATTCCATTTACTCTTCGCTCGTTAATCATTTTTTCTTTCTTCCTATTTTTCAAATCTTCATACCACATTTCAATACCTCCTCATTAATATTTCTTTTGTTTCTCGCATCATTTCATTAACTGCAATAGCAGACATAGTCAATTGCTCTTTAAGCCATAAAAGATAATCTAATACTCTTTTACTCAATGGACTACTACAGCTCTCCCAATATATATTTTCTTTCTCTACGCTTCGTATCATATCATCAAATATCTTTTCCTCTCTAACTAAAAAGTTTCTGAAATCAATTATTTTACTTGTTATATCATAGTTTTTACCCTCATTATAGAATACATAAAAAACATCTGAAGTGTGTGGTACGACTATAACTTGTTTGAGTAATATTTCTCCTCGTTCTTCTCTTTCCAAGAATTTGCTTAACGATTCGATCCTTTCAAATCTTTTTACTTTCATATTTTTATACCTCCCTCTATAAGGATGGATGGGGCAGGAGTCGAACCTGCATTCCCGGACAGAATTTGGTGATCGGACTTCCCACCTTCCTGCTAGAAGGCTTCCATCCTATCTCTTTAATAAAAAGGATACGAACAATGCCCGGATCCTACCGTTGGACGACCCATCCCAGATACTTTTCTTAACGCCTTTATGGACATACAAAAATATAAATAAGATCATATCTAGATATAATTTAGAACGTACTTTTCTATTAACTCTCGATGTTCATTCTTATCCTGTGTTGCAAATTTTCTGTGTATATCTTTATCAATGAAAACTACGTGTACATCATCAATATGATGTGCTTCCGTATTGGCTCTCTTTTCATTCAGTGGTTGAAAGCCGTATCCTCTCTGCCATGCACTATACTTTGAAAAAATATAAGGGGGTTTAATTACCCCCATTTGTATAAGACTAATTAGTTCACTAAAGCTTCCCCGCTTCCTCTGTCTTCTCCTTCTTTTCTTCAGGGCGGGGCTACCCAACCCAGGGCAAGTTCTTCTATACCTACTCTTCTGAGCAGGAAGTTCAGATGGGGAGGCTTCCACCATACTTCCCTTGCCCTCGGTGGACTTTTGATTTCCACCTTCCTCCAATAGAGTTCCTATTGTCACACTTTTTTTATTACGATTTATTTGATTAGTGTTACTTAGTCCTTTACTGGTCTTTCTGTTATCCATTGCCATCTACCTCCTCTCTCAACTTCCTCCCACATTTTAGCTTGCTCAATTAGGGATAGCCTTAAATATCCATTTCTCTGTGCTGCCTTACGCTCTCTATTTCTTATCATTTCGGCTTTACGTTTTATTTCACTCGCTTTCATTTCCGAATTTATAGCCAAATTATATAAGTGAATCATCAATTTTCGGTATGGAGACTTTGGATTCATTTGTTTTTTAAGCCATTTACGAATTTTTTGCAACTCTTTTTGTTTTGCATCTCTTTCTCTCAATTCATTGAATCGCTGCGATTGTTTATTATAATATCTTGCTCTTTTTTCATTTTGAATCAGATCTATTGGTGGCTGATGACCTATTTCATTCCATAACGCATAATAAGCTGTTATTTTTTGTCTTTGCTGATAGTCTTCTTCATTCCTTATCGGATCTTCCCATACTACATCAATATTTCGAAGATTATCAGGCACACCATTTAACATATATTCGATTTCTTTTCTAATCACCTTTTTGCACCTCCTCGTATTTTTTCCTATTCAATTTGAAATACCACGATTCTCTATCTATCCCCTCCTCACCATTATATGTATTTTCATCAAGGAGGGTCATTTAGTATCTCCCTTTCACAATCACTGAAGTGCCATCTTCACATCTACGATACGTAAGTATTTCCCCGTCTTGGAATCCTTGAAGATGTTCTTCAAATTCTATATAGCGATTTATTCCAGTATTTACTATTTTTGCTCTAACTGTAGACTCCAAATCATCTGCATCCTCTCTTTTACTAAACAAAAATAAATTCCATATAAAATCTGCCTCCATGACCTCTAAACCTAACTTATCGCACTCGGTTATTATTCTATCATTCATAGCATTCTGGATTACCTGCTCTATTATTTCAACATCACTTGGAGAATATTCTTCCATTCCAGTCTTTGCTTTCCATGTATTTCCATCAAAGTATGCGTCTACATAGAATTCTTCTTTCTTTTCGGTATCCTGAATAGTCGCTCTTAGAGCCTTGCTTTCATACTTATTTATTTCAATCAACTCAAATCTACTACCCGGCTTATTTATTATGCCCTCGCCGCTTCGGGCAACTTCTTCTTTGTTCATTTTCTTACATATTCTATTAGATTTTCCAATATATAAAACATACGGTTATTCAAGTACTGACTCTAAGTACTTACTAATAGTAACTTCCCGGATACTTTTAAAGATCCCTTTATGGCAAAAATGAATTAATTAAAATATCTAACCCTAACGTCTCTTCTTCTCCATTTCTCTATCATAAAGGCTATTATGGGTATGATCACATAAATAAAATAAATGATCAATAATTGGAGTATTTGATTGGTCATTCTCTACATCACCATTTATTCTTCACAATAAATCCTCCAGCTCACTATATGCTTTTTTACATAGCGCCTTAAAAAATCTATACTTCATTTGGAGATACTCTTCCATTGTTGGATATCTACCTGTAGTTATCTTTTTGTTTTTTTACCCAGACTTCGACCCGCCTTCCTGCTTCCGATTCAATTATTTCTTTTATCTTCATCTTCACTCCTCCTATACTTTTCTCTCATCATTTATCACTAATAATAGTTAGATTTCTTGTTATAAAAAGCATGTGGTCATTTTAGTAAGAACCTTAGGTAAGTATTCCAGATACTTTTTGAAGTTGCCTTTATGTGAGTTGTGAAAAATTTTGATATTAGTATTGCTTAGATTTTTTTTTTTGAAATAGAAACAATAAACATAAATAAAGAAAGGAGAAAAGAATAAATCTATTCTTCCTTCTCTTCTTGTGCTATTTTGTTGAGCCACTCGATCACAGCTTCGTAATCATCATCTTCATATATCCTATTGTCATAACCATAACCTACTTCATTATTCCATATTCCTATCGCTCGCTCCGCTGTTTCCTTCTCTGGTGATACATGAATAGTTAAAAAGAATTCCTTGTCAGCGTACTTCTCCATCCACTCCAGTACATCCCCATCGAGTTCAAAATAGTCTCGTATCTCTTGTTCATCACTGGTTTCATATTCCCATACACCAGTTTCTATTTTATCACATATCTTTTTCCATTCTTCCGGGTTATTTATATTGCGCTCCCCGCTTTGCACTTTCTCTACTCCTGTCATTTTTTTCCTCAATTATCATGTTAGATTTAACTATATAAAAAGGATGTGGTCACTCTCGTACTTACCTATAGTCCTTACCTTTTATTCTTTTAATCTTCTCCTTTATATATTATATTATATATTATATTATTAATTTCTTTTCCTTTCTTTTTCTTTTATGTGTGTGTTTTTAGTTTATACTATTAGTTTTTAGTGTTTTTAGTAGTTATTAGTTGTTTTTTATTGTTGTAGATAAGCATGAAATCTTACATTTATGGGGTTTTTTACTAATATAAACCTCTATAAACAAATAAAATTAAAAATAAAACAATAATAAAACCTATAAAAAGAAAGGAAGGGATAATGAAAGTAAAGAAGAGGAAATAAGAATTTACATAGGAGATTGAGAAATACAAAAACTAACATACGTATGGATAGACATGGAAAGAGGGTTAGTCCCGAGTTAAAATGATTTTCGGTCACTTAAAGAATTTTTTAAGTATGATGTACATATCTGTGCATTCCCCTCAAGAGATGACACTAAGTATTACCGCTTTCATCCCTTTTCATATCCTTGACAATTTTCCTCATCATCTTTTCATACTAATCTTACATGATGTTATCCTTTTCATCCCTCGTGTTACTCGAAACTGCAAGTGGAAAATTCGATCTATGACCCATCAAAAATATTGCGTGAGATGCAAATAGAAGCCCGTCATCAAATTTTTTTCATGTGGGTAATATAAAAGTATAGGAAGACAAAAACATTGCGGCTATCATTAAATTTCGGCGAATAGTGAAAAAAGGTAAGAAGCGATGATCGAAAGTGCCAAGTTTCGTGTTACTAATTATGAATTTCAGGATTTGCATCAGTGACTACCGAAAAATAAGTTGTGAGACGCAAAATTAAAGCCATAGTGCGAATAAAATACACAAGGGTATATAATTATACCTGAAACAAAAAACATTTGCGTGAACATGAAATATCGAGGTCTGGTGCAATTTCATAATTCAATATCTTAAAAATTTTAAATATTAAATTCTACTAGTGAAATTTACATTATTGACTACCTAAAAATATTGCGTTAGAAGCTCATACAAGCTTGTCATTGAAATTTTTTACCTCTACCCATATAATTATATACCCAGTCAAAAACATTTGCATGAACAAGAAATATGAAGAATTGTACAAAAAAGATAATTCATGTACCATAAGTACGTACCTTAATGACCATATCTTTTTTATAGTCTTATTTCAATATTACATACAAAATGAATGAAATAGAAGAGATAGTGAGGGATAGAATAGTGATAGAATTGGAGAATCTAAAGAGAGAACTTAAAGAAGAAATAAAAAGATTGGAGGCAGAAAGTGAATTCAGTAACATACCTAGTTACTCTACCTATTTAACATATTTAGTAGAGGGCATTGAAATTGCGGTTGGTCGGATTGATAGAAGAATACAAGAGAAAACAATGTCATAAAATACCAGACTTTCACTTTTCTTTTTCTTTCTTTATATATTTCTTTCTTTTTCTTTTATTATATAATCATACTAGAAAGAAAGATCTTTATTATATATTATATAATCATACTAGAAGGATCCTTTCTAGATCTTTAAGATCTTTACATCTTAGATATTCTTACATGTATGATATTCTTATGAATCTTCTAGTATACATTCTTGATATTCTATTCTTACATTCTTGATATTCTATATTGATATCTATACCTTAGGATCTTTATACCTTTATCCTTATGATATCTTTATCCTATCCTCATGATATTCCTATCCTATAGAATACCTTATGGTATAGAATACCTTATCCTTACATTCAAGATATTTATTCCTATAGATATTCTTATCTTATGATATACTTTACATGTTAGATACTCCTATTGAATTCCTTACATACTGGATATTCTATATGATATTCCTATCTTTACATTATGGATATCTTATATGTTAGATATTCTTTTACTTTCTTTTTTTATTCTTTATATTATTATATTTATATATTATATATTATATTGGAGTTTAGCTTTTTACTTCTTTATCTCTTTCTTACTTCTTTCATATTGATATTACTTTTTATTATCTCTTTTCTTCTCTTTATGAAAATAATATTTAGTGTTATCTTTTCTGTCCCTTTTATGAATTTATGAATTTGTATTACTTTTTTATTCTATAATTTTCATTTTAATATTTAGTGTTATCTCTCTATCTCCTTTTCTTAATAATTATGTCTTATCAATATTCTTATCTTTTGTATTCAATTATGTTATCCTCCCTATCCTTCTTCATACATGTTATTATCTCTTTCTTCTCTTTTAATCCTATTATTAAATTTTCTTTAAGTGATCGAAAAGCTTTTATATACTCTATATCTTATATATTATCATGATAAAAAATACAGCAGAATTGATTGAAGAGATCAGAAAAAGAATGACTGCAAAATATGGAGCGTGTGTCATAGACTATCCTCTCAAATATCAACTTCGATGGTTAGGAAGGCATCGAGTACAAGTATTGGCATGGCAAGAGAAGTGGGGATCTACTATAAACAATATTGAGTTCATTGTCATGATGACAAAGAATGCGATGAGAGAGAATGAGATTGAATTATATAAGTGGGTGTCTGATAGAGTCCAGGTTTCTCAGCTTGATAAGTTTCTTTATCGCAAGTGATCGGGTATATTGAAATTACAAAAAAAAGCAAATGTTAATATTTAGTGTTATCCCCTCTTATCTCTTTATTATGTCTATATTTTCTTTCACGTGTCTAAATATCGTCATAGTGTTCAAGTTTTGTTTATACGATCGAAAGTCTTTTATATACTCATGTCTTATATATTATGGGTGATGTGAAAATGATGGAAGAACCAAATGGACAGATATTGAGTACGAACCCATGCAGGGAGATACTCGTAGAGACATACAAAGGGTATGATATTGTGTGGTGTGAGGGTATAGAAGACGATGAGCCCTGGTATTATGCGATACCAGAAGGGACTTACGGAATGAGTGAAGCTATTGCTGAATCTTCTACCCTCGAAGATCTGAAGGAAATTGTAGATCAATAGATTTTTATATTTTTATTTTTTTATTCACTTCATAGGAAAAACTTATTTGATTTTTTATAATATTAGCTTATCTCATACATAGAGGGGGAGGGGAAGGGAAGATAATATAAAAAATAAACACTAAATTGAAAATAAAAACACTAAAACTATAAATATAAAAAATCATACATAAAAATGTATAAAACGAGGGCATTCATATACACAAAAATGTATAAAGAAATTTTTAGGATATCGAAAGTCTTATATAGGAAGAGAACATATATTATATTATAAGAATATTAAAAAAGAAAGATAGCTAAAATGAAAGATGTAACCCAAGTTTATGGGATACGATGCAAAGTAGAAGACGAAAAGATCCAGGATTGGGATTACGATTCTCTTACCAACATTACATTTCTGTATAAACAAAGGCGTGCACTATTCAAGGATGTTCAGGAAGATGGTATGGCTATTCCTGAGTTCTTCTTCGAGATCAAACGTGATATGTTAATGCTAAGAGATTTAGTGTTAGGAAAGTTTAATATTCTATTGGTGATTGAAGAGGGAAGTTGAGATGGGGAAGATATATGCAAATTTAAAGGATATAACTGATGGAAACAAGAGTTGGAGTCTATTGAATAAATACGTAGATATGAAAGATTTAGTTGTACGTGATTCTACTATAGACAATATATGGGCTCGTGTACTCGGAGATGACCAAGAAGCTATAGATAATTTATATAATATTATGGATTCAGAAAAGCGCTTTATACGCTTCATGATTAACTTCTCGATCTCAAAGAGAGTGAGGATTTTTCGAGAAGGAAGAATAATTCCAGAAGATGAAGGTTATTTAGAATTAGATGCAACAAAGGATGTTATATCTATCGATGAATATAATAAACTCGGTGAACATGTTGGTAGTGTCATGATGAATTGGAAATCCTATGAAGTCATGAAAGAATATTTGGAGGATTTAAAGAAGAAAACATGCGATTGAAGAAGGAAAAAGGTATAATTGTCGCATTTGACATGGAGGATACGGAATTTGCATTGGAGTTAGCATGGGATTTAAGGGGTGCGAGTGGTAATTTCGTGATTAAAGTGGGGAGACCAC
>Ga0190354_1000028_pt1 | contig 24967 bp, 34 predicted proteins | sample 4872131213_MG_FD_163436 | JGI IMG/M metagenome (GOLD analysis project Ga0190354, IMG submission 163436) | Hydrothermal vent microbial mat bacterial communities from Southern Trench, Guaymas Basin, Mexico - 4872-13-12-13_MG | ecosystem: Environmental > Aquatic > Marine > Hydrothermal vents >...
GACTGATAAGGTTAAATGGAAGCTTGCATGGCAAAACTGGATTTAGGAAAGTTGAAGTTCCTCGAAACAACATTGAAGGCTTTGACCCGCTGAAGGAGGCTGTTGCGTTTCGTGAAGGAACCGTGACAGTATTTGTTTCTGAAGCCCCCCAGCTGAGGGTTGGAGAAGAAATTTACGGGCCTTTTAAGAAATGTAAGGTTGAGTTGCCAACTGCAGTGGCCATGTTGTTGCTATGTAAGGGAGCAGCGGAAGTGGCTGAGTAATGTATAAGGAACTTTACGAGGCTTGGAGACGTGAAAAGGAAAGTCGAGTTCTTCAGCAGTTGCCAAAAGACTTCTATGGGAAGGTAGCTGATTACGTTAAGAGAATTCGTGAAGAGACTAGGATGTTGGATAACAAAACCGTCAAAGGGAGACTCATTAAAACTGAGTTTGAGAATGTGAAGAAAATGATAGGAGAACTTTTAAAGCTTAGACTTGAAAAGATTTTGGAAAAAATGAAACTTGGCGGGGAGATTCCCAAAAACTATCTAACCTATGAAGAAGAGAAAATATGTGAGAAAACGGTTCCAGCTGCTGAATATTTTCAAAAGCTAGCCAAGGATATAGTTCAAGGAAGGATTTCCGAGGCTGCTGATGAAAAAGAGGCTGGCAAAATGGTTGTCCGTTTTCTTAAGGATGTTCCCGCAATAGTTGGGGTTGACCTAAAAACTTACGGACCGTTTCAAGGAGAGGATGTTGCGTCTTTACCAGTCGAGAATGCTAAAATATTGATTAGACAGGGTTTAGCTGTTGAAGTTGAAATGGGATAGTTCTAGAAACAGTTAAATATTATTTGTTAAGGTTGTTTTGTAGCTGAAGTTAGTGATTAAGCATGAAGGTTCCTAAGGAAATTAGGACGTATTGTCCCCGTTGCAGGGCTTATCAAGTTCACACGGTTACTTTGTATAAGGCTGGGAAACGTAGGGCATTAGCTAAAGGAGAGAGGCATCACAAGAGAGAAAAGAAAGGGTATGGTGGGCAGAAGTATCCTTTACAGCGAAAGTTTGCCAAGACAACGAAGAAGCAGACTTTGAAGATTAAATGTAAAGTTTGCGGTTACACGCAGCATAGAGAGGGTATTCGCCTCCGAAAATTGGTTATAGAATAAATGGAGCGGATTTCATGAGTAGCGATTGGGAAAAACTCATACCTACGCCTAGAAGTCGTTTTCTTAGGGTTAAATGTCCTCAATGTGGAAATGAACAGTTAGTTTTTAGCCATGCAACTAATCGTGTTCACTGCAATGTTTGCGGAGCCTTACTCGCCGAGCCGAAAGGCGGAAAGGCCGATATTAAGGGTGAAATAGTGGCAGTTTTAGAGTAATTTGATAGTTGAGGAGTTAAATATGGTTATTAAACGGGCTGAGTGGCCTGAAGTAGGAGATTTAGTCGTTGCTACAGTAAGACGTGTAGTTGATTATGGTGCCTACGTCTACCTAGATGAATATGGGAAAGAAGGTTTGCTTCATATTTCAGAAATTTCTTCTTCATGGGTAAGGAACATCCGTGATCACGTCCGCGAAGGCCAGAAAGTTGTTTTAAAAGTTTTAAGAGTTAACCCGGAGAAGGGCCATGTAGACCTTTCTTTAAGAAGGGTTACTAAGAGGGAAAGAATAGAAAAACTGTATCAGTGGAAACATGAAAGGAGGGCTGAAAGCTTACTTAGAAGCGCCGCTGAAAAGCTTGGTTTAACCCCAGAACAAATCTATGAAAAAGCCGGAGTAATTCTTGAGGAAAAATTTGGTGGATTATATGAAGGCTTAGAAAGAGCCGTCAGGGAAGGCGCTGAAGCCTTAGTAAAAGCTGGAGTACCAAAGGAAATAGCTGCCACACTAGAGGAAATTGCAAAAGAGAAAATACGAGTTCCAATGGTTAAGATTAAAGGGGTTTTTGAACTCCAATGTTATAAGCCGAACGGAGTGAACGTAATAAAGGACGCCTTGCTGTCTGCAAAGAAGGTTTCTGAGGGCTCAAACGCTCAAGTTAGGCTTTATGTGGTGGCTCCTCCTCGCTATAGCATCGAAGTGCTCGCTGAAGACTACAGGAAGGCCGAGCAGGTTCTTGAAAAGGCAAAGGAAGCAGTGTTAGAAAGTATTTCCAAGCTTGGCGGCCAAGGTTCATTTAAAAGGGAAAAATAATGGGTTGGCTTTTGAGGAAATGCGTTAAATGCGGAAAGTACACGTTGAACAAGGAGAAATGCCCCTACTGCGGAGGAAACGTTAAGATTCCTCATCCGGCAAAGTTTTCTCCAGATGACAAGTACGTTAAATATAAAAGGATGTTATTGAGGGAAGCGGAGGAAGATGAGAAGAACAATAATTAAGGAAAGAGGCCCAGTTGAACTTAAAAATCCAGTGTTAATTGAAGGTTTGCCAGGACTTGGAATGGTTGGTAGAATAGCGACGAAATATCTTGTTAAGAAACTTAAAGCTAAACCCTTTGCTTATCTTTATTCCCCCCACTTCCCCTACTATGTAATTGTTAATAAAAAGGGAAACGTTAGGCTTCTCCGCGGAGTCTTCTATTATTGGCAAAACTCGAAGGGAAGAGACTTAATGTTCTTTACTGGCGACAGCCAAGCCCAAACAATTGAGGGACAATACGAACTTGCAGCAAAAATAATTGAATTTGCGAAAAGTAAGGGTGTAAACCTTATTGTAACCCTTGGCGGATTTAGAAAGGAAGTTGAAGAAACTCCCAAGGTTTACGTTGCCTCGACTAGTGAAAGCCTACTTGAGGAAGCCTTAAAGGCTGACGGCTTAAAAAGCCCATCCGGGAATCCCATAGTTGGAATCGCCGGCATACTTTTGGGCATGGCTCGTTTCAGCGGGATTGACGCCCTCTGCCTTTTAGGAGAGACAAGAGGATATTTGCCTGACCCAAAGGCCGCTAAAAGTGTGCTTAAGGTTTTATGCAAAATCCTTAATTTAGAAATTGATCTTTCCGGCTTAGATATGGAAATTGAAAGGGCGGAAAAGCTTCTTGAGAAGATGCGTCAAATAGAGACTAAGCGTGAGCTTTATGTTAAGCGGTTGCAGAGGGAGGAGAGGGAAAGAACAAGTTATATTAGCTAGTAAATAGCTTGATTTTTCCATTTTCTATAAGTTGCTTTATTGTCAAGTAGTCCTTGTAGGTGTTTATGGTGTACCATTCTCCTTTGAGTTTCATTCCTCTCAATAATCTTTTTTTAGCCAGAATGGGCAGGGTTTCCCTTTCTAAGTCTCCAACCTCTGGGAAGTAGTCTTCAATTATTTTTTTCTTGAAAACGTAGTGGCCTGCACTAACGTAGAAGTCAACTATTGGTTTTTCTTCAAATCCTGTAACAAAACTGTTTTCTGTTTTGACCACTCCGAATCCTATGCGTGGTTTGGCAAGTAGAATTGCTGCCCCCGCGTCAGAGTATCTGAAAAGTTCTTTGGGGTTGTATGAGACTATATCATCTACATTCATCACGTAGACTTCGTTTCCATCTGTGAATTGTGCAGCATTTTTTACGGCTCCGCCTGTTCCTAACTTTTTGTTTTCAACAACCTGCGTAACTTGATGTTTCGTTTCAAATTTTTGATTGGTGGCTAAAACTATTCCTTCAAAGCCGTGTTTCTTCAGCCATTCAATCTGTAAGTCTAGCAATGTATATTTGGTTGATTCTTCTTTTAAGGGTAAAAGTGGTTTAGGAACCCACGTGTGGGGTTTTAGGCGCCATCCAGTTCCTCCGCAAAGTATTATTGCTTCAGTCAAGTATCCTTCACCCTTCACACTGCTATTTGACTAACTCTTTATAAGAAATTTTGGGATCAGACAACCTAGGGAGCCACAAGCATTGTTTTTAGGAGTTTTACTCCTCTTTTGGAGGTTAGGGCTTCTGCCAGTTGTCTTATTTCTTTTGCTTCTCCTCTTACTGCTATTGCTTCTAGGCAGTCTCTTTCGGTTAAGTGGATGTGAAGTGTGGAGCATATGACGTGGCTGAAGTCGTGTTGCGTGTCAGTTAGGGCTTCTTCTAATCCTCTAACTTCGTGGTCGTAAAGAACCATTATTATTCCAGCTCTAATTCCGGTTTCTTCTCTGAGCCATTTATATTCTGAAATAAATGCTCTTACAGCGTCTTGAACAGCCTTGGAACGGCTTTCATAGCCCATTCTGCCGATTATTTCGTCAAAATCTTTCAGTAAATCCGGTGGAAATGTAACTCCCACTCGAATAATTTTAGACATTAACCTCACCGCTAAACTTTGATTTGTTTTTTAACCATAAAGCTTTTATTGGATGGTAACACCAATACTCAAAAAGGTGTTACTATGACTCTCCTACGCAATAATTCGGGAAACCTAAAAACAGTAGATATAGCTTTAATAAGCGTTTTTAGCGCCATGTGGATAGTTCTTCACCTCTACTTAGGTCCGCTTGGCTTTCAATTACTTCATCTTCCGGTCTTATGCGACGTTTCAGCCTTTGTAACGCTAATAATTGCCGTATGGGCCATTGGGAAGTTTGGTGGTGCATCTGCAATTGGCATAATAGGCTCATTAATAGTATTAGGTATACGCTCTGCACCCTTTCAGCTCGGCTTCCTTGTCTCAGCAATAATTTTTGATATTCTCTGTTTAGCAATAAGACATAATCCACTAAAGGGAACATTGAATGCGTTAGGGCTTTCCATATTTACAATAATATCAGCTTACATCGCCGGAGTAATAATCGGAGTATTCTTCATGACAGGCGGCACCTACTGGGCTTTGACCTTCTGGGGCGGGTGGCACGCGGTTGGCGGTCTATTAAGCGTGATTATTGCCCTGCCAATAATAGGCGCTCTGGAGAAAGCCGGAGTTAGAACGCTCAAGGGTGAAACTTGACAATATTCAGTAGGCTGGAAAAAATATTGCAGTTCAGAAGGGAAGCGCTTGGAGTTGGATGAGATCCTTGTAAAGGCTTTGAAAGACCCACCGACTCCAGAGGAAACGCTGCTACTCCTCAGAAAAACTCGTAACTATGATGAGTGCTTAAAACTTTTTAAGGCGGCTTCAAAGGTAAGAGAAGACGAGGTGGGCTACGCCTTTAAATTTGACGGTTTTATATGGCCAGTAACCCCATGCACTACCTCACCGCCATGCAGATATTGTGGCAGATCCGCTGGCTTATGGGGGCTTGATAATCCTCTGACCTTTGATGAGGTAGAAGTCGCTGTAAAATTCATGAAAGAGATTGGATTAAGGCGAATAGGGCTTGGCGGCGGAACCGTGTGGGCTGGCGCTGGCGAACGCATAATCAATATTGTAAGGAAAATTAAGTCGGTTGCACCGTTCAATATGTGGGTAAATATTGGGCCGTCGCTTCATAATGAAGACCTAGTTAAGTTAAGGGAGCTTGGGGTCACCGCTGTGGGCAGCAGTCTTGAAACAACTAATCCTAAAGTGTTTAAAGAGGCCAAGCCCGGTGACAGCCTCGAAGCAAGAATGAGACTAGCAGAAGAAATAAGCAAGGTGGGCCTAGGCCTCTTCAGCATAATGATGGTTGGATTAGGCAGCCGCTACGAGGACTATGTAGAACACATTTTCTGGCTTAAAAACTTCAAAAACCTAACGTTATTGACCGTATCTGGTTTCAATCCAATTCCAGGAACACCATTCGAAAATAGGCGTCCAGCAAATCCGCTCGAGGTCGCTAAGGTAATAGCCATAGCGAGATTGGTGCTAAGAAGTCCTGACATATCGTTTGGAGGGGTAATGATAGACTGGAAGTTTATACCATTTATGATAATGGCTGGCGCTAATAGAACTTTTCATCTAGGGTGCCATGTTCATAAAGTGGGTTCAGAGTATCAGCAGCATAGTCCGAAAATGATAGAGGTTAAAAGGCATGGTCATCTAGAGTTTATAAACATGCTACCATTAACCGCAAATTTGGTTGAAGAGATGGGGATGGAAGTACATGTCTAAAGAAGGAATTAGGGAAATAAGTATAGCATCGAGAGAAAAGCTGAATTCAATTATAGAATACGCTAGGAGGCTTCATGGGCATTTAGGTCCGTTCCTTGTTTTAGGCATTAAAATGAGCCTCGCTGGAATGAATAAGCTTGGAATAGGAGAGAACATGCAAAGTATGCGTGTAGAAGCGAAACTTCCCCGTCGAATTCCCTACACATGCACGCTAGATGGAATACAAGCAACTACTCAATGTACCTTTGGAAACCGGAAGTTAGTACTCAAGGAGGCTGACTCATTATCAATTTCCGCAAAATTCAGCTTAAGTAACCCGAAAAAGCAAGTAACTATTTCCTTAAAAAATGAAATACTGCAAAATTTAATTGAGGAACTTAGAGAAGCTAAAGATGAATCAGCACAAGAAAAGCTTGCATGGATTATTGCATCCACGCCTGAAGAAAGGCTTTTCTCAATAAAAATTCAATAACGATCTGTTGAATAATTCATCTTCAAGTAGTAAAATGTCTAATTTAGATTTAGAAATTGCAAAGCAGACTCTAAGAACGAAAAACCTAACGTTGGCTATTGCTAAAGGTGGAAGGATAATTTTTCAATCAAACTCTCATGGGGTTATGAGCTTTTTTGAGGCAATAGAACGATTAGGCGACAACCTTGAGGGCGCTGCTGTTGCTGATAAAGTTGTTGGAAGGGCTATTGCGCTGTTATGTGCGTACTCACGGGTCAGTGTCGTCTTTGCTTCTATTTTAAGTTTTGAGGGGAAGGATGCACTTGAGAGGAACGGCATAAGGTATGAGTATGAAGCTTTGGTTCCTAGAATCCTTAACAGAAATCGGAGGAACATTTGTCCTTTTGAAAAGTTTTCTTTGAGCATAGAAAATCCAAAGGAAGCCTATTTTAAACTTAAAAAGTTTGCTGATTCCCTTTTAAAGAGAAGATAATGCTGAAAAGAATACTTTAATTAGGCACTGTTTCTAGTTCTCTTAAGGTGAAAAGAATCCATGTGCGAGTTCAAGGTAATTCTTGATGGAAAAACTGTACATAAAGATGTAGTTTACGCCAAGGCTGAAGGAAAAAACGTTATTGTAAGAGACGTTTTAGGAGTCGCTAAAACATTTGAAAACTGCACCATCGCAGAGGTTAATGTAAGTTCGGAAACATTAGTTCTTTCGTCAAAAACAAGTTAGCCTAAGTGGTTACAGTGAAAATAGCGGTTGCAGGAAAGGGCGGAGTTGGGAAAACCCTAATAGCTGGAGCTCTAGCCTACTTCTTTGCTAAAAAAGGCTATAAGGTACTTGCAATAGACGCTGACCCAGCGCCGAATTTGGCTATAACTCTTGGAATCCCTTCTGACGTAGCGGAGAAGATAGTGCCAATTTCGGAAAACAAAAGCCTAATCGAAGAGAAAACGAGCACGGGGGTTCCAGGTGTTTATAAGCTTTCATTTACAGTTGACGACATTGTAAGGGATTATTCCATAAAATCTCCATTAGGCGTTAATTTGCTGGTTATGGGAACCATACGTTCTGTAGGTGGAGGATGCACTTGCCCAGCGAACGCCTTGATTAGAGTACTGCTTAGACACTTAATCGTTGAGAGAGACGAAGCTGTTGTAATAGATATGGAAGCGGGAATAGAACATTTTGGAAGAGCAACAGCAAAACATGTCAACATAATGTTGGCAGTTGCAGACGCAAACATGAAAGCATTGGAAATAGCTAAGAAAATACATAAATTTTCAAAGGACGCCGGAATAGAGAAAGTTTTTCTAGTAGGCAACAAAGTGAAAAGCGAAGCTGAAAAGGAACTTTTAAAAAATTTCAGTGAGGAGAATAAAATTCCACTTTTAGGATTTATTCCATACGATTCCTCTGTTTTTGAAGCTGACATGAAAGGTGTCACCCCTCTTCTGCATTGTTCCGTTTCTGAAGCCATTGGGGCAATTGAAAAAATTGGGGAGAAATTGCTCTCCTTTAAGCAAAGCTTTGCTTAAGAAGCCACATGAGAACCAGGCCTACTGCAAGTGTTAGGAATTGCAAAAACGAGTTAAAAGCTCTTCTTTCTCTATGAAGTTCCGGCATCAAGTCTGTCGTTGCAATATAGATGAATCCTCCTGCGGCAAAGGCTAATAAGTAGAATGTTTGTGGAAGTATCGATGTGCCGAAAAATGTGAATATGCCGCCTGCCATGGCGGTTAGAGCCGTCAAGAAATTGTAGATTATGGCCTTAGTTTTTGAGAATCCTCCATAGATTAGTATGCTAAAATCGCCTATTTCCTGCGGGATTTCATGCGCCGCAACAGCCAAGGTCACTACGAAGCCGAGGGATTGGCTACTCATGAAACTTGCCGCGATTATCATGCCGTCTATGAAGTTGTGTATTCCGTCGCCTATGAGGTTTAAGTAAGCGAACGGGTGAACTGGACATTTTTCCCTTTCATGGCAGTGGCGCCAAAGGAATTTTTCGAGGATAAAGAAGATAAGTAATCCTAAGCTTACCGCCCAGAAAATGTTCATCATTGACGTTGACGATATAGGCATCATTGTTTTCTCCGCTTTTTCAATTGCTTCCGGTATTAAATGGAAGAAGGCTCCGCCTAGGAGACTGCCTGAAGCAAAACCTATTAACATTAGAAGTATTTTCCTAAACCAACTTTCTTTTAAAGCGATGAACGCTACGCCGATAAGAGATATTAGGCTTACTAGAAATATGGCAAGTATAATTAATCCTAGTAATGGTAACATAGCATGGAAAGACTGTAATCAAAGTATAATAAGGTTTTCCATAAATCTGTCTGTCCAGAATTTGATGTTCATCTTTAAACGGAAATTATAAATGGTTGGATTGAAAATATTTGTTAGCCAGTTTAAAGTTTGACTTGTTGATGTTAATGGTGATGAAATGGGCACTCACGTTGAAAATTTGAAGCTTAGACTCATGGTAATTGAAATGCTGCAGATGGCAAAGGCCAATAGAAAATATACTTACCGTGAACTTTCAAACAAAACGGGCTTACCAGTCACAGTTTTAAGTAGATACGCAAAGGGGCACGTTCTCCCAAACGTTGAAAGGGCCCGTCAGCTTTGGAAAGTACTAAGTAAACTGGTTGGATTAGAATCGGAAATTAGGAGAAGAATCCAATTTAATGAGGACGGTTTTTTTGATAACACTAACATAATAGGCGATTACGGCCTTCTTAAACTGGCGGCTCAACATGCACTTGCTGCTTTTGCAGGGAGAAGAGTTACCAAAGTGTTAACTGCAGCTGTCGACGGCATACCGTTAGCCACCATGGTTGCGAACGCTCTTGGCGTTAACTTGGTTATTGCTAAAAAAGAGAAAGAAGTTGGGGTTAAATCGTTCATTGAAGAAACCTTTGTTTTAAGAGACTCCGGAGTAACGATGACTCTCTATTTGCCTAAAAAGGCGTTAAGAAGAAGGGACAGCGTCCTAATAGTTGATGATATGATTAAAACTGGGGAAACTCAAGCTGCTCTCATAAATCTGGTTTATAAGGTTAAAGCCGAAGTTTCAGGGGTTTTCTCTTTAATAGCTGTTGGTGACGAATGGGAGAAAAGGCTTAACCTACCCAAAGGCTGCCCAGTTGAAATTGTAGCTAAGATTAAGCCTTACCGATGATAAATTTTACAGTAGACATTTAATTCGCAAACCTTGCATTTCCGTTTCCTACAGTAATCTTTTCCAACTCTAAGCAATGCTGTTTCAAAATTCACGAAATCGTATCCTTTAACTACATTTTGTCTCCAAAAATCCTCTAACTCTCTTTTGGCTGCATCTATTTTTTCGCTTTTTATGATTCCGAGATTTTTCGCAGCAAGAATAACGAGCGATGTGGGCTTTGGGTCAGCTTTCGGCCATATTCCTCTCAGCTCTCTTAGGAAGATACTTACCGTAGTATCTCCTACTCCTTTCCCAAGTTCTTTTATCTTCTTTTCTAAATCAAGCGAGGCGCTGGCCCTTTCACACAAAAGCTTGAGACTTCCGTTATAGCTTCTCTGAAGGTTCTCAGCAACTTCTAAAAGTTTGGTTGCGGTTTTAAAGTCATATCTAGTGTAACTTCCCTCATCTAAAATGTTAACTAACTCGTCCCATCCAGCTTCAATTATTTTCTCCGGAGTTAAAACTCCATGTTTCTCGAAGCATTTATAGGTTTTAATGGCTGATTTCTCAGTTATTGGCGCTCCAAAAAGAATTGAAGCTAAGAACCATTTGAAAGCCTCTTCTTCACTGTTGGTTTGAACTTTTATTCCTAAAATTTTAGAATATTTTTCTCCAAATTTTTTGACAAGTTTTTCAGCCAGCTCTTTTGTAGACATTTTACCAACACTTTTATTGATATAGCAAGCTAACATATTTTGCCTACGGTGCTATGTTTAGAGGAATCCAATATGAGGACAATCGAATGGAAAGACGGAAAGGTTGTAACCATAGATCAAACTAAACTTCCGCATGAGTTTGTGTTAATCGAAATGGAGAATTGTGAGCAAGTTGCCGAGGCAATACGCACTATGAAGATTCGAGGAGCCCCTCTAATAGGCGCAGCAGCCGCGTACGGATTAGCTTTAACAGCTTATAACTCAAAGGCTAAGGCGAAGGAGCAGTTACTAGCGGAATTAGAATGTTGCGCTGAAAAACTTAGGCAGACTAGGCCGACGGCGGTAAACTTGTTTTGGGCCGTTGACAGAGTTCTGAAAACTGCTCATAGCGTTGAGGGAGATGTTAAAACTTTAGCGGAAAAAGTTGTTGAAGAAGCAAATCTGATAGCTGAGGAAGATGCAAAGGCTAATCGTAGAATCGGCGAGTTTGGCTCAAAATTAATTGAAGACGGCGATACAATTTTGACGCATTGTAACGCTGGAAGCCTTGCAACAGTTGATTATGGAACTGCCTTAGGCGTTATTAGGGCTGCATGGGAAAACGGCAAAAAAATTAAGGTTTTTGCAACTGAAACTAGGCCGAAGCTTCAAGGCGCAAGGTTAACAGCCTATGAACTTAAGCGTGAGGGCATTCCGGTTACGCTAGTAACTGACAATATGGTTGGCTATATCATGTATCGAGGTCTGATAGACAAGGTCATTGTTGGAGCTGACAGGATAGTGCGAGACGCAGTAATAAATAAAATTGGAACTTACAGCATAGCCGTCTTGGCCTATGTTCATAAAATTCCCTTTTATGTTGCTGCTCCCACTTCAACATTCGATTTTGAGAGAGTCTCCAGCGAAGTTGTTATTGAGGAGAGAAACCCGCAGGAAGTTACCCATGTGTTTTCTGTTCCAATTGCCCCAAAAGATGTGAATGTTATGAACCCAGCTTTTGACATAACCCCCCTAAAGTACGTGAACGCTATTATCTGCGAAAGGGGAATTGTAAGGCTTGAAAAAACAAATTTTGAACTTAGGATTGAAGCCTTAAATTTAACTGACTCACAATAGTTATGGGTTTCAAACTACCGGTTGATTTCAAAATGTCTAAGGCTAAGCGAAAAACGGTTAAAGGCATAAATCTCGAAAAGTTGAAAGCCTCCTTATCTCCTGAAGGGGTTACATTATCCGATGGAATTGAAAATTTAAGTTCTCGTGGCTACGGTAAAAAATCTGACGGAAAACTTGTTCTAGCTCCATATGAAGCCCTCTACCTACTCGATAAAGGTGTGATAGAAGTTTTAAAGGAAAAATCTGAAGAAGAGCTTAGCTTTCAGGATCTGCTTCAACACTTCAGAAAAGTTGACAAAAATGTCTGGGTGAAATTCCTAATTTACCGTGACCTGAGAAACAGAGGATACGTCGTTAGAGAAGGATTTGGCTTCGGACTGGATTTTAGGCTCTACGATAGGGGAGATTACGGAAAGGAACCTGCAAAAAACATAGTTTTTGGAATTTTGGAGGGAAAACCAGTTTCAATTAAAGAATTATCTGAAGTTTTGAAGAAGGCTCAAAATTTGAAGAAAAAGCTAATTTTAGCTGTCGTAAATCGTAGAGGGGAAGTTGTCTATTATTCTCTTTCAACCCTAACTTTGGGCGAGGTGATTGAAGATGTCGAAGTTTAGAACAGTTCGCGGAATGAGAGACTTCCTACCGGAACAAGCGAGAACCATGCGATACATTGAAAACTTAGCTAGAGAACTGGCTAAACTTTATGGTTTTAAAGAAGTTATAACTCCGGTCGTTGAATCCTACGATTTGTTGGCTGCTAAAAGTGGTGAGGAAATAAGGCAGCGTATGTATGCATTTAAAGATTTAGGCGGAAGAAAAGTTGCATTAAGACCAGAGTTCACAGCTTCGATAGCTAGACTTGTTGCGACAACCCTGCGTAATGAACCTAAACCCCTACGCCTATTCTGTGCTGGAAGCCTCTACAGATATGACGAACCGCAACTCGGCCGCTATAGGGAATTTTGGCAATCCAACTTCGAACTAATAGGCTCAAAAAATCCGGAAGCAGACGCCGAAATCCTAACCCTAACCAACGATTTAATGGAAAGATTAGGCCTGAAAAACTACTGGTTCAAGGTAGGACATATGGGAATCCTCCGAGGAATACTTGGAGAAGAAGGCGTAAAAGAAGAAGACCAGAACCTAATCATGCAAAGATTCGACAAGAAACTATGGGAAGAAGGCCTAAAAATACTTGAAAAATTAAAAGTTTCAAGAAAATGCCTAGAAACAATAAAAAATCTTATGAAAATTCATGGAACCAAAATTGAAGATGTTTTAGGAAAAGTTAAGGAAAAAGTAAAAGATTACGAAGTTTCAGTTTCTGCAGTAGAAAATTTGGAGGAAATTTTGAATTTAACCTTTGAAAGCGGAGTAAAATTTGAAGTTTCAATTGAACCCGCCTTTGCAAGAGGCCTAGAATACTACACCGGAATAATTTTCGAAGTTTTCACTCCCGAATTGGAAATCGCCCTCAGCGGGGGAGGACGCTACGATAAACTGATTGAACTTTTCGGAGGAGAACCAACTCCCGCTGTTGGAGTTGCCCACGGGATAGATCGAATAATGCTTGCGATGGAAAAACAGAAAATAAAGCCCAAACTTCCAGAAAAACCCTTAGTAGTCATCATTCCCATAGAAGAAGACCTAAAATCAAAAGCCCTAGAACTAGCTATTCAACTTCGCAAGAAGGGTGTATGCACAGAAGTTGAAGTTATGAGAAGAACCGCCACAAGGGCCCTGCAAGATGCAGACCGCAGAGGAGCAACTCACACCGTTCTCGTTGCACCTAAAGAGCTGAAGGAAGGAAAAGTTGTGCTAAGAGACATGCAACTGAGGGAACAAAAAGCCGTTGACTTAGAGAAATTGCCAAACGAGATTCTGGACGAATAAATTGGTAAAACCCGGCAACATCAAAGTATTTTCTTTTGACTTCGGCGGCACACTAGCTTACGAAACCACAGACGACCATATAATCTTCCAAGAAGTTCTGAAAGAACTTGGATACAGTTTTAATCAATCTGAAATCAAAGAGGCGATGAAACATGCAAGAGCTTGGTGGGAACATGAGAAGGATAAGAGAATATGGAACGGAAACGCACTGAAGGACTTCCATAAAAGAATGCTCTCCTACCTTAAACTGCCAAACCCCGAAAAACTTGCAATGCAAACCTCAAAGACTCTGCCCTCAAAACTAGACTTCAAGGCATATAGCGATGTCAAGCGAACTCTTCAAAGGCTTCGCATTACTAGCTGGCTATAGCTATCCAGCAGGCTACAGAATTTACCACGACCCGAAAATAACAGCAAGCTCTAACATCATAGACATTTCAGAACTAACCGCTGAACCAACGTCTAACTATTCGCTTTTCCAGTCTGGCGTAGCAGCCGTGTTAGGAGCAGCCGCAGCTATAGGCGTTATAGTAGCACTTAAACGAAGAAAGTAAAACCTCCCTTTCCTTTTTTGGTAATACTTTAATTATGTTTAATTGCTGTTTTTCAGTGCCTTTCTAACTTCTTTTTTAAAGTTCTCTTTATCTACGAAAGACGCCGTAATTGGTTTACCGTTAACTGCACAGTATGGAATATTTGGAGCGACTTTCCTGATTGATTCTTTAATTTTCTCTGAAAAGTACATGCAGAAGCGGCATGAGGGGTCATAAAAGACTAATGCTTTCCCTCTATCTTCTTCTTGAGGGATAAACTTAGCTTCCTTTGGAGTATAAACGTATCCTTCTTTCGGTGGATAATAGAGCAGAAGTGGGTCGTCTTCTATTACTCTTTTAAATCCCATCTTCCGATAAAATTCATGCTGGGGATAACGCCCGGGGTCTTCGAATGCCCAAGTTACAAGTGCAAAGGGTACGTCATTACCGAAAAATGGTTTAGGCTTCTTCGCTTCTTCTATCAAAGCATTTAACAGTGATTTTTCTATTTCCTTCCTAAGATTTTCTTCCTCTGGAACAAATATGCATGTTACCTCAACCAGCTTTTCCTCAACTTTAGGCTGATACTGTATCAAACCGACAGGCTTCGAGTTTAAATAAGCAAGTTTGGCTATGCTCCCATACTTTTCCAAAACCTTAACTGCCCATCTCCTCTTCACATTTACGCCTTCAACAAACAGAGAATCATCCTTCTTGTCCGGCGGGACGCAAAGATCAATCAACTGGTCTATACTTTCCCTATCAACATCCCTTATTTCTATATTTACCATTTTAATAAACTAACTTTACACCTTATTTTGGGTTCCCAAGTATATAATTTGCATTTTGGCTTGACTTATGCAAAATATTTGCATTAATTTGTGCATTAAGTTTATGAATATAATTAAGTGAAAGATCCTTATGATTTAATGGTTTTACGAAAAATTAAATAGATATATTATGATAAACTTAGATTAGATTTGGTTTGAGTGTTTGAGAAAGTTACCGCTTTCATTACTTTCTCATCATTCTGCCAAATCTAGTATTCAGTTTAAGGCTGAGAACGCTTTGATGAATACGAGAATTGAAAATGCTATTCTTGTGCAAAATTTGAGGAAAAAGTATGGTGACGCTGAGGTACTTAAGGGTGTGAATTTGAAAATAGAAGAGGGCGAATTTTACGCATTAATGGGACCAAACGGCTCCGAGAAAACCACGCTTACGTCTATAATTGCCGCGGTGAGACTTCCAACAAATGGAAGGGTGGAAATTTACGGTAAACCTCCTGAAAAAGCAAAAAGATTAATCGCTTATATTCCCCAAGAAAACTTCTCTTCTATGTTGCTAACTGGAAGGGAGAATTTAATGTATTTCGCTGGTTTACTTGGCTATTCAAGAAGCGAAGCAAAGAAGATGGTTGCAGATATTCTGGACAAAATTGAGCTTACTAAGGATGCGGACAAGAGGGTTTCTACATATTCTGGAGGGATGCGGAAAAGGCTTGAAATTGGGACAGCGCTTTTTCCCTCAATTAAGATTTTTATTTTAGATGAGCCCACCACAGGCGTTGATCCGTCAGGTCGAAGAGATTTTCTCGGTATGCTCAACGATTTGAGAAGGGGGCATAACCGTGCTAATGACAACCCACATAGGTGCGGATGCTGAAGCTGCGTCAAGAGTTGGTTTGATGGATAAAGGCAGAATAATCGCAGAAGGTGAACCTGAGGAGTTGAAAAATAAGGTCGACTTCAGAATGTGATAAACGTGGAAACTTCAATTAAGAGCAAAAAGATCTCTAACATCTTATGCAGCTTCAACCAGGGTAAAATGCCGCTAGAAACTGAAACAGGATACAGAATCTACTCAAATAAGGCAGATGAGGCTACACCTAAAATTGTTAGAATGCTTGAGAGGCTAGGATGCAAGGTAACCAAGATAGAAACGGTGAGGCCTTCACTTGAAGATGTATACTTTAAGCTAACTCAGAAGAGCCTAAGAAGTGGTGAGCCTCAATGAGTCAGATAACTGCTACGTTTGTTAGGATAACCAAGGAGTTTCTTAGGGACAAGGTTATGGTATTCTGGTCAATTTTCTTTCCAATAATATGGCTTATCATGGCTAACGTCGTATTCTTGGCAAATGCCCCGGAAAGCGAGGCTACGCCCTTCAGAGGTGCGTTCACAATTTCAATGATTGTCTATGCAATAATGATTGCAGGAATAGTGGATCTACCCGGCAATATTGCAGCTGACAGAAATAGAGGAATGCTTTCAAAACTTAAATCTATGCCTGTCAGCCAGTTCAAGGATTTTCTAGGGCGAATTCTAGCATTTCTAGTATTCTCCCTTATAGCCATCTTCGCCGTCCTTCTGATCAGAATACTCTTAGGAGCAAAGTTTTCAGCCACAGAAATTGGCCTTTTACAATCTATCGGCTATCTTTTACTTTCAATCCTCGCCTTAAGTGGAATAGGGCTCATTTTGGGAACGCTAATAAAAGGCGAGCAAGGAGCTGTCTACACAGGAATAGGAGTAGCCTTAATAACAAGCTTCACGACGGGAATATTCACAACTTATAGCCAACTTATTCCTGTTCTCCAGTTCTTTTCACGCATCTACCCCCATATCCGCATCTAACTCTTCACTAATCTACATCCTTTATAGGAGAAAACATGGCCGGCTACAACCCATTAGATCCGAGCCAAATAGCCCTCATAACAATATCATCAATTATCCTTTTCATCATAGGTTTGACAATATACGCAAGATATTGCTGGAGAAAAGGCTAAAAATACATGGAAGAGTACGGTGTTGGTTTACGTTCAACCTTAAAATTTTCGCTTTTGAGAGCTTTAGAAAAAGTTGTATGTGAGTATTTTTTCTAAAAAGAGCCACGATAAATGGTTAAAATGATTAAAGAAGGATGCGGGCGGGGTGGGATTTGAACCCACGATCACAAGCTTTCTTCTAGGCTTAGGAGGCTTGCGCCCTATCCTGGCTAGGCTACCCGCCCACTAAAATATCTTAAATAGTGTGGAAATTTTTAAACTTTTGAAGGTCTATGCTTAAGCTTGCGGTTTTCGATGTTGACGGTACCTTAACCAAAGTTGAGAGTTGCTGGCGTTTCGTCCATGAAAAGCTGAGAACTTGGGAGAAGGGCGGAAAGCGTAATGCTGAACTTTACTTTAACAGGGTGATTTCTTACGAGGAGTGGGCTAGGCTTGATGCTTCTCTGTGGAGAGGCTTATCAATTGAGAAAATTAGGGGGATAGTTTCAGAGATCCCTTACATGGATGGAGTGCGTGAAGTTTTCAGTTTTCTTCGTGAAAGCAACGTGAAAATTGTTTTGTTAACTGCTGGGCTTTCTCTCCTCGCTGAAAGGATAGCTGGGGAAATTGGCGTGGATGACTATGTGGCTAATCAGCTTGAAACTGAGAATGGCAGGGTTACTGGGAGAGTAAAAGTTAGGGTTTCAGTATCCAACAAAGGTGAAGTTTTTGAAGAATTAATGAAAAGATTTGATGCTAAACCATATGAATGCATGGCTGTCGGCGACGATGAAACTATGATTCCAGTATTCCGAAAAGTAGCCTTAAGCATAGCTTTCAACCCCTGCAGCGTCAAAGTTGAAAAACAGGCAAAAATAGTTGTAAAAGCCAGAAACTTGAAGGAAATAATTCCTTACATTAAAGAGTTTATGAAACGTAAAAGTAACGTTTAAGTTCTAATAGTTTAAGTTTTGTATCTGGTGCGGGGGTACCCGAGCCAGGTCTAAATAGGCGGCGGCTGCTATGCTAAAAGATGGGTGCCAGACCGCCTAGGATAGGGGGGAGGACTTAAGATCCTCTGGCGTAGGCCTTCGCGGGTTCAAATCCCGCCCCCCGCACCAAACATGGCTGTTGCTGGCTCCTTCGAAAGCCCCGCCTACAAACTCCCCTCCTTTTTTCACATATTTTCTTCAAGAAGGGTTCTTCTGCAATTTTGAGAAATGTTAAGCGGTGGTGGTAAATCGGCTGTTGGCTGATGTAGTGGGCGAAGTAGCCGGGTCAGAATTTGCAGTAAATGTCCCCAGTCATTGCTGATTCAAGTCTATTGCACCATAAATTTTCTTCTTAATCAGAATTATGGATGCTGTTGCTAGTGTTAGAAGAATAATTATAACTATGCTTAGCGGGCATTCTGGTATTACTGTATATGTATAATATTCGTCGGAATAGGAGGCGCCGTTTCCATAGGCGTCTTCTGCGTAAACTGAGCACTTTATGGTAGTCCCAGCCGTGTAAGGCGGTATTACTGCATAGTATAGATGGGTTGTTTCGTCGAAGGTTGCGTTTACACTATGCCATGCTGCACCGTCAAAATAGCGTAGTGTAACATTTGAGATTTCGCTCCAGTCTGAAACAAGAACGTAGAGTGTGACTGAATCACCTTCATATACTGTTTCTGGTGCTCTGCTAACAATTTTGATGTAGGGTGCAGCCGTATCATTCTTGTTCCAGTTCCCCCACGTGTCGGTCATATATACCGTTAAAGTGGCGTTTTCAACCCATTTCTTCGGGAGTGGCACTGGCTCCATCTCAGCTGTCCATCCATAAACGAACGTGAAGTTATATATGGTATAGGATTTTGTCGGATATTCTGAGCTTGGAGCTCCTACGGTGAAGCCTATCCATCCGAACTCTCGTTCCTGCATGTTGGGGCTTAACAGACCCACAAGGCCAAAGTGAGTTCGGAGATACACGTCGCCAAGATAGCTTTCCTCATCTGAAGCGTAAAGGTCAAATGTTATCGCTACATGAGTCTCGTTGAACCGCAGGATTCTACAGTTTTCAACCCTCACCGATGGGCCCCTCATAGTCGGTGATTGTAGGAATCTCGACGGGCTCTGTTAGCGGGCAGTAGTCATAGCAACCCGGTAGGACTTCATATGGTCCGTCCCTGCTGTACGTGTCCCAATAGTTTCCGACGCAATTAGAGTTGTTTATTGAGAACGCTGGGAGAGGCTCGTAGTTCCCGCCGTCTAAGTGTTTCTCGTTGTCGATAAAGTTGTTCCGTATAACCTCTCCAACCGCCCGATTCACAAATATGCCGACAGAGTTATGCATGAAGGTGTTATCCGATATTCTGACGTGCCGGTTAAAGTATCCAGTTGGGCCTCCCTCAAAGTCTATGTGAATTCCGTATTCGTTGTTTTCGAAGCGATTTCCTATTATTCTTATGTCTCCTTCGTCAGAGTAGGCTGCGATAGGTTCAAGGTGTAGCCAGTGCAGTATGCCCACCGAGCAGCACTTGTATATCTTGAGGCCGATATGAGAATGGTTATACACTCTGTTACCCGTGAATGTAACTATTGGGCTTTCGTAAAGGAAGGCGCCTATCAAACCCGAGTGAATGGAGCGGTTGAATACCTTAGCTATAGAGCGGTAGACAAGTATATTCATCGCTGAGGCATTGCTGCATTCGGAATTTGCAATCGTCGCAAAGTTGGTTCCCGACAGCATTACATTCGCAAAGCGATTGTTGATTATACGACAGTTGGAAATTGTCTGCTTTACGGCTCCCCGAGGCGGAAGAACACCACGTTCATGCATTCTGCATAATTCGGCTATTCCTATTTCGACTTCGGAGGAGCGTATCAGTACACCTGCATAATTGTCCCTCACCGTGTTATTGTCAAATTCAACAAACGACGAATCTAGGATCGAAATGGCCAAAGCGTTGCCATAAAACTCGTTATTTGCAATTACTGAGTGATTCGCATTAAATAGCAGTAGGCCATAATCATAGTTATTATGTATTTTACTGTTAAGGATGACTGCGCCCTCAGTTTCTATACAGATTCCGTCTCTCTCCAGCGGGCCGAAGAGGCCAGCTCCTGAAATATCGGATCCACTAATAAAGACTGATGAGCCTTTCCTCGCCACTATGTATAATAGTTGCCTGCAGTTTTGTATATAGTTGAATTTATTATTGTCAGCGAGCCGCCCGGAAGGACTTCTATCTTGATCGGCTTTACACCACCCCTCATTTCAACTTGCGAATTCACAATGGAGAAGGAGGAGTTAATGATCAAGCTTCTATTAAACGTGTAGGTACCATCCTGCAGTTTGGTTGATTCATTAATTACCAGCGGCTCAGGAATCCCGAAGCGCGGCCTCACTTCTATGCTGGTTAAGATGGAGACTTTCGGAATAATTATCGAAATTGTTTCGCCGTCTCGGCTATATGGAACCTCCATCCCCTCAGGCATGTCCTCACTGTACACCCATACTGAAACCTCCTCGCCTTGCAGTTGTGGAGGCAGGGTAAAGCTGAAGCTGACGTTGTAAGCTCTAGCAACCTTGTCCTGTTCAAAGTCATAAACGAAGTTTATGATATGGAAGATCATGGCGTTCTCGTCATAGTTGAAGAATCTGTAAATGTGGGCTCTTGGCACCAATCCTGTGTTGACCGCTCTAGGCACATAGGCGTCCACTCTTTGCGTGAAATGCTCCAAGATTGGAACCGCTCTGGAGTCATACCTCGTCCTGTAGCCCAGATATTCTATCGGCGAAATATCCTTTATCGAGATGATCAATCCGTTGCCGACTTGGTGAACTTGCCCGTCAAAGTAGTTCGAAAATTCTCTGTCCACTGGTTCTACATGCTCATTGTAAAGGCCTACATCACCAAGAGCTATGATTATTCCGCCACTCTGTAGGTACTGTTCAAGCAGCTCTACTTGGCCGTCTGTGAGGCAGAGGGCCATGGGCAACACTACGGCCCTGTACTTCAAAAGCTCAGAGAGGGGCTGCGTTATGTTAACCCACATGTTGTCGCCGAATACTATTATGTCAAAGACCCTATGTGAATCCGCTAGGAGGTAATATGTTCCCTCATATCCGTCGTAGCCAGCGTATGCCCCGTAGGGTAAGAGAGACGTGAAATTCAACCTATACCAGTTAAGCGCCGTTGCTGCAGGGTATATCAGAGCTATCTCGCCAAACTGGGATTGGCCGAAGAGCTGAGGGTTCTCTTGGACAAGCCTGGTAAACTGTTTCCAATGCGTGGCATTTACCGCTTGTCCCCCATAGCCCCACTCAACGCGTGGAAAGCCGCCGCACACTATTATCTCTGACAAGGCCAAATACTGCTCTTCTGGGTCATTTGTCATGTTCCATCCGCATGAGAACCATTCCGTAAAGCCTGTTTCTTCTAATGAGCTGACGGGCGTAATCCATGGATTGAACCTTTTGCCGAGGCTTTGAAGAACCCGAAAGTCCGTGCTTGCTGTTCTGTTCGGCTATCCTATTATATCTGGTCTGTCTCCGAATGCTGGCGCGCTAAACCAGCAGTATTCCCAGTTGACACCGTCGACGTACTGGAGAAACGGTAGGTCAACAAACCATCCGGGCAGACCAACCCTCGTGGAGATGTAGAACTCCCTTCCCGTTTCTTGCTCCCACTGGCTTATGTTCTCCCAAAGAAGCTTGTAGAGCTCTAAGAGCATAAGTCTCTTAAAATTGTCCCACTCCTCCCAGAGAGCTCTAACATGCGGGTCCGGATCATTTGCCGGGGCGTCGCCCGGATTGACTATGACCGGCCCAGCGCCAACCTCACACGCATACTTATGATAGCCAAGATCTCTAAGGTACTGCGTGAAGTTGAAGCTGTTTATGTCGGATATGCCGAACCTTTCTGAGAGTTCCTCGGGCGTGTACTTCGAGGCAAGGTACTGATTGAATTTCTGTATGGTTTCGGGGTCAAAGCTTCCATAGTCGTAGCAGCCTTCTCCTCCGTCGAACTCAACACCGTCCACGCCAGCGTCGAAAAGAATTTTCATAAAGTTTATGAAGAAGTTGCGCCAAGCGTCTCTCCCCTCGTATCCTATCGTATAGGGGTTATACGGGAAGCTAGTCCAGTAGGTTCCGTTTAAGTCCATTGGAGAGACTTCTTCCTTCGAGAGGTTCCAGTAACTCATGAACTCCATGTTCTCGCTTAGGCTCGAGAATGCCCTGTAAAGTATATTCTTCATTCCCATAGCGTGGTTCATCGTGTAAATTGCCTTTGCTTGCTCCAAGTCTTCGTAGAAGTCTATGCTGAATGGATCACCAGCCAAAGTAGCCCTAAACGGAAAGTCACGGCTATAATCTCCGTAAAATTCAATAGGATGAAACTTTAAGCTGTAAGGACGACCGCTGTTCAAGTTAAGCGGTTTAGACGAACCGTATTTTGTGGATAAAATTTGTCCAGCATGCTCATCAATGTTTAAACGCTTTCCTGGCACTTGGATAGCCAAGGGAATCAATATTAAAGAAGAAATTAAAATGAAAAATTCCAAACAGCTTAACAAGGTCGAAACATTAGAACTCCTAAGAAGCAACTTTTTTGCCTCTTTAAACAAAGCAAAACCCGAGATGTGACAGATTTTTTCACAGTCACATCTCCTTAATTTCCTTTATATGAGCTTGAAAATTCATTTTAAGCGATATAATAGTTTATGAATTTAAAATTAGAAATAAAGATACACTTTTTAAGTTACTCTAATCATTTAGCTTTTCTCTGGGAAATTTTCTCTTTAAAACTTCTCTTAGCAAGTTTAATTTTTCCATTCTAATTTACTTTAAATAAAGAGGGGGAATTTATGGTCTAGCTCTTGTTGGCCGTATCTTTGCCTGTTCTAAGGTTCTTAAGGCAACTATTTTTGGCATATAATTGCTTATTGCAAGGATTATTCCCCAAGTTGTGACGGTGACAAGTGACATGGCCGTGCCTACAGTAGCCATTTCATGAAGCATTATTGGAATGTCGGCTGGTGTAGCCATAGCTGTTAAGAAGGGTGGCCAAGGTGTTACTTCTCCATGCCAAACGTGTTCAAGCGCTAGTAATATTACACCTCCCCAAAGCAGTGCGCTTAACAGCCATAGCTTCAATTTTTCAGCTAGGTTTTTTGCTGTTTTTTGAATAAGCGTTGTTATAATTGCTAAGGCCATTGGAACTAGGAAGCATGCCATTTTTATTTTATCCTCCGTAACACTAAATTTAAATTTAGTAACACCCAAATAAGCCTATCGATTGGAGAGGAGAATGGGAAGCTATGTGGCTTATCATACTCGCAATGGCAGCTGCAATAGCTACTCCCATATGGTATTCAAAGGCTGGAAACGATGAATACATGCTTAAACTTCTATGTCTAATACTTTGGGGAGCAACAATAATGGTTTCAGTCGACCACATTATGGGCTACTTAATGGAAGGTGGAGAATTCTTCGAAGTAACAATTGACGCTACTATTTTAGGCATCATCCTCTTAATTGCTGCACTGGTAATATGGGAAATAGTCTTACTGCTCAAAGATCCAAAACGCGTACTTTACAAAGGAAAAGGTAGTTAGAGCCCTCACTGTCATCCCCCATCTTTATTGTTGTTCACAAGCATATTTCATAATGCCAATATAGTATTGCTAGTATTACGAAAATCTATAAGGTAACACTAAATGAAATGAAGTTGAAAAATGGATAAAGCCTCATAAGGTTAGATTTTTAAGCAGAAACAACCTGATTATCTCCTTTGTCAAATAATACAATTTCCACCACGCAAAGGCCTTATTTTCGCTTTTATCCTCGCTACTCCAGCCGACTTTAACCAGACACCGAGCCATTTCAGCCCGACACCTCGGGCGGTTGGGAACCGCGGGCTGAGCGCCTCGGCCGAAGCCTCGACGCTTACACCCCGGTTCCATCAAACCCGTCTTCTACGGGAGCCCTCGTCCACGCAAGAGGCCCTGTCGCCAAGGCCCCAACACGCGTGGAATGGCCGCCTATTTTCAGGAGGGGCTTCGGGCTTAGATGCTTTCAGCCCTTATCCCCAACGGCGCGGCTGCCCGGCAGTGCCCTGTCGGACAACCGGTAGACTGTTGGCCGCGGCGTCCCGTTCCTCTCGTACTAGGGACCCCTTCCCCTCAGGCGGCCAACACCCCCAGCAGATAGAGTCTGACCTGTCTCACGACGGTCTAAACCCAGCTCACGTTCCCCTTTAATAGGCGAGCAGCCTCACCCTTGGCCCCTTATGCAGGGCCAGGATGGGAAGAGCCGACATCGAGGTACCAAGCCGCGGGGTCGATGGGGACTCTCGCCCGCGACGAGCCTGTTACCCCCGGGGTAACTTTTCTGTCACTTCCGGCCCCCACCAACGGGGACACGGAAGATCGCTAAGCCCGGCTTTCGCCCCTGGATCCCTTACTGTGGAGGATCCAGTCAGGCCGGCTTTTGCCTTTGCACTCTACGGCGGGTTTCTGTCCCGCCTGAGCCGACCTTTGGGCCCCCTTGATATCTTTTCAAGGGGGTGCCGCCCCAGCCAAACTGCCCACCTGCCGTTGTCCCAGCGCCTCGAGGGCGCCGGTAAGAGGTACGGCCGCGGAAGGGCGGTGTTCCATTGGCGCCTCCCCCACCCCCCGGAGAGGGTGGGATCGACGGCTCCCGCCTACGCTCTGCATCCGCGACTATACCCCAGCGACAGGCTGCAGTAAAGCTCCACGGGGTCTTCTCTTCCCGCTGGGGGTGCGTGGACTGTTCGTCCACGACTCTGTGGGTTCACCGGGTGCCGGGTGGGGACAGCGGGGCCCTCGTTGATCCATTCATGCACGTCGGAACTTACCCGACAAGGCATTTGGCTACCTTGAGAGAGTCAGAGTTACTCCCGGCGTTTGCAGGCCCTTAGCCCGGTTGAACCCGGGTTTCAGGTACCTGTACTGGCCAGGATTCAGGAGCCGTACACACCCTTTCGGGCTCGCGGCTCCCTATGTTTTTATTAAACAGTCGGGACCCCCCTGCCACTGCGACCTACGGTCCCGGCCCGAAGGCCAAGACCGCAGGCACCCCTTATACCGAAGGTACGGGGCTAATTTGCCGAGTTCCCTCACCCGGCGTAGCCCGATACGCCTTAGGTTTCTCGCCTAGGGGCACCTGTGTCGGTTCTCGGTACGTGCGCGGAGGCTCCTTCCCAACGCCCTTTTCATTGGCTCCAGGGATCGGCCGAACCGCCCTAAACGGGCGGCTATTCCCGCATTCACCTGGTTCTCGCCATTACGGCACTCCCCAGGCTTCTGCGGTTAAACAGGGCGACAGCCCTGCTC
>Ga0190354_1000029_pt1 | contig 24534 bp, 51 predicted proteins | sample 4872131213_MG_FD_163436 | JGI IMG/M metagenome (GOLD analysis project Ga0190354, IMG submission 163436) | Hydrothermal vent microbial mat bacterial communities from Southern Trench, Guaymas Basin, Mexico - 4872-13-12-13_MG | ecosystem: Environmental > Aquatic > Marine > Hydrothermal vents >...
GATGCATTCAGGAGAAGGTCAAAGCAATTATAGAGCTTAGCCATCTCCTGATCTGGAAGACCAACTATTCTAGGAAGATACTCTGGGAACATCACATTCTTCTCAAGGCCTAACTTCTTAACTAAGTTAGTAAGAGAAATTCCCCTCTCATCACTTGGATCAGTGAAAGCAAATACTAAGAGTCTCTTTTTCTCTGAGGGATTCCTCCTCAAGAACTCTGAAAGAGCAACAAACATATCGTCCCAACCTTTGCGTGGTTCTGGATCAGAGTTAGCAGCAACTACTCCAATAATGAATTTTCTTTTAGGAAGATTAAAAATTCTTCTACATTTCTCTTTCGGATAAGGTCTAAATATTTTAGTATCTACACCGTGTGGTATGACTGCAGTTGGTTTTTTCTTTGTTAATCTCTCATAGACTTTAGTTCCAAAATTGGAACAAGGTACAAAGTATGAAAAGTTCTTCATAGTTTCTACATCTTCCTCTATGTAGTCTGGAGAATCTATTGGGCCATAGAACATAGCAGAAGGAAGGGATGAGAACCACTTAAAAGGCCAAAAGTCTGAGGCGAGAATAGGTAAATCAATATTGAACTTCTCTAAGTAACACTTGACTTCTTTCTCTCCCCAATTGTATCCTGGAGCTGGAAGAACTCTTACACCCTTAATCCTGAGAGAACCTCCTACATGTAAGCCATAATAACAGGATATAACTGTGGGATAAACTTGACCTATCCTAAGAGCTATGTTCCTAGTAAGGTTCCCATAAGAAGAGTAAATAAAAGGAGCTACTCCATGCCAAAGAATGTTCATCTCTCTTACCTCAAGAAGGATAGAAGCAATTCAAGAAGTCTCACCAACTTGTCCCTTCTGACTTGAGATGTCTTAGCATCTATTAACTTCCCATCTCGATAGAGTCTAACTGATACTTGATCTGCTAACTTTGCTTCTTCTTTTTCCAAGTCTTCTTCCCACTCTTTCCTCTTATTCTCTGTTCTTCTTCTAATCTCTTTATGCAGACGTTACAGAATTGGACTAACTTATCCATTGAAAGATCTTGTTCCTCTCTTACTGGGCAAGTACCTAATCCAAAGATGCAATCAGTGTTTCTCTCTCCAGAACCCAAGATGGGGAACCCTTCTCTCCTTCTAATCTCATTCTCAATATCTTTAGTTCTAGAGAGGAGACCATGCTTAGCATAGACTGAGAGCCTTCTTAACCTAGCAGTTTGGAGTTCTGGTGCATATTCAGCAAAGTTGATCTTGGGTCTTGTCTTAAAGTTGTTAGCCTTGTAATAAGGAATTAAGAGTTGTTCCTCTATTTGTCTCTTAAGTTCTTCTTGCATAGCTAAGATACTCTTCTCAAAATCCATCTCTTCTACTGCTCTTCCTCCTAATCCTGCTCTTTGAACACCAAATGCTTTAGGCATCTCAAGAGCAGCAAGGATTTCCATACTTAAGAACTCTAAGAAGTCCGTGACTTTAGTTACATCTCCAGCCTCTAGGACATCTACTGAAATCCACCAAGGAAGAACTAGTTCAGTAGCAGTATCAATTTTCCCTATGATCTTCTTAGCCTCTCTTATTTTCTCAGGAGTTACATCTGCCCAGATACCTGCATCCTTATCTCCTATCTTGAAATAGTAAATAGGATATCCATGCCTAAAGACTGCTTCTCCTAGAGCCTCTTCGAGGTTTATCTTAATCCAAGCAGTCTTGAAAGCAGCTTCAATAGGAGAGATCCCTAGACAATATTCACCCAAAGTGTAGAACCTTATCAATAGGACATCTTCAGGAGCAAGTTCAACCTCTTCTGATAACGTCTTATAGACAAATCCTTTTATCTTCCCATCTTCAGTCAAAGCTATCTTAGTCCCTTCTCTTTGATAGTCAAAGTTCTTAGGATATAGTTGGTTGAGAGAAACGATTTTCCCTTTCTTTCTCACTATTTCTGCTACTCCAAATCCATAAATCAAGGCATCTTTCACTAAATGAGGAAGGAGAGTCTTGAGACCAATTTCCTCTATCCATTGAGAGACTTTCTGAATTTCTTCTTCATCACCATTACTAAAGTAAATTGGACTACCAGTTATCCTTCTCGTCAGTTTGTTGACTCCTGAAAAGATCAAAGGCTCAAGACGATAAAGAAGTTCACACCTTCTCATAAGGACTTCTGAAGGCTCTATTCTCTCTGATGGTTTAGTCTTCCCTTGTCTCTTAACTGATATCAGTTCTACTAACTTAGGAGGTTTAGGTGGTTTCTTACTCATCCTAAGAAGTCTAGCTAACTTAGCTAATCTACTTTCACTAGACAAATTTTATCCTCCTTACCTCTCTAAAGATACTACTTATTTCTTTCTTTCTATCTTCATTCTCACTTAAAGTTGTCTTATGACTGATACCTTCTCTTAAGATTTCTAAGAGGTCAGTATACTGTCTAACTATTGGATTAGACCTAACAGCTAACATGAGAGCATCCACGTAGTCATCATTTCGTTTAGAGTTATAAGTATAGTCTATCAACTGTTGAATTAATCTCTGTTGAGTTATTGGGTCAAATTTAATCTTGTGTTGTTCAATTAGCATCCGTAAGTTAGCTAACATTACTGATTTCTCTGCCTTGAAGGAAACAGGTTGAACAGGTAGACCTTTAGCTGATAGTCTTAAGTTCTCTCCTTTATCAGTTGAGTCTGTGAAAATAGTAATCACATTATAAGAATGACAAATCCTCTCTATATCATCTAGAACTTGAGCTGAGTATTCTCTTAACCACTCTTGAGTATGGAGGACTTTCCAACCTTCTTCTGTTTTCTGAACAATCACTAATACTGTTGGAGCAGGATAATAGCCCCAATCTATTCCAGCATAAATCTCTCCTTCTTCTGACTGTGAGATATTCTCTTCTCTACACTTCTTAAGATCAGCTAGTCTAAAGACTTTCCCCTGAGCAGTATAAGGTAGACCTTGGATTTCAGATCTATACTTATCTTCAGGCAACATCTGTCTCAAGATCTTAAGTTGAGCTGGAGGTAGGAAGGATTCTGCATTCCAGTTGAAGAACTTCCAAGAAGGGTACTCATATCTTTCCTGTTTCTCCCAAATATTCTCTATCCATGATTGACCTAAGTGAGGTGTAGTTGAGAATATGTGTCTAGCATAAGGAGAAGGACTAGTCATAGGTAGAGCAGCAAAGAGGATGTTATCTTCTACTTGTGCAGCTTCATCTATGATTAAAAGATCTGGATGATGCCCTCTAATAGATTTCTCAGAGGCTGGTAAGGGTTTAATCCAAGAACCATCTTTGAAGAGAATCTCTTTCTGTGTAGGTTCCTTAGCAAGTTGTTCCTGTAAGAAAGGTATTCGGCTAATGAACTCCATGATATAGTTATAGCAAATTTGAGCCTGAACAAGGGAACCACCAAGTATAACTACTTTCATAGGTCTTCTCTCAGTAATGGAAAGAATAAAGACATACCACAAAGCTACTACAGAAAGAGATAAAGTCTTACCAATTCCTCTTCCAGCTACTATTACTATGTTCTTTGACTTTAGTCCTTGAACCTCTCGTAAGAACTCACTTTGGAATGGTCTAGGAGTAAGTCCTGTGATGTCCTCAAAGAACTTTGGCAAGTCATTTCTCCAAGTTATTATCTTACTAAGGAGATCAGTAAGTCTGAACCCTTTTAAGGTTGGACTAGTCTCAAGCATTTTGTTTCTTCCTCAAGTACTCTTCTAAGTTTCTCTTGAATTTCTCAAAGCAGTTTGGACATAAGTCTTTACCAAAGTAATAAAGTAACTTAAGAAGTTCAGCTTCTGATAAGAGAGTTCTCTCAGTCAATTTAGAAGTTAATTTCTCACAATCCATTAGAGACTGTCTATGCTCTCTATAGATCTCAGTGACTACTCTTAACATAGTCGGAGAGAGACGAGTCCCCTTCATATCTGCTATAGTCTTATCAAGAAGAGTCTTTAGACCTTGCAGGTTATTCCTTATTTCCTTAACTAAGTCTATGGCTTCTCTCTTAGTAGCTTCAACAGCCTCATCAACTAACTCTTCTTTCTCTAAGTACTCTTGGACAGAAGAAGAATAATGTCTCTTGAAGTGTCTCTCAAAAGCCTTTCTTGAGATCTTCTCACCAAACTTAAGGGCCAGTTTCTCTAACTCAGAATAAGTAATCTTACCTTCTCTCTCGAAGTAAATTCTCTCATACTCTTTCCTATGAGGAGAAGTACAAACCTTACACCGTGGTTCATAATAAGACACTTGAATCCCTCACTAGAGAATAGTTACTTCTCCTATTTAAGTGTCCTTCTCAGACCTATAGATTACCTGTATAGACAGAATTAAATATTTGTCTTGACAGAGTCTATAACAGTCTAGACTAAAGAGGTGAGAAGAATGACAGGTACTCCTAGACAGACTTTCAGGATTGAAGAGTATTTATGGAGGAAGTTTAAGGCCAAGTGTAGGAGAGAAGGATACACTGCTTCTGAAGTACTGAGAGCTTGCATTACGGCTATCTTAGATGGAAGGCTTAAAATCTCTAAATTGAAACCAGTCAAAGTTAAAAGAGGAGTTAAGATGTCTGACTTTTATACTGCCTTTGAACAGTGGTTAAAGAAGAACACTTGAAAGAAAGAAACTTAGAGAATATATAGCAATCACATCCCGCATCAGCGAGAAGTTGCCCCGAAAGTTGAACCTTCTTTCCCCACTCCCAGCTCAACTCAGAGTAGCCCTGCTCAGTTATAACTCCCAGTAACTCTCTCTAGTCTCTCTCTAGGTTACCTCTCTAAGTTCAACTCCAAGTTCCCTAGTTGCACTTTCTGTAATCTCTACCGGTTCCCTTTTAAGTTCTCTCACTAGTTGAACTCTCTGTTATCTCTTCTCTATACATGACCTCTAATCTCTAAAGACTCCATCCTCTCTTTAAAGAAGTTTAGAGATTTCTATGTTGTATGAGTATGTTTAAAGAATTTATACGAAAAGCTTATAAAGTGATTAAGTTCCTTAAGTAAGACTTGGAGGATGCTCGAAATGGAAAAACGAACATGGTTTAGCAAGCTATTCCGTTCTAAAGAAGACTATGAAGAAGAAAGACGCAAAAGATTTGAGCAAATCGTTAACGGTCAAGCTGTAGTTGTTGGTCAAGCTAATGAATGCAAAATTATCAGAAAGTCAACTAAGTTAGAGACTCCAAAAGTCTCAGTTGAAGAGAAACAAAAGATTCTTAGCCCAAATAAAAAGGAATTGAAACAAATAGCAACTAAAACAATAACCTTTATTCGTGGAAATAGAAGAGTAGGTAGAAGATTAGTCAAGCAAAAAGTAGATAGATTCTTCTATGAAGAAACAGTAAACAGATTATTAGCGAATCTAAACTATGTAATTCATCCTAGAACTAAAGACTTAATCATTTCAACTTCAACTATGGATAACCAAAAACCAATATTCGCTACCAAAACTTTAACTGTATTTGATAAAGAAGTCGAGATTAAGGTTAAGTATGCCCAAAATACAGCTTTAGTCACTCCAAGTAAACCATATCATAGAAGGAAAAATCAACAATTACGAAAAGGATATAGGTTTATCCTAAATGAGGATAAGGAAATAGTAGCCCAAAAATTCGATAAGGCTAATGAGATATGGATAGATATAAAGTCTAATCAAGTGAAATTCAAAAAGACATATCAGTATAAAACTGTATGGTTTACAAAACGTTCAAGACGCAAGTGAATCAAGAGTTGAACTAAAAGTTAAAAGGTGAGTGAATAATGGAGGAAAAATTAAAAATAAACCCTAGAGTGAGAACTTACTGTCCAATCTGTGGAGGAACGATGAGTCAAACCTACAGGTGCAGCTCTAGTATAACTACTATTGTAACCAAGTGTTGCAATCCAGAGTGCAACTACCAAGTATTACTGACGATTCCAACTATAGTATTAATCCGAGAAGAACCTTCAGTATTCAGAGAAGTTGTAAAGAGAGGAACTTTGACAGTTGTAACACAGGTTAACAATTGGAGGTGTAGTTGGGATGTGCCTACCATTTAAAGAGATACTTGAACCTATAGCCCAACCAATAGTTCAACTAATAGTAGAAGTCTTAAGGACACCAGCAGGTCAAGTCTTAGCCCTACTATGGATATTCTTCACAGTGATGACTGTCTATGCACTCTTAAGCCAACTGACTGTTGAATCTCCAGTGAACACAAGGCTACTCAAAAATGTGTAGAAAAGTTTATAAGGTAGTCATGACATATATAGTCTTGAACGAAAAGAATAAACGAAAGGGAGGGATGAAGATGGAAATAGAATTAGTCTTTAAACGTAAGTTAGTTGCAAAAGTCAGTATGGAGGAATTGAGAATGCTGATAAGGAAATACAAGAAAAGACTACCATACAAAATAGTCTTAACAACTAACAATGATGAAGATATACGAAAACTTGAACAGTTGAAAATCCCATACGTATTAAATTGGAAAGGTAAATGGTCATAAACTTAAAGGGAGGAATGAGATATGGAGAAATACTACCTTAAGTGTGTAATATGTGGCTCGAAAATAAGAGTCAGTAAGAAACTTGTAAAGTGGCTTGAGGAACATAAAGGAAATTTAGGCTTAATCGTGGAAGCCTATCCTCGATGTAAAGGAATGAGAGGATTTGAGGAAGACACAGAAGTCTTGAGATTCATCATCGAAAAGGACACTACTATTCTCAAGGAAGTATTCGAGCAACTTAAATAACATCCCTCTTTCCTCTCTAGTGGCAGGATGGGAGTTGAACTGAGAGGGTTCACTCCCCTGACCACTCAGAGGCTTCCGTAGGGTTTATCCCTACATGTAAACTAGAACGTGGTCAGTATAGCCGAGCCTATCCCTTAATGCCCACATGGGATAGGTGTCCCTCGATGAAACCCTCAGACAGTAGAATGAAGAGGGAAATAGGGACGTATTCCCGTGAGAGAAATCGGCTCATCAATAGTGGTCAGTGCATGGGTGGGACAGTAAACAAGAACCTCTAGGGGGAACTTACTGCCTATTCCTCTTACCGAGAGGAGTAGGTGTAGAACTAACCCTTAGAGGTAAACATCTCTGAGTGTAGCTCAACGTAGTTCTTTAAACGTAGTTCAGAGATGTCGGAGCTAGTGAGGTAAGCTCCTCAGTATGAACCCGTTAAGGGTTACCTCTCACTCGAACCTCACGAGATGTGAGTGAGAGGGTTTTTTTCTAAGTCTTAGAGAAGAGAAGACAGAGGGAGATGAGGGAGAACCTCTCACACCCTACCGTGCCAAGGGAGTTAAGGCGGAGAGTCAATGAGAGTATAAAGTTCTCCCTCTCTCCCGTCTATCTCAATAAGGAGGGATGGATGAATGGAAAGTAAATACATAATAGTAGAAAATGGCACTTTTTCAGCCACTTGCCCTTTTTGTGGGCAGGTAGTCAAGTTCGTTTCAACGGAACCTGCCGATAGCCCATACTATCGATATCGAGGCCGTATTGTAAACAAGTGCAAGCATTTTTATGCCTACTCAGTAGCTAAGGGGAAAACAGGTATAAGTTTCGTGTTTGAGAAAAAAGAGGTCTCAAATAAGAACCCGAGGACTTCATGAAACCTTCAATTCCCTTTTAATGAGATTTTCCCTTTGAAACATATGACTAGTTTACGTGAAAGGGGAGATGTTAAGTGAGAGTAGTAGGAGTAGATTGGAAAGGAGTAAGAGTAGTAATTGACTTCAATGAACATAAACCTATTTTCCTAGGAACCCTTAAAAGAATACAATGCAAGGAGAATAAACCTATTTATGCATTTATAGAGATAGGAGTAAAGAATCTCAACAGTGAAAACTATAAGTTCTGGGTAGCTTGTCTTCTACATGAACTAGGGCATCTTGACCACCTCGTATCCTTAATAGAGAAATATGGAGAATCAGTTCTCTCAGAGATGAAGACTAAGATAACTTTCTGGGGAGATAGAGAACTTCTAAGAAAATTAGAGTTAGAAGCTAATAAGAGAGCATTAAGATACCTTCAAGATATAGGACTCCTAGATAGTGAGACTTACCTCTTTATTTGTTTAGCACTAGGGAGTTACTTTACTGATAACTTAAAGACTAAGGAGAAGTTATGGAACTTACTAAATTATCTCTCTTCAAGGTCACCTAATAACAAAAGGTGACAGAAATGAGTGAAAGAAATATGTGGTATGAGAATAGAAATAGCAACCCAAAAGACTTCATAAAAAGACCAGAGAGACCTAGAAGGCTACAGAGGTTCTTAGGACTAGTAGCTAAGACTAAGGATGAGGAAACTAAGAAGTTCTTAGAGGACATAACTAAGAAGGAACTTAATAAGAAAGTGAGAATCAAGGAAGGACTAGTGTTCATAGAGAACCCAGAAGGGATAGAAGAAGTGCTCTCAGTATATGAGTACTGTAAGAGACTAGCTAATGAAATACAAGGAGTGAAAAGAAATAATGAGGGTTAAGGTTTACCTTGAGCCAAAAGAGTTTAGAGAACTATTACCAAAATCTCTTAAAGAACTCTATGACAACCTTGTAAGTTCTTTAATAACTAATGGTATAGAAAAGTCAGTAGCTGAATATCTAGTTGCTAAGGAAATGCTAGAAGTCTTTAAGGAGAAAAAGTAAGAATGAAGAGATACTGGTATCAAATAGCTTTCCCTAATCCACTGTGCTTTCTCTTTGAGATACAGAGACCTCATTGGGTATGGGATAACTACATACTGGCTTCAATAATCTACAAGATACATTTGTGGACTTGTCCAGACTTAATAAGAGATAATATTGAACTAATTAAGAGGAAGATAAGAAATGTCTAAGAGTCTCTGGGATAAGATATTCAAGAAACACAAAGAAGAGTGTCTAAAGTCTCTTACACTAGAAGCCTATTATTCACTACTAAAGAGGTTAGAGAAATGTATATCCCAACTAAGTTAGCTAGTAAAGTGGTAAGAATAGCACTGAGAGAAAGATGTCCTAAAGGATTCCATGTAAGGATGGATAGAGGAACTGCCTATGGATGGATATCAATATGGGCTAGAGACTACTGGGACTTTACTGAAGAAGAGAAGAGAGCATTCAAGGAAGTCTTTGACAGAGAGCCTACTGGTAACTGCTTTGTTATCTCTCCAGAGAGTAGAGAGTATTATGTCAAGAAGGCAATAGAGTCTAGTGAGAAGGCTAAGAAGGTCTATGAAGTAGGGATGTTAGCAGAGAAGATGAGAAGGAACTGGTGAGAGGAATGAGAATAACTCAAGAGATGAAAGAGGTAGTGGACTGGTTAGTAGAAGTAGAGGGATGGACTAAGAGAGAGGCAATACAGTATATCAAGGCTAAGAGACTAGAAGATAGAATAACTAATGGAAGAAAGAAGAGGAAGTTCTTCATCTATCTAACAAAGAAGTTCTTGAATGGGAAGAGGAATAAGCAATGACTCTAAGTGAAATAGTGAATAGAGAAGTGACTAATAAGAAAGTATGGAAGGAGAATTTATGAAAGACTCTAAGAAGAAATACGTTAAAGAGATTCTCCTTAAACCAGACCCATTCAGTCTATGTCCAGAAGAGGTTCAGTTAGTTGCATATTATTTAGTGAGAAAGAAAATTAAGGAATGGAGGGAGAGAAGAAGATGAAAGTGTTAGTGTTGAAATGCTCAGACTACTCTTATGAAGAGGAGTTAGAAGCTAAGGATTGGAATGAGATAATGAAGGAACTACTCTCTAGGTATGACTCATGGGTAATAGAACCAATCTATGACTATCTCAAAGTAAGACATCCAGATATTGAGTATCAATGTATTATGTATGATGGGTATCTAGAGTAAAGAGGTGAGGATACATGCCTAGAGGAGCAGAGTGGGAGTTCCCAGATGAAGATGGTGCTAAAGACGTAAAGCAGATAATCAAGAAGACTAAGAAGTGCTTTGAAGGAATAGATAAGACTCTCTTTGAGATGTCTAAGAAGTGTCATGAAGAGATACACTTACCTATGCTCTTTGTAAGAAGTGAGGTAACTGGTGAATGCTACTATGTCTGTAGGGACTGCTTAAGTGACTACATAAAAGAGCATCCAGAGGAAATGGAGAAGATAGTGATATTAAGAGGATATATGAGAGAGGATGCTGAGGAAGTAGTAAGAGAGTGGTTGAAGAGAGATGAAGGTGAAAAGACATCATCCTAACACATTGAAGTTGATTCAGATTAGTAGTGAGATTATTGAGGCTGGATTCCTAGAGAGGTATAACAAGGATTTCTGCTATGAAGTTGCTAAGGCTATGAGTGAACTAGGGAATGAGTATCCAAGTGATGAAGCAATCAGACTAGCTAAAAGGTGGTTAGAGGAGTTCAAGAAGACTGGGAAGATAGAAGCATTAGAGTCTTGAGGTGAGAAAATGGTATATCTCTTAGCTAGAGAAATCTATCTAGACTACATCTGGAAAAGAGGAGAACCAGTAACTATCCATAAGGCAGAGTATGACTTGAGATGGGCAGAAGAAGAGTATGCTAAAGAAGTTAGTGAAGAGCCTAAGCTAGTTAAAGACCTAAGAAATTTCAGGACTAAGAAATACTTGGGTAGACTCGTTGTCCCTTGCAGAGCTAACTTACATAAGCTCCTAACTCTTCTCTACTTCAATGGTGATTTCAAGACTAATGACTTTCTCGTAAGAAGAATCTCTGAAAATGACTATAAGTATCTCAAGATAATCTTTAGACATCAAGAGGAGTATAGAGTATGGAGAAAGGCATTGAAGATATTCTTTGAAGAAGGTAAGGAGAAAGTCTATGAGTTCATAGAGGAACAAATGGCATTGATTAAGTTGAGGGAGAAACTATGAAGTGCTACTACTGTGGGAAACCAATAAAGAGTAACCAGTCAATAGTTAAGATTGAGCTTCTTAAGTTCCATGATGTAGAAAGAAAGGTACACTCTTATGGCTATACTGCTTCTGTAACAAGAGAAGCCTTCTTTCACTTAACATGTTTCTTAAGGGCTAATACGAAACTCCTAATCTTAGGATGGAAAATAAAAGGGTAAGGGGTTAAGAGTGATGAATAAGAAAGAGATGAAAGTATGGAGGAGACTCTTAGGCACACCAGTAAGGAGCTTCACCAATCCAGAGAAGACCTATACAGTATTCTATGATGGTGAGAAGTATACTTGTGACTGTCCAGACTTTATCTATAGAGGAGGAAGTTATACTCTCTACTGGAAAGAGAAGGGAGAGAATGGAGAAGTAGTCAATAAGTCTCAGAGAGGATGTAAGCATATAGCTAAGTATCTAGGAGAGACTTATGGGGAGTGTAAAGTTCTAGATAAGTATGGATTCATGAAGGTATTCCCATGAGTGAAATTTCTAATTGGGATAAGATTCTTAAGAAACCATGTCTAGGTAAGTTCTTCTCTAAACCTTTCAATGAAAGAGAGAGATGTTCTAGGAAGTGTCCTTACTTTAGAGAATGTCTCCACTATGCTGTTAAAGAAGTAGTTGAAAGTTATAGAGAAAGGGAAGAAGATGAGGAAGGAAATTCTTAGAACAGAAGAAGATTTGGAGTATGATATAATGAAGAGAGTCTGGAAGAAGATAATAGGTTTTAGAGAAGGAGATAAAGTAAGAATAATAGGAGTCTCTGAACCCTATCATGAAGAAGCAGAGAAATACTACTTAGGCAAGACTGGAGTTATCTTCAAAGTTCTCTATAAAGGAAAACTCTTAGTAGTCAGATTAGATAAGAAGAAAGAAGTAAACAAAATCTTTATAGCTACACCAGAGGATTTAGAATATGCTTAAAGAAGGGAATGGGAGTTCTCTATTTGAGACTCCCACCTTCAAATGAGGGACTCTCTATGTGGAAGTCCCAAATAAACGTAAGAGATAGAGATATGGCACTCGTAAAGAGACGTGCCACTTTAAGAATAAAGTAGAGGGATGGAGAGATGGATAGAGGTAAAGTAGCTATAGCAGTAGAAGTAGACCACAAGACTCTAAGTGAGTTAATCAAGAAATACTACAAGGCTGGTATCAGTCTCTTTATTTGGGGGACAACTGGCATCGGTAAGAGTTATAACGTAAGAGATACAGCTAGAGAACTAGCAGAGGAACTAGGACTAGAATACTCAGAGTCTATTAAGGATATCAATAATGAGAGTAAGTTCTTAGTCATAGATGTTAGGTTATCACAGTTAGACCCATCAGACTTACGGGGCATATCGGAGTAAGGTTTAAAAGCCCTTCATGACTCTCTAATCTGGTGATGAACATGAAGAAAGAAGATAAAATCTACTTAGCAGGTTTCTTAGATGGAGCTAATTTCACTATCACTAAATGCAAGGATTTAAAAGGATGTGTTTATTACCAACCTTCAATTAATGCTTATAGCTCCAGTAAAGAAATCCTTGAGTGGTGCAAGAAGGTTACTAATTTGGGTCATGTTGTTTGTAGGAAAGCTAGAAGTCCTAAACACTCCGATTCTTATGAGTGGCAAGTAAGAGGGTATAAAGTAGAGAAACTTCTGAAGGAAATTTATCCCTACTTAAAGATTAAAAGGAAACACGCTGAGTTACTTCTCCAATGGTGTAAGAGAAAGAAGGGGAGCCCTTACACCGAAGAAGACTTAACAATAGTGAACCAGATTAGAGAGTTAAACAAGAAGGGTAACCTTCTCCGAGCCCATACCAGTATGGGACAAGGACAAACAAGCAACTGTATGGTTACCTCCAGAGAGCTTTCCAAAGAAAGGTAAAGGAATAATCTTCTTTGATGAGATGAACTTAGCACCACCATTGGTACAAGCATCAGCATATCAGATGATTCTAGATAGAAGACTAGGAACTTACTGTGTACCAGAAGGATTTATGATGATAGGTGCAGGTAACAGACTAGAGGATAGAGCTAATGTCTTTGAGATGGCTGCTCCATTGAAGAACAGATTTGGTCACTGTCAGTTGAGAGTACCTACAGTAGAAGAGTGGACTGACTGGGCTGTCAAGCATGATATAGATGTAAGAATCATAGGTTTCCTTAACTACAGAAGAGCACTATTATTTACCTTTGACCCTAAGCTAAAGGAATCAGCATTTGCTACTCCTAGGTCATGGGAAGCTTGTAGTAAGTTAATTAAGGACATACCTTCAAGCAACTTAAGTTGGTTACAGACAGTAGCAGCTACTCAAGTTGGTGTAGGAGTAGCAGGAGAGTTAGCTCAGTTCATTAGAATCAAGGACAAGCTTAAGCCAATAGAGGAATACCTAAAGAGTCCAGAGAAAGTCCAACTACCAGATGCATCAACAGAAATAGATGTCCTATGGGCATTAGTAACTTCTATAGCAGAATACTATAAAGACCACAAGGACATAAAGACACTAACTCAGATAGTAAAGTTGTTAAGAAGAATGTCAGAGGAATTTGCAGTATTCACTCTAAAGTTAATGGTCTCAATAGATAGACAGATGACAAAGAAGATAGTGAAAATACCAGAAGCAGCTAAATTAGCACAGAAACTAATAGACTTTTTCGACTAGTAATCCTTATACCTCTTTCCTTCTTTTCTTTAATAGGAGATGGTAGAGATGAGTAGAAAGATGACTCCTAGAGAGAGAATAGCTAAGGCTAGAATTAACCTTCTCACTGACCATCCTTTCTTTGGTTCCATTGCCATGCATCTAATACCAATAGAGCTTACACCAGAAGAAGTAAAGAAGTATGGAGTATTCACTATGGCAGTAGATGAGTATGGGAATATGCCCTACAATCCAGAGTTTGTAATGAAGTTAACAGACCAAGAACTTAAGTTTGCAATCTGTCATGAGATAATGCACATATGTCTTAAACACCTAGAGAGAAAAGGGACTAGAAAGCCAGATATCTGGAACTATGCTACTGATGCTGCTATCAATGACATCCTTAAGAACTCTTTTAGAGTCCCCCAAGGCTGTGTATTGATACCTAAGATGAGTGGGAAGAGTGCAGAGGAAATCTATGACTGGTTAATAAGAAATGCCAAGACTCATCCAGTCCCTAATGGATATTCATGGGACAAGCACATCTATGGAGTGAGTAAAGATAGAAACCAAAGTGGAAGAGGTCAAAAGAGACAGGGGAAGCAAGTTCAACAGGGAGGTTCACCATTCCATAAGAAAGGACAACAGAAGATAGATGTCCCTAGAGTAGTTAGAGAAGCACATAACTTTGCTAGACAACAAGGGAATATCCCAGCAGGTATAGAGAGAATCTTTGCTGATATCCTTAACCCAGTAATGGACTGGAAGGAGATACTAAGGAAGTTTATAGTCTCAGTAATTCCACATGACTTCACATACACTTATCCCTCTAAGAAGAGTTACTCAACTGGATTCTATATGCCTAAAGTAGTTAGAGAGTATGTAGATATCATAGTAGCAGTAGACTCTAGTGGTTCAATAAGGGATGAAGAGTATGCAGAGTTCCTAACAGAGATATGGGCTATGAGTAAACAGTTTGAGAACTTGAGAATGACACTAATCATTTGTGACTGTGAGATACAGAATGTCATAGAGGTAACTGGAGAGTTTGACCCATACTCAGTAAAGGGTAGAGGGTATGGTGGGACATCTAGCTTACCAGTCTACAAGTGGATAGAGGAGAATAAGAATAACAATGTCAAGTTACTAGTCTACTTCACAGATGGGTGGATAGATATTCCTATGGATGAGAAACCCTTCCACACTTTATGGATAGTTACTTCTGAAGGGAACACTAACACAGTAGAGAAGATGCCTAACTCAACTGTTATCAAGTTACCTAAGAGAAGATATGGAGATGACTACTAGATGGTAGACCTAAATGATGTAGACTATTACTGGGACATAGTAGTAAAGAACTTTGACCTCTATATCCAAGAGACTCAAGAGGAGATGTTGATAGAGCTTATTCATGTCTACTTGAAGTCTAATGAGGGAGTTACTCTTGAGAAGCTTAAGGAGTTAGTTACCAGAGCTATGACTAGTTTTATGATGAGGAGAATTGAAAGGAAAAGGAGGTGAAACTCCATATGAAGAAACTGAAAGAAACAATTGAAAGGATGAGAAGATTCAAGAGTCTTGTGAGATACAGTTCAGCTACTATTGCCATAGGTTTGTTAGTCTATGGATTCCTAAAGGGTATTGAACTTTATCCTCTAGCTGACTTAGTTCTAGCCCTTTACTTCATCTTTGCTACTATAGTTGCAGAGACTAGAGATGAGAGAATCTGGAGTATCCTCTTTGCCCTTCTCTTTCTCATTTTTTCCTTCTAAGTGAGGTAAATGAGTGCAACTAGAAGATTGATAGAGAAGATAAGAGGATTCCAAGTAGGAGACTATGTAAGAGTAAGAACTCCTTTTGAAGGAATCTTCTATGGGGAGGTCTTAGAGTTAAGAGACTGGTTCAATCCTCTAGAAGAGAAGTATGAGAGACTAGCTAAAATCCAAATTAGAAATTCTAGAGAAGCAGTCTTAATTCCTTTAGACGATGAGAAATGGGAAGTAAGACTAGCAAGGAGAAGGAAGGAGTGAGTGAAGTTAAGAGACTTATTGAGAAGTTGAGGGGGATAAAGAAAGGAGACTATGTGAGGATAGAGTATCCTAATAGGAAGACTCCCTTATATGGAGTAGTCTTAGGGAAGCTCTTACTCTCTGAAGCACTAGAGAGGCCAGTAGAGGAAAATAGAGAAATCTACATAGTCTTTCTCCCCTCTCAACACAGAGTAACAGATGTTGACTCTAAGAAGGCTAGAGTAAGACTCTCTAGGAAGAGGAAGAGATGAGAGAAGAGGAAGGAGTATGCATATCAAGTTAAGAGTCCTTGTAGATGCAGAGACTGAAGAAATAGCTAGAGCTATCCTTGAGGAGACAATCATTAACTTAGTTGAGAGATACTCCTTTGACTATGGAGAAGTAGTAGCTGTCTATGACTATGACTCTGAAGAAGGGAAGAGAGAGGTAAGGAGAGCTTTCAAGTGGCAGTGGAAGAACTTTATGGAGGGATATAAGGTTGTCAAGAGCCTCCTTGAAGCCTTCAGTCCTAGAGACCTCTACTATGGGAGACCTCTAAGTAAGAGAGCTAAGAGAAGAGAAGTATGGGAGAAGATATGTCAACCAGAGAAGAAGCTTACTAGTTATCTCTCCTTCTGGACTGCCTATCTCTCTTCTTTAGCTAGAAGAGGGGCAGAGTGTTTTGTATGGTTAGAGGACTTACCTATTAGGAATGAAGAGGAGTTAGAGGAGATTCTCAAGACTCTACCTAAGAAGACTAGAGTATGGGTAGGGATAGTTGATATGCACTACTAGGTGGTGGAATGAGAGTTATTAGAGGAGAAAGAGATGAGACTAAGGAAATCAACTAGAGAAGATAAAGTAAGACTAATGACACTAAGATTAGAAGGGGTCTCTGAGGAACTAGCTAAAGTGATAGTTAAGTGTGAGAGAATAACAGCCTTAGATTATAAAGATTGGTTTGAGATACCTAATGTTAAAGTAGAGACTTCAGTGAAGATTAGAGACTTCTTAGGTGAAGACGTTAAAATAGTTCTTCTTAGGTTCTCTATCAATGGAAAGAGAGTTCATGGATGGGCAGAGTATAATCCCTTCTTCTTATACAAGTGCTTCTATGGAAACTTCCCCAATCCAATGGATAGAGCTTTCACTAAGAAGCTTACTAGACTAATTAATGCTATTTACCCTAGAGCATCTAGAAAGAAGGGCTTGGCTAAGAAAGCGATAGAGTCTTTCTTCAAGGTAAAGGTGAGAGAGAAATGAGAATAATCAAGAATAGAGCAAGAGACTATAAAAGGAGTAGATGTCTCTACTGTGGAAAGGCTATAGACTGGGGAGAAGTCTGTGTTCTCCTGAAGACAATCTACTACTATCAAGGGAATGTCTCAGTTAAGCTACATCTTAGGTGTGTAGAACCCTTCTGTAAGGCACTAAGAGAACTTAAGAAGAAAGAGGCACTAGAGATTCTCAAGTATAAAATAGAGTGAGAGTGAGATAATGACAGTCACTCTCTGGAAGGGATGGAGAGTTCTCTCTCCGAAGGACTTTGTCCCCATCTTTAGGGAGAGAGTGTGGATGAAGATTCTAAGAGGGCAAGACTTAGTCTTAATCCCTTTTCCATTTAACTTCAAAGACCTCCCCAAATTTAGTGCCTATGACGATAGAGAATGGGAGTTTCAAGGAATAGTGAAGACTGCTTTAAGAGAATATCCCTCATTCAAACTAGTTCCAGTAGAGGTAGTAGTCTTTAGAAGGAGGAGTTGAAGTGGGAGAACTTGAGGAGTGGAAAGGGTTCTACAATGTCTCTCCTAGAGAGTTCTACTCTGTCTTCAAAAGAAGAGAGTGGTTTAGAATCTTACTAGGTGAGGATTTAGTCCTTATCCCTTTCTTGACTGACTATGAGCCTATAAAGATGGAAAACTATGAAGATGAGGAGTGGGAATATATGGGAGAGATTATAACTATCTGGAAAGGGACTAAGAGTAGAGTGAGACTAGTTATCTTTAGAAGGAGGTGAGAAGAGATGGGAAAGAAAGAGTGTAAGCATGAGATTCTAGAACTAGTAGAGATAGATGGAGATACTGTCTGGATGAGATGTGCAAGATGTCATGTTCTCTTTAAGTTAACTAAAGAAGAGTTTATGAAGCTAAAGCCTATAGAGAGGGAATAAAATGGTATGGATAGATGAGATAGAAATAGGGAAGAAAGTAATAGTGATATGGAAGAAGAAATACTTCAAACCTATCAAGGGAGAGGTAATAGCCTTCTATAGTGGAGAGATACACTTAGACTTAGGAAATGGTAAGACTATGGCTATCTCTCTTACAGATGAAATGATAAGAAGTATAAGGTGTCTTAAGTGAAAGTCCCTATTGAGATAGAGAGTATAAGGGGAGATAAGATAGAGTTTAGTCTAGGAGACTTCCATATAGAAATAGGGTTCTCTACTCAAGCATGGGAATACACTAACTCTCTAAGAGTAAAGAAGACGTTTGAAGAGGAAGTAAGTTTCTGGATGCACTACTCTCTTCTCCAAGAAATTTTACCTAGACTCTTAGATGAGAAGGAGAGAGATAGAGTATGGATAGCTATGAAGATAGGCTCTTCTCTTTCATGGGCAAGAGGGAAGTTCTTCTTGAGAAAGTATCTAGAGAATGACTGGGAAGGAATGTTGAAGAGTGCCTTCTACTCTCTAGTCTCTAAGAGAGCTGAATACTACTATGGAGGGAGTCTTCTAGACTATTTGACTAGGAAGCTTAAGACTATTCTAGAGGCAGTCTATGAAGGGATAGAGAAAGGATACTTCAAGAGGAATAAGTGGGTAGAGAAGTTAGAGAAAGTAGAGGAGATATTGAGATGGAGAAAGATACTGAGGAAGAAGTAACTTATACTCCTTCTAAGTGGTTGATAAAGAGATGGAGAGAGATATGTGGAGAAGAGGAGAATGAGAAATACTACCTTGATAAGACTCATGTCCTAGGGATACCTAAGTCCTTTAACAAGAGACACTACCTTAAACTAGGGGATGTAAAGATAGTAAATAGACCAAGAGAGAAGGAGGCTACAATCCTCCTTGCTAAGAAATATGGAGTAGGAGCTAGTGAACTCTTCTTAGCTATGTATATTCTTAGAAGGAGAAAGTATGTGACTCTAGGAGTTTACTTAGAGAGACCTAAGAACTTAGCAGAGCTATTTGTTGTCTCCTCAAGAGGGGAGTATATTGTTATTGCTCCTACTATATATCCAGTCTATTACTGGCCATGTATAAAGATAGAAGAAATAGTAGAGAAAGTCCCTAAGACTCTAAGAGTCTGGCAAATGATGAGGAACTTAGAGAGAAGTGAGGAAGGGTAGAGTGGGTATAGGTTAAAAGCCTATGCCCATACACCTTTGAGTAGGGAGAGAGATGAGTGAAGAGATAAAGGAAATAGAGAAGTGGGAGAACCTAAAGCTCTTACTGAAGCTCTATGGGTTTCAGTCTAAGGAGGAAGAGCTAAGGAGTCTACCAAGAGGACAAGAGGTTGTCTCTTTAGAGAAAGTATCTAGGTGGACAAGAGAAGTCCTAGTCCTATCTAAGATAGTAAAGACAGAGGTCAACAGTAGGAATACTCTTAAGCTAGCCCTCTTTGACAATGGAGTCTTAGGACTAATTCCTCACAAGTTGACAGGGAAGTGTATAGAGTTACTCACTATTCCATGGGCTTCTAACCCTCCTCCTCTCTGGGATAAGTTGAGTGAAGGGACTTATGCTCTTCTAAGAAAAGACTACTGGGATAGATGGTCTCTAGTAGCTACTACTGACATAACTAAGAGAGAAGATGCACAAGAGTTCTTTAACATCTACAAGAGGATTCTTGAGATACAGAGGGAGGACTTCAGAGAACTAGATAGAGTAAAGAACCTCTCTTATGATGGACATGTAAGACTTGAAGACCTGAAGAGACACTTGAGGAAGAATGAGGAGGAACTTAAAAGGTGCTATGAGCTTGAGTGGAAAGAAAGAGAGAAGAAGGTCAAGGCACTAAAGAACATTGAGATAATCGAGGAGAAGAAGGGGAGAGAAAAAGTAGTGAAGATAGGAGTGAAAGCTCTAGACGACCATACTTACAAACTAGAAGTGACTAACCCACAGAAAGAAATTTCAAAAGAGACATTTGAGGACTTAGTCTATAGACATAGGTATTTCTTACAAAGTTATCCTCTAAAGGAGATAAAGAAGAACTCTCTCTGGCTTGACTTCTTTGAGAGAGTGGAAGCCCTTCTAGGAGAGACTAGTAGTCCTATCTTAATTCAGGTAGATGAGAAGGAGAGTGTAAGTCTAGAGGTTAGGAAAGTAAGGACTAGGACAACTAGTTATTACCTCTACTATCTTAATGGAGTAAAGATCTCTAGAGATACTCTACCTAAGACTTTACATGAATACTTCATAAAAGGGAAAGAACTGAGTCTACCTAAGCCTAAGAAGGGAAAGAGAAAATCAAGAAAAGACTTACTGACTGCGAAGGAAAGAGAGCTAATAGAGAATGGAATCTCAGGGAAGCTTAGTGACTTAGAGGGTGAGATACCTATTAACTTTGGGATAGAGAAGGAAGGGAGTAAGTGGTATCTAACTATAGGTGAGGAGAGAATACATATCAAGGGAGGACTAGCTACTATAGAGAGTATCAAGAATGTCATTGAAGGGAAGGCTAATAGATACAATGCTAGATACTCACCAGAGGAACTCTACCATAGACTCTCTAAGATAGTAGATGAAGAGACTGCTCTAAAGATAATCACTAGTGCTAAAGAAATAGGGATAATGTTAAGAGCTATATCTAAGTAGGAAGATGAGAAGTCTATATTCCTTTGAAGTATCTACATTTACCTCTAGTAACTTTACATCCAACTTGAGAACCTGTATAGCCAAAGTTAGGACAGTAAATCCATATTGAACCATCTTCAAATCTAACTATGGTGATTACATGCTTGTATCCGTTGGAACAGACTGTCTTTCTGACTTCTACTATCTTATCTCCCCATACTCTCTTAGGAGTATCCATTCTTCTCGCCCACAAGAGTATAGGAGGTCTAAAGAAGGAATTATAACTAATGATTGGAGAGGAAAGGTACTCTAAAGATAAAATTTGGAATACTAGTACTCAAAAGATGGAGATGTCTGATGAAATATTATGTTCCTTTAAGGTATAAATGTACCTCTTTCATAAAGGGATGAGAATGGAGAATATGGGTGCAACAATTGTCAGAGAGTAACTAGAGAGAAGAAATGTCCTAGATGTGGTAGTTCAACTGTAGGTGGAAGAGAACCAGAGTTAGACTAAGAGGGAGGCTTACTTCAAACTCAGGAGAGGAACTTCTATAAACTACACCAGTCTCCTTATAAGGAACTTAGAGAAAAACTAAGGCTATGAGAGACTTAGGTGATAGCCTAAGGCCATATTTGATAGGAGTCTCAGTTGAACTAGGAATTTGTCATGAAGAGAAACTGTCTATACAACATAAAGGATATAAGACACTTCTCCTATTCTAGATAGAGGATGAGTATGTGGAAAAGTGTTGTGTGTGCAGTATGTGGGAAGAGAGGAAGAGTAGAGATAGATAACGAGACTAAGGCTATAAAGAGTAAGTGGGCATATTTCGGAAAGGTTCATCTAGGAGATAAGGAAGCAGATTGCTTTGAATGTCCTAAGTGCAATAGTAAAACAGAGTTTACTTTAGAAGATTACATAGAACTAGAACGAAAGGGCACTTAGATAAGTAGGAGAACGACATGACAGAGTATCAGATATATAAGGAAGAATTAAGCTTCTCCAGAGAGTAAGGAGAGATAGAAAGACACTTGAAAGGACACTTGTCCAGAAGGAAAAGAGGGATACTAGATTATGAGTCTTGAGTCCTTCTTCTTTAGGATAGTTTTAGTAGTAGGTGGCTTCTTCTGGAGAGTAGTCAATCTCTTCTTCAGAGTCTTGTTATTTCTCTTAAGGATTCTTCTCGAACCTTTCTACTTTATCATTAAGAGGAGAGTAGGAGAGAGAATAGAGGAGGGAAAGAAAATACTCAACTCTTATTCAAGTCAAGAGGAGTATTTAGATAACGAATACTCAGAACTTAGAGGCTATCCTTCTAGTGCAGTAGTTGACTTAGTTGATGAAGAGGAGGAGAATGAATAAGAGAACTTTCTTAAAGTATGATATTAAGACCGTGAAGTGACTAGAGAGGAAAGACATAAAATTAGGGGATAAGAAATGGAGAAACGAAAGTTAAAGGAAGAGAGTTTGGAGAGACTTACTGAACTCTATTTGAAGGCAACTGAGAAGCAAGAATGTTTGTTTAGAGAGTCAAGGAAACTCTGGTGTCTCATGGAGGAAACTCGAAAGTTCAAGTGGAAGGTAGCCTATTGGTTAGGGAAGAAGAAGGCTCTCAAGTGCCTAGCTTTTAGGAAGATAAATAGAGATTATGTTAAGTGTCTAGTTAACAGACTTGAGGCTACTCGTCAAGAACTCTTTAGGTATTGGTGTGCTAAGTGTCAACTCTCAGAGATGGAGAAGACTTTCTTAATCTTAGATAATAAGTTAGGTGAGTCAAGATGAAAGTCAGGTTAAAAATAGCTTTTGTTCATGGAAGAACTAAGTATGATGAGAAGGATAAGAAGTTTAAGATACTTACTTTAGAAGACATTTTCCAAATCTTTAGAGAGGTATGTGAAATTAAGAGTTGGGAGATAGAAGAAGATAGGAAAAATAGAGATACAGTTTTCGTAAATACTGAGATAGAACCTCTTTCAATCGATAAGTTCCTTTCTTCTCTTAAGAGGAAATTCAGAGTGAGAGCTAGAATCATTCCTGACATCACACTCATCAGTTACCAACTTGGTAAGAGAGAGATGAATCAATATAAGACTGCTTTAGTAATGGAGAAAATCAAGAGTAGAGAGGATAAATGAGATGGGAGCTTTATCCAAACAAACAAGAGAGTTCTACATTAGAGAAATCCTCAGAGTCCTAAAGAAATATAGAAAAGTCTCTACTGCTGGAATAGTTACTGAGCTTAAGAAGTTAGGATATAAGAAATACTCTATGGACACTCAGAGAGTAGTTCACTTCTTAAGGTATCTCAGAGCTAAAGGAATAGTCAAGTATTATCCTAGTAGGAAGAGAGGTGCATCTATTTGGGAGTTAGTAAAGAGAAGGAAATGAAGAGATGGAGAAAGATTCTCAACACTCCTTTCGTAATAGGTGATAGAGTTAGACTAAAGAGAGACTCTATCTTTTGTGACTTGAACAAGACTCCTCTTCTGATGATTTTAGTTAGTAAAGGAACAATCTTGAGAGTAGTAGGATTTTGTAACTCAGGAGTTATTGTAGAGAACGAAGATGGAAGATTCACGATTCCACCTAATGGATTAGAGTTGATAGGACATGAAGAAAGTCAAGAAGATGTGGAAGAAAATATTAGGACTAGAAGAGGGAGACCTAGTTAGGCTAATAGAAGAAGTTACTTTCTTCGGAGAAGATATTCCTTTCGAGACCTTTGAAGAAGGAACAAAATTTAGAGTCAGGAAAATCATAGGTGAAGATATTCTCTTAGAGAGAAAAGGAAGACTTTATTTGACTTCTAAGAGAAAGGTGAAGCTAGTTGAGTAAGACTAAGTTCTATCAAGGAGTTCTAATAGACCAACAGAGAACTAATCACAAGACTAAGTGTCAAATTTGTAAGGAAGTAATCCATAAAGGGGAATGGAGATTTATCGATAGAAGGAAAGTCTATCTCCCTAAGAAGGATATTAAAGTTTGGACTAAAGAATACTCTCACTTCTGGTGTATGGTTTCCTTTCTCTTCTGGATGGATAAGAAGCAACTCAAGAATTTTCTTAAGAGAAGTCAGAGAGCAGATGCACTAGCAATTAGGGAATACATGAGAGCTAAGAACTTAACTCTTGATAAGTTCATAGAAGAGTTTGAGACTAGAAAGGTCTTCAGTAAGATAGGTGGAGAAAGTGAGCATCTCTTCTGAAAGAGCTTGGACTAGAATACTAGGTATTCCGATAGGGACTAGAGTGAGACTACTAAGGAGTAAGTTCCCTATTGCAGAGAGAGGAGAAGAAGGAAGAGTAATAAGTATTAGAGAAATTAAGACAGTTGGGAAGTTTTACTGTGTAGAGTTAGATGATGGTCGTCATCTTTTTGAGGAAGAGTCTTTCTTAGAGATTGTAGAGAAAGAGTATATGGAAAAGAACTTGGAGTTGTCTTCCTTATGAATCCTAAGAAAGTTTGGAGAAAACTATTTGGTTTTGAAGTAGGAGATAAAGTTAGAGTAATTAATCCTAAACTTCCATCTTATAGAACTATTGGAAGAGTAACTCAAATTATAAGAGCAGTGAATGAAACTTTATATGGAGTAGAAGTAGAACTTCTTTCTGAAGAGAAGACCTCTCATCTCTTATGGGCATTATGTAGAAAAGAAGACTTGGAGTTGATTACTGATGAAGAGTAGAAGAGTATGGGAAACTATTATCTGTGGGAAAGAGGAAGCTAAGAGAAGGGAGAGAGTTAGAAAGAGAGGAAGTTATCTCCTCTTCATGAAATTAGCTAAACTCTTTAGTGAAGGAAGACTTAAAGAGCTTCTCACTCTAGTTTATGAGGAGATAGATAGGAGACATGGATGGGGTTCATGCACTAATTCACAATATGCTCAAGAGTCCTTGACTCTTCTCCTTCAAGACTTAGAAGAGAGTAAGGATGAAAAAGAAAGAGCTAGAGAAATTTAGAGTCTTGATAGAAAGAATAACTCCTCTACCTATAGGAACAAAAGTAAGGATAAGAAAGTGGAATTGGGAAGGAACTATTCACTCTTATCATTTCGATTCTTCCTTGAAAGAGTATGTCTATCAAGTCGAAATGAGAGATGGAATAATAGGTTGGCTCACTCTTTCTGAATTAGTGGTGGACTCTTTTTGACTGAATACTTAGTAGTTGAAACTCCTAATGAACTTACTGTTTGGAAGAGAAA
>Ga0190354_1000030_pt1 | contig 23911 bp, 15 predicted proteins | sample 4872131213_MG_FD_163436 | JGI IMG/M metagenome (GOLD analysis project Ga0190354, IMG submission 163436) | Hydrothermal vent microbial mat bacterial communities from Southern Trench, Guaymas Basin, Mexico - 4872-13-12-13_MG | ecosystem: Environmental > Aquatic > Marine > Hydrothermal vents >...
ATCCTTATCATCAGTTCCGGCGAGCAGGGAATTGAAGACAGCAGAAACTGATTCTGCAATTGCTGACAGATTATATCCACCTTCCAGAGTTATCACGAGCTTGCCATTGCTGTTCTCTGCTGCTATCTCTTTTATTACATCCGTGAACAATCCAAAGCCATGAGAGGTTACCTTCATAGAAGCCAGTGGATCATCAACATGGGGGTCGAAACCAGCAGACACGAGTACAAAATCGGGTTTGAACTCCCGCGCTACTGGCATCAGCAGATTATTCAATGCATAAAGGTATCCGCCATCATCGGTACCGGAAGGAAGCGGGACGTTTATTGTGTAGCCTTCTCCTGCTCCTTTACCCACTTCAGTCAGCCAGCCAGTGCCGGGATAATAGGGATACTGATGCAGAGAGAAGTACAGGACAGAAGGGTCATTTAAGAACGCCTCCTGCGTGCCATTACCATGATGTACATCCCAATCAGCGATTAAAATGCGCTTAATTCCATATTCACGCTTCAAATGCTCAGCAGCAATCGCAATGTTGTTGAATATGCAGAACCCCATACCCCTGCTCGAGGTAGCATGATGCCCGGGTGGTCTTACCAGTGCAAATATATGCTTCATTGTGGGTTCTTCCATTATTGTATCTACCGCTTTGAGCACACCTCCTGCCGCGAGTAGGGCTATCTCAAAGCTATCAGGGCAGATTGGCGTATCCGGGTCGAGCATACCCCCACCACGAGCACTCATCACTTCTACTTTTGATATATATGCGCCCTGGTGGACGTATTCTATCTGCTCCCTGGATGCTTTTATCGGCGATAGCAGTTCCACTCTCTCAGTTATACCCTCTGCATCCAGTTTTTTCATTATAGATAGCAGTCGTTTGGCTCTCTCAGGGTGACTACGTCCAGTATAATGTCTTAAATAAGAGGCATGATAGACGAGACCAGTACTAGTACTTTTACTTTTCATCTCTACTCCTTCCTACTCCTTATACTCCTTATTATGTTATTATTATGTTATGCTCTCATTTTTAAACCTTTTATAGTAGTAAAGGGAGTATAATACCAAATAAATACAAATAGCAAACGAGGTTGAAAATATGGCAATGAAGGGGGCACTGATAGAAACAGGTAAGAGTCTGATGGAGGCGGTGTTGATTGTTGGTCTTATAATAGTGGTGGCATATGCGCTCACGGGTACGTGGCACATCGGCTATGCTGTTGAGTCCGGGAGTATGGTACCAAACATGCAGGTAGGGGATTTGATATTCGTACAATCACCGCATCGCACACATATCATAACGTATGAGGAGGGTATGCAGTGCAATTATAAATCATTCAATAATTACGGGGACGTGATTATATACAGACCAGATGGGTTCTCTTCCATAACACCGATTATACACCGTGCGATGTACTGGGTGAACAAGGGAGATAAGATGCCTGATGGTAGACCTGCGCCTCATGCGGGTTACATTACAAAGGGCGATAATAATAGTGCCTATGACCAGCAGTGTCTGGCTGTGAGAGTTAGTGATGGCAGGTGGGTCAGGATTGAGCCCGTGAAGCCAGAATGGGTCATAGCGGTAGCAAGGGTGCGTGTTCCTTATCTGGGATACCCTTCACTCATATTGAAGAAACCGGCAATCATAAAAGAGAAGTTATCAATCATAAAGAAGATGTTATAAAATGGTAAAGCCTAAGATAACACTACTGGACTTCCTGCATCTGAAGAAAGAAGATGATACTGCTGCTGCGGTGATAGAGGAAGATGTACCGGGCGAAGGAGAAGTAGGAGAAGGAGAAGAAAAAGAAAAAGAAAAAACTCATACTCGTATATACTCTGTATGGGAAATAACGCGCTACATCAGGCAGAAATTGGATAGTGATGAGTTATTAAGGGATATTTATATAAAGGGTGAGCTCTCCAATGTGAGTCAACCCACTTCCGGGCATGTCTATTTCACACTCAAGGATGAATATTCAGAGTTGCGGTGTGTGATGTTTCGTAATAGGAATGCATTACTGAAATTTAGGCTTGAAGATGGTATGAGTGTGATAGTCCGGGGGCATATAAGCGTGTATGAGAAACGGGGCAGGTATCAGTTGTATGTAGAAGAGCTGCAGGAGTCGGGTATAGGTGCGCTATATCGAGCTTTTGAGCAATTGAAGAAGAAGCTTAAGGACGAAGGCATGTTCGATGCCACACATAAGAAGCCGATACCGGTTATTCCCCATACCATAGGTATTATCACCTCCCCTACCGGTGCAGCCATCCGTGATATGATAAACATCACGAGGCGGCGATTCCCTCATGTGCATATCCTGCTGGCACCGGTAGCAGTACAGGGCGAAGAAGCTGCTCCTCAGATTGTTAATGCCATCAAGCTGATGAATCGTGTGAATAGGGAACTTGAGAAGGTGGATGTGCTCGTGGTGGGACGAGGTGGTGGTTCAATAGAAGAGCTGTGGGCATTTAACGAGGAGAGTGTAGCAAGAGCGATATTTGCATCTGAAATTCCTGTAATATCGGCAGTGGGGCATGAAACCGACTTCACCATATCGGATTTCGTTGCAGACCGGCGAGCGGCAACACCATCAGAAGCTGCTGAGCTGGTCGTGCCTGATAAGCGGCAGATAGAGAAGAATATGAGCACGCTTGAGCTGCAGTTGCGGCAGAACATCTACAAACTGATAGAGCAGCAAAGGCGGAGACTTGAGAGTATAGAAAAGAACGTCCTGTTCAGAAAGCCCACTGAGAGGATAAACCAATATCGGCAGATGGTGGACGAAGTGAAGAGAACCCTGATTGCTGAGGTTATGCATCGTGTGCAGCTACACAGGAAGGGTTTACAGGCTCTTACTGGTAAACTTGATGCTTTAAGTCCGCGAGCAATCCTCGAAAGGGGTTATAGTATCTGCTTGAAGGAACAAAAGGTGGTGAGGAGTGTGATGGATATCTCGACCGGGGACATGCTAAGAATCCTATTCCGGGATGGGGAAGCGATTTCAGAGGTGAAGGAGAAGAAGCATGAAGAGACATGAAGCACATCAAAATAGAGTTCCATCCTGCTCATAACCCCTGTTAAGGTATAGTGCGAGCTCAGCCTTCATCAATTCCCTGCTCAGGTATGATGCATGCTCCAGCAACGAGACCTTCTTCAGCCGCAGGATTGTATCCATCACTTCCTTCGCATTCAAACCCACTATCTGGATACCAGAGGGCAGGTGCTTAGCATATATCTTTCGTCTGCCTCCAACCTCACAGATACCGATTTCAAAAGACCCTGCGGGGTCGAGCCGCCATTTCTTCGCGCCTCTTGCTTCTATAACATCTGCATCGGCGTTAATTTGCAATACCGGCTTACTTCGCTTCTCTTTCATGATGAGAAGATCGAGTCCGAGGTCCTTAGGTGTGCTATTACGAGCTTTCGAGAGCATCATCATCTCCGATGCCACTCTTAATTCCTTCACACTACCCTTCGCCTTGGCACTGTATTCGGGTGTAAAAAGGATATCAGCACCTATATCAGAGGCAATGCCAGCTAAAAGTGCGTTCACGCCGACAGAGTCGGCATCCATGAGCTCCGTTACGTTACCGGCACCGAAGAATAGTGGTGTACACTTATCCAGCAGCCTGAAGAGATAATATCGGTGCAGTGACTCTCCTATTCCGTAGCCGACGGCATCAAGAACAGGGTCTGCTATTATGCGCTTGATGCCCATCTCACGTGCGGTATTTATGTTCGTAAGCAGTGTGGATAATTTAAGACCGGTATTGGTATTGGTATCGGGCACAACAACCGCTGCTATATCATTTCTCGCTATTGCATCCCCAACCGCAGAGATATTCGCACTGTTGAGGCTGAGCACCATATCGGCACCTGACTCTATGCCCGCGAGTATAAGTTCCTGCTCCATGGTATCAACAGAGATGGGGAGCTCAGGTGCGAAACTACGAGCAGCCTTAACCGCCCTTCTCACATCCGCAGGATTCGCGCCTATATGAACGCCAATATCCACAATATCGGCGCCACTCTCGATGAAGTATTCCATCCTGTGTTGGATATCCGCATCATCCATCAGAGTTGCATCCACAAGCTCTGCACAGACCTTCATCCTCGTAACCCCTCCTATTTTCACACCTCTCAGCCTGAACTTATCCTTCGCTCTTCTCTCTAATACCCGTAAGAGCTGTTTAGCATCCTCTTTCCTCTTCATGCTCAGTAATACATCGGCAGGTATCCGGGCAGAGAATTCTATTCTATCAGCGAATTTCAAAATTTCGGTGATGTCGTATGCGTTCCGCGGTCCCAATCGAACAGGTGTCTTCAGCTCTCGCTCTAAATGAGAGAAATTGGCTTTGCAAAGTCCTGAGACCAGAATGAGGTCATACTTATTACCATTACCGGTTTGTGTAACGAGTGCCCTTCTCAACGACGCTGGTGTTGAAAATGCTGCTATATCCAGGTCTTGTGTGAGTACTTCACATTGCAGCGCAGAAGCTGAACTACCGTCTATATCTATATTCTTTACCGCATCACGAACCATCCACTCTGCCTTCCTTCCCGTGGCTAATAGGATTCTCATCTGTAAATGTAAATCTTTTCTCATACACTATGGCATCTTCACCGTCTGCGTAATAGCCATGTATAACAAAAGCGGGTTTAAAACCCTGACGCTCGTAGAACCTTATTGCTTCTTTGTTACTCTTCCGCACTTCCAGTGTTACTCGCTCAAAACCGTCATTGTAGAATTCTTCGTACAACCGCCGCAATAAGCTACTCCCTATTCCCTTCCTTCTATACTCACGCTCCACAGCGATCCCGGAGACATGCCCATGTCCATCCTTCACCGCTCCCGCAACAAAACCGATAACATCATACCCGTCATACCCCTGTCCATGCTCTTCTTTTCCCCTGTCCTTTTCCTTGTGAATGACCGCAATGAGGAAATATTTCTTGAAATAGTGATATAATCTGGCGATATCAGAAGCTGTATTTATCGTTTTTATATTCCTGCGCCATATATTTGCGATATCACGTAAATCGGAGTTTTCTGCCTTCCTTATCTCTATCTTTACCATAATACCCTCTCTATATTCGGTATTTATTGATATCTATAACTATAATCGTAAGTCATAAACATCTATGAATAGAAGAAGGTAGAGGAGATGATAAGTATAGCGATACCAAAAGGTAGTTTAGAGGCGCAGACGTTGCAGCTATTCAAACAGGCGGACCTGGAGATAAAAGTAACGAGTAGAGAGTATAATCCACAGATCGATGACCCGAGAATAGAGAAGGTGAAGATATTGAGACCTCAGGAGATACCGGAGTATGTAGAGAAGGGGTATTTTGATATGGGGATAACAGGAAAGGATTGGATAGCAGAGAGGGGTGCGGATGTGGTTGAGATAGCAGATTTGAGCTACAGCAAGACTGCAGAGAAGAATGGAAAAGTAAGAATTGTGCTTGCAGTTCAGGCAGATAGTGATATAAGAGCAGCAGAGGATATAAAGCCAAATAGTCGAATCAGTACGGAATATCCAAACCTTACAAAAGCGTTCTTCGATGAACTCGGCATACCGGTACAGATTTTCTTCTCTTATGGTGCTACGGAAGCGAAGGATATGATGGATGCGATAGTAGAGCTAACAGAGACCGGGGAGACACTGCGGAAGAACAACTGGCGTATTATTCACACTATTTTCGAATCCTCAACGAAATTGATAGCGAATAAGGACTCGTGGCGTGAGCCTGGCAAGAGGCGTGAGATGGAGGAGATAAAAACACTGCTCAGTGGCGTGATAGAGGCACGGGACAGGGTATTACTGAGTATGAACGTTGCAGAGGATAAGTTGCGAGAAGTCGTATCTGCACTACCAGCGATGAAGAAGCCAACGATAGCGCAGCTCTATGATTCCGATAGTACGGAGCGGAGATATTACGCGGTGGAGACGGTGGTGAGTAAAAAGAAGGTGAATATATTGATACCGAGATTGAAAGCGCTCGGCGCTGAAGACATCATTGAGATTGATATAACCAAGATAGTGAAGTGATGAGCACGACGATGAAAGATGATGAAACTGGATTTCAGTAATATGATGGAATCCCGTATAGGCGAGCGGGGCATCAGTATCGGGGCAATAGAGTATATGGAGCACCGTATAAAGGAGATAGACAGGAAATTGAAGGGCGATAGAAGCGAAGGACGGTTACAATTCATGGAACTCCCTTATAAGAATGTGGATGAGATTATATCCTTAGCGAATGAAGAAGCCACGAAATATGAAAATTTCGTTCTCATCGGGATTGGAGGTTCCTCATGGGGCAGTATTGCATTGCATACAGCATTATCTCATCCATATTATAACCTGTTACCAGCATCGAAACGGAATGGAAGACCGAGATTCTTCGTGATTGACAATTGTGACCCTGACGAGACAGCAGGGCTCTTCGATATTATTGATATGAAGAAGACACTGGTAAATGTGGTCAGTAAATCAGGAACAACGCCGGAGCCGATGGCTAATTTCGTGAAGTGCTATGAGATGATGAAGCGTTCCGTCGGGAAAGCCTATACGGAGCATTTTATTATTACTACGGATGAAGGTGATGGTGATGGTGTACTGAGGAGGGTAGCGGAGCGCGAGGGTATTCGGTGTCTGGAAATTCCGAAGCGAGTAGGAGGTAGATTCTCCGTATTCTCGCCTGCTGGCTTGTTTCCCGCGGCAGTATCGGGTATAGACATTAAAGAGGTACTCAATGGGGCACGGCACATGGATGAAGCCTGTAAAAAGCCTGATATATGGCATAATCCCGCGTATATGTTCGCAGTTCTGGAATATTTAGCAATTGATAAGGGATATAATATCTCTGTATTGATGCCATATTCACGTAAACTCCGCCATTTCGGCAACTGGTACATGCAGTTGTGGGCGGAGAGCCTTGGTAAAGAGCATGACAGAGATAATAATACGGTAAATGCGGGAAGCACACCTCTTAAAGCTATTGGCGCTGCCGATCAGCATTCGTTGCTCCAACTATTCAATGAAGGTCCTTTTGATAAAGTCATCACTTTTATTAGAGTGGAGAGTTATGAGAATGATGTGAGTCTACCGGCTGTTTTCCGTGGCTGGAATGAACTGGAGTATTTCGGTGGGCATACACTGGGGGAATTGATGAAGACAGAGCAGTTTGCCACCGAGTTAGCATTGACCAATCACCGGAGACCGAATAAGACGATAGTTATACCTGCGATAAATGCCTTTACTGTTGGCGCATTGATGTACTTTTTTGAGCTGGTGACGACAGTGATGGGTGAACTGCTGAATGTGAACGCTTTCGACCAGCCGGGCGTGGAGGAGGGTAAGCGGCTCACATACGCATTGATGGGCAGGAGAGGGTTTGAACGTGAAAGGAATGCGATAAGAGCTAAGATGTTTGAAGAGGAGAATAAGAAAGAGAAGGAGAAGAGTAAGTCGTTAATTATTTGTTTTTGTTAAGTCCAATTTTGCTCAAATCCACACCCGGAACTAAAATTGGTAAGCCCATAAAGGGTTATTATTACCCATTCGGATTATAACTCTCATCAAAAAAATTAAAATCGAAACTCATTTTATTGGTTACCACCGAAGGTTTAGATACGGTTGTGTGGACAACAACCGTGAAGGAGGTGAAAAGATAAATAAAGATGGGGGAAATGGGGAGGCAAAGACTATTACCATTGATTGCATCTATCACGGCGTTGGGTATCATGCTCATGATATCCGCGTCGGTAGCGATAGCGTCTGCATCTGACTGGCAGCAGTTCCAGAAGGACGAGGTGAATATTGGATGGACGACAGACCATGCGCCAGTTGCAGGACCTGATGAAAATGCTCACCAGTACTTAGAGGGATGTAGCTGGTCTGGCATAGACGTTACACCGATTGTGGCTGACGATGTTGGTGGTAACCCTGATCTGGATCTGGTCTATGTGCACACGTGCGGCGGTAATATATGGGCATGCTGGAAGAATAACGGCTCGGTGAAGTGGTCGGACACGACATCAGTTGGAGGTTTTCCTTTCCAGGTGGGCAATCCCGCATATGGGAACAACAAGATCTTTGTGCCGACAAACAATGGACATCTATTCATATTCAATGCAGCCACAGGAGCTCAGTTAAATAACATAGCTGTATGTGATGATTATCAATTGAACACGCCCGTCACATATTACAACGGCAGGGTATTCTTCGGCGACTGGAACGGACCAAAGAAATACTACTGCTACTGGGAGAACGGGACGGAGTGCTGGAATCGCAGTTCAACAAGTGGCGGCGGCTATTACTGGGCGGGTGCTGCGGTAATCGGCGATTATCTTGTGTATGGTGATGATAAGAGCAATCTGACATCTGTGTATTGGTGCAATGGAACGACAGCAGATGAGATTAATGTCTCTGCAGTTTACGGTGTAACTGCAAACGAGATTCGTTCTTCAATCACATGGAACGAAACTTACGAGCGTATCTACTTCACATCAAAAGGCGGATATTGCTACGCACTTGGGTTTGACGAAAGCACTGGAACGTTCAACACAGCAGATAAATGGTGCACCAATATCGGGTACTCAACATCCACACCGGCAGTTTACAATGGAAGAGTATATGTTGGGAATAACAATGGCTTCTCAAGTGGAAAATTATATTGCCTGAACGAGAATAACGGGAATGAAATATGGAACGCCTCGATAGGTCCAGTTCAGGCTTCACCAGCGCTCTCGATCCAGGGCTCGGACGTTTACATATACGTAACCACGAACTGTGAGAACGGCAGACTTTATTGCATCAAGGATAACGGAGGCACATACGAACAGAAATGGTCGTATATAACACACGAAGCAGGTGGGAGCGGTGGATACATCTTGCAGGGTGTAGCGATCTCAAATGGCTCTTTGTATTTCGGGAACGATGGAGGGTATCTCTACATCATTAATGAAAAGCTCACAAAGCCTGACCTCACCGTTACTGCCATTAACAACAGCACAATTTACAACGGCACGTACAACATCATAACCGCAACGGTGGAGAATGTAGGCAACGGAAGCGCAGGCACATTCAATGTAACGCTCAATGACGGTAGTGGTGTAGTGGACGATGTAAGCGTCGAAGGTCTTAATGCGGGCGAGCAGACACAGGTGAAGCTGCTGTGGACACCTACAACGACAAATTCATACACGCTGACAGTTACAGCAGATTCTGGTGGCGTCATAGACGAATGGAACGAAGGTAACAACACGATGCAGAAGACTTTAACACCAATCGGAATCCCGGCGACCGACCTCGTAGTGAGCGAGGTCTGCGACGGCAATCTCATCAACGGAACTGCTAATGAGGTCTTTGCGGTGATAAGGAACGATGGTGCAAATGCAAGCGGGTTCAATGTCTCACTTGAGGTCAATGGCGTGGAGGTAGACAAAGCGTTTGTGCCGATGCTGCATTTCAGAGCGGCTCAACTTGTGGCACTTCACTGGACGCCCACTTCCGTAGGAAGCGTGCAGTTGAACGTGACGGTTGATTCCGACGGGCAAATCGCGGAATCCGATGAGTTAAACAATATGACGAGCCAGAACGTGAATATCGTGTCTCATGTGACGGTGACGGTGAATCCAGGTGGAAGCATACAGAATGCAATAACCAGTGCTGCGAACGACACCATAATCCTCGTTAATGACGGTACTTACAACGAGCGAATAACGATTCCTGCGAGCAAATCGGGGATAAAGCTGATAGCAAATGGCAGCGATGTTGTGATTTGCAGTAATACTGCTGGCGACATCGTTACTGTGGAAGGAAATTACTGCAAGGTGGAAGGTTTCACGATAAACAGCGGTTGGGACGGTAGCATTTATCCGAACTTCCCCGGTGCGGGCATCAATGTCTCTTCTGACTGGAATGTGATTGCAGACAACTATATCTACAATACATCAGGTGGTATAAAACTCTGCGGCTCGAAGAACCTGGTCAGGTGCAACGTGGTTGGCAACAGCAGTGCAGGACAGGCATGCCTGAACCTGATGGCGATTTCTGGCGACTGTAACGCAATCGTGAAGAACAAGTTTGACGGCGACACGGGCTACGGGTTCATACTTGGAGGCGTGTTTGGTTCAACAGGCATACATGATGCCAGAGCGAGCAACAATACGATACGAGATAACAACTTCACCGTCACAGGTGTCGGCAGCTGGAGCCCGGGGAAGACTATCTTCGGCGGCGACCCGAATCTGGTGTTCAATAACATCCTCAACGACACTTCCAACAAAGTGCAACTTGAGAGACTGAACTGGTATTTCGTGAATAAGGTGGCGGTAGAGAATCCGAAGTGCGGTAATGTCGTTCACGGTCCGTTCTACGGCGGTAACTTCTGGCTCAACTACACAGGAACGGACAGCAATAACGACCTGCTCGGTGATACTGGCGTGCCACACATGGGATACGACAGCCATCCGCTCATAAGGGCAATATGTGGGGATGTGAACTGCAATGGCGATGTAAATATAATTGACGTAAAGAAAGTTCGGAAACGTGCACAGGATCCAAACTATCAACTGACCAATCCGTGGGCTGCCGACGCAAACTGTAAGGATGGTGTAAACATAATTGATGTAAAGAAAGTTCGGAAACGTGCACAGGATCCAAACTATTTGCTGAACTGTTGTAAGTGCGACTGTCCTGACTGCCCAAGCTAAAAGCTGAGAAAGAGACGCTGAAAAATCAAAATTTTCCCCCTTTTTCTTTTTTGGGGATAAAGCAGTTGAAAGAGAGTACATTAGGAGGTGAAAAAGAAAAAAAAATGAACAAAACGAAAATAGCATTCGGAATAGGAATCATACTAACGGTGTTAGCGGTGCTTACAGCATCTGCGGCTGCGGAAGCATGGGAAGGGTATCTTATTCCACAAGATGGTAATGGATCATGCGGTGGAGACGTGCTTGTTGAGTACTGGGTAAATTATACCAGTACAGGAGGGACGGAAGGTAACGCTGGATATCAGTGTGATATTCGTTTCGATCCGAGCTGTATCAATATAACAGGTGCAGACTTCTCAGAAAGTCCGTTCAGTTATAATGGATTTACGCCACGTCAAGCGTTTACTCCTCCAGATCACATCCGACTCATGGGTGAGCAGGAAGCAATCATCCCTTTTGGGCTCTACAAAATGGCGACGCTGACTGTCCATTGTGAATGCGAATCAGAGGGCTGCGTATCAGAACTCCACTTCCAAAATATTTTTGTAGTAGACCCAAACGGGGATGAACTTCCTTATTCATACACAGACGGCACATTCACATGCACTGCACCACAGGAGACATACAGCAAGGAGCTCGTTGAGGGCTGGAACCTGATTTCACTGCCTCTTACTGCGGATGACATGACGGTTTCGTCGGTGTTCAGTTCGGTTGCGGGCAAGTATGACGCAATTTACAGCTATGATGCGACCACGCATAGCTGGGTTGCGCTTGGCGATGACGACACGGTTGAGAACGGCGTCGGTTACTTCATTAACATGACAGAGAGTGGAACATGGACATATCAGGGAAGTGCATACACCACAATGAGCATCTCGCTTGAGCCGGGCTTGAACATGGTCGGCTGGCTCAACTGCTCGAAGCCGATAGACGATGCACTGTCGTCCATTGAAGGGAACTACAGATACGTAGCGAGATGGAACAGCACTGCCCATAAGTTCGAGGTCTACGTGCCGGGTGCACCATCTGGGTTCAACGACTTCAATACGATGGAGCGAGGCGAAGGCTACTTCATAAGCATGAAGACCAGCGATACACTGACCGCAAGCTGCTAACAACACAATTCGCATGAGATAAGGCTGTGTAAAAGAGAGAGGTGAAAATTTTTCCCTTTTTTCCCTTTTTTTGTGAGGGGTTATGCAAAAAAGCAACAGAATGAGAGATGAGGATAGGAAATAGATGGATAAAGTTCCTTTCACAGAAAGAAAAGTGTTTGTGTTAGGAGGTGAAAAAAGAAAGAAATGAATAAACGAACGATGATGATATCAGGTGTGCTGCTCGCGGTTGTTATCTGCATGGCGAGCGTTGCACCCGCGATTGCTATAGACTGGCAGCAGTTCCACTATGACGAGACGAACGTTGGCACAACCGCATCGGATGCACCGGATGATAACAACCTGCTGTGGACGAGCGATATCATAGATGCTGTTGATAGCTCATCCCCGGTTATTGCAGAGGGTAAGGTCTTTGTATACTGCTATGATGGTACGGAAGCATCGCTGACAGCACTCAATGAATTCACCGGTGAACTTGAATGGAGCACACCGCTTGATACAGACCCGCATGTCTGGGGTGACTGGCAGTCGCCTTGCTACGATGATGGAAGCGTCTTTATTACATCAGGGGCAACGGTGTACCGCATCAATGCAGGTAACGGCTCCATAGAATGGACATATTCCGTGCCAAGCGGAAGTGCGGCATGCAACGGTGGGGTTACGGTTGCAGACGGTAAAGTTGTCTTCTCTGACTGGGACGGTGGAAACTACTACTGCATAGACGAAGCGACAGGAACGAACCTTCTCTGGACATTCCACACAGGGGGATACGCACAGGGAACACCCGCTTATGCGGATGGTAACTTCTATCTCACAAACTGGGGGTCTCCGGGTGGACATGTTTACTCCGTTGATGCTGCTACAGGGTTAGAGAACTGGAATACGAGCACACCAGAGGATATATGTGGGTCTGTCGCACTATCACCCGAACTTGGTCTCCTGTACGTCGCCACGTATGACTTCTATGGTCCTGCAGACCTCTACGCAATGTACATGACGAACGGCACCATCAAATGGTCGTGGGATGAAGTGATTTCTGGAACGGACTCAACGCCGGCAGTTGCAGATGGCTATGTATATGTTTGTGCAGGCTGTGAGGGATACAGTACGATATATACATACTGCTTCGATGCACTGAATGGTGATCCTATATGGATGACAAACTCGGGAGATAATATCGGTGGCTGGACGTGCTCGCCCGCGGTTGCAGATGGCAAGGTCTTCGCAGGTAAACCCTCTGGCTACTTTGGGTATGCTGGAACGTATGCACTCAACGCAACAAACGGCAACGTAGAATGGGATTCAACGGTTGGTGGGGCATCGCCTGCGGTTGCAGATGGAATCGTCTTCACGATTGCAGATGGCAGGGTATATGCCTTTGGAACAGCAGAAGAGGTGGAAACACCAGTAACACCGTTTGTTATCAGTGGTGAAACGTTCGATAATGCCAGTGCTGCACTCAACAACTGCACCATAACGATAGAAAACCTCGATACTGATGAGAACTGGACTGCACAGACATCAGCCACCTCGAACTTCTATCTGCTACTCATTACAAGCGAAGATGTGAGCGATGGAGACACGCTCCGGATTACAGCGAAGAAGAAGATGGAGGGGGGATACGGTACCCCTGAGAATTACACGTACTGTATCAACATCAGCACGGTTAACGTCACTCAGAACGACATAGATATGGGTGGGTTCAGCGATCTTGACATCGTGCTCGACCACTTTTGCATCAATTACTACCCAGACTACCCGTACTACACACAGAATGCGTGGAACTACTCAGGAGCAGCGGTAATAAAGATGTGGACAGAGTTCAAAGATGTAGGTCCGTACACGCAGGACGAGCTTCAGGCGATGGGATTAGCAAACAATACCGGAGGAAGCGACCCATACTGTATTGACCCGCGAGGTATGGCAACTACGATGAGCGGGATTGCTCCTGGTCACTACAGCGCTATCACGTATGCGAACACAACAGAGGGCTTAGAGAAGGCGCTGCATAGTATCTGCTGGTGGCAGTGTTTGGGTCCTGGTGCAGTTCCGGCATATGGTAACCCTGCTGGGAACTACGAGTACTGGATGGGAATCAGGGGAATCCACACCGACAAGAATCCGCGTGAAGGTGCATACAATCCGCCGTACGGATACGATGTCTATGGGTTCTGGGTGAACGACCCGAACACATTCGCACCGGGCTGCATCGGTGAGAACAGCTACAAGACCGCAGAAGAATGGGTTGAAAACTATTACAAACCGACATACGACCCGAGAATCTCGTACTGGAACGACAGGTACATCGCAGTGCTTGAACCACCGGAAGAGGATGCAGAGGTAAGAATCGTGCCTGCAAGGCAGAGATTTGAGGATACAATAACACCCGTACTAATGCAGAAGACGCTCAAGGTGGACGGTATCGAGCGAGTGGCACTTGTTGAGGCAGTTGAGGATGAAGACGCACTGGACGTGGTAAAAGCAGCAATTGACGGTGTGACCGAGGAATTGGTGCCTTACGACGCTGAATTTGCATCTGTATTTGCAAAAACGGTTGCAGATGAGCCGATGCTAGTAACGAGTGAAAGCGGAGATTATTACATCGTACCGTTCAAAGTGCCGATAGTGAAGGACAAGCCATGGTGGAAGAAACCTGTAGCAATCCAGAAAGTCGAAGGAAAAACAGTAAAGCTACTCAGAGCAGCAGTAGATGGAAAGCCAGCAAACACACAGATTCCGATCACAGTTAACCCGATTCGCATTGATGAGAAGAGGACACTTGTCGTGGTACTCGTGGATGCCGAAGATGGCAGCTTCAAAGAAGCTTCGTGGGTAAAAGAGCCGATGAAGTATCTGCCGGTATCGAAAGCAGAAGCTTTGAGGCTCGTGTTTGAGAAGCTGAGACAGGACGGACACGGGCTTAGACTTAGTGCTTTCAGAAGACCAACGATAGAGCTCGTTCAGAGAGGTGTAAGCTCGTACTACCCAGACTGGAAGATAACAATCGGGCAGATGGTCTTCTACGTGAGTCAGGACGGGACGGTGAGCTATGATGAGCCGGCACCGAAACCGACGCCGAAACCAACACTGACACTACCTCCAAAGTCAGGACTGGTACCTATACCTATGCCAATTTAAGTAAATCGGGAATCGGGAAAGCCAAAGCCAATAGCGATAAAAAAAACGAATAAAAACCAAAATTTTTCTCCTTTTTTCTTTTTGTGAGGGGTTATGCAAAAAAGAACGGAATGAGAGACGAGAATAGGAAATAGATGGATAAAGGAGGTAAAAAGAAAGAAGGAAACTTTCTTTCACAGAAAGAAAAGTGTTTGTGTTAGGAGGTGAAAAAAGAAAGAAATGAAAAAACGAACGAGAATAATATTTGGGGTACTGCTCGCGGTTGTCATCTGCATGGCGAGCGTTGCACACGTGGTAGCACAGCCTTCGCCGTTCATGATTGATGGCTATGTATATAACGCAGCAAGCAGTCCATGCAACGGTCCTGATGTTCAGATAACGAATTTGAACACGAGCGAAAACTGGTCTGCTACGGCAGTGAATGCATCAAATCGCTATCAACTCGTACTGAGTAGTGAAAATGTGAGCGCAGGCAACATGCTCAGGATAGAAGTGTCTGGTTGCTCGCAGTCAAAGACGGTAGAGCATGCAGTAACGCAGAACGAGATAGATGCCGGAGGATTCATGATGAATATTACACTTGAGTCGGCAGCAATGCCAGACCTTGTGGTCACCAATAACTCAGAGGAACTGTTTGCGGATGGCACGTTCAATGTAACATACACCGTGGCAAACATCGGTACTGCTGATGCGAATGCAAGCACGACATCCATCAGGATTGATGGAACTGAGATTGCAAACGATTCCGTGCCCGCTCTTGCAATTGGTGAGAATTACACGAACACGGTCGGACCATTTGAATGCCCGTGTGGAACGAATGTTACGGTCAAGGTCTGTGCGGACAGCGATAATGAGATTGTGGAGAGCAACGAGACGAACAACTGCATTGAGAATGTACTTGAGTGCCCGCCGTGCAAGCCAGACCTCACCGTTACAGGACTCACAACGCCTGAAAGCATTTATGCAAACCTGAGCAACACTATCAATGCAACTGTCAGTAACATAGGCGAGGGCGATGCATGTGCGTTCAATGTTTCGCTTGTCGCAGATGGCAGTGTAGTTGATACTGTGAGTGTTGAAGATGTTGAAGCAAATGAGAGCGTGAACCTGAGCTTTAGATGGACGCCAACACAGGCAGGCGAGTATGAGCTGTGCGTCATCGCAGACTCTAACGATGAGATTGTGGAATCCAACGAGACGAACAATGAATACTGTGAGAATGTAACCGTTCTTGAGTCAAAGCCAGACCTCGTGATTGTAAGGATTGCGTTGAAGACAACGGGCTATGTGAATGAGGATAATGTTCTCGGCGTTTTGGTGAAGAACATCGGCGTCATGGATGCAGGCTCGTTTGATGTCTCGCTCTCTGTTGATGGCACATCGCTGGGCGAGCAGACTGTTGCATCGCTTACCGCGGGAGAAAGCACTGAGCTGGAATACGCATGGACGCCAACCGAACTTGGAGGACATGTGCTTAGTGTGACCGTAGACACGAACAACGAAGTTGAAGAATCCAACGAAACGAACAACGATTACACAAGAACATCGGTCATAATCAAGCGCACAGATTGGGCACAGTTCCACTACAATGAACCGCATCTTGGATTCTCACCATCAAAAGCACCGAACACGAACGAGACGCTATGGGTCAGCGATGACATATCTGCGATTGGGAGCTCATCGCCTGCGATTGCAGATGGCAAGGTCTTTGTTTACAGTGGTCCTACCGGATGGAGTGGAGAAAATGCTCAACTTTACTGCTTTGATGAGTTCACAGGCGATATATTATGGAACGTAAGCATTTCCACACCAGAGTGGGGTTCGTGGTCTTCACCAGCATACCACGATGGCAAGGTGTTCACAGCCACCGGCAAGGAGACGAGATGCATTAATGCATCTACCGGTGAGTTGATATGGACGTTCGTGAATCCGAGTGGAGAGGCATCCTGTAATGGCGGACCTGTGATTGCAGACGGCAAGGTCGTCACGAACGACTGGCAAGGTCGCCATTACTACTGTCTGGACGAGGAGACCGGTGAACTGCTCTGGACATTCACAGAAACAAACACGGGCTCGTGGGGCACCGCATACGCACAGGGAACGCCGGCATACGCAGATGGTAAATTCTATCTCACCACATGGGTATATCCGGGCGGGAACATCTACTGCGTGAATGCGAGCACCGGTGAAGTGATATGGCATCAGACCACTCCGCTTGACACCTGCGGCTCACCAACTGTTTCTAATGGAATCGTATATGTCACCAACTACAACTTCTACGGCGATGGTGAGATCTACGCATTGAATGCCACCGATGGCTCGATTTTATGGCATCAAACAATCCAGCGGACAGATTCAACACCCGCAGTGGCTTATGGAAACGTATATGTTACGGGTGGCTGCAGAGGATACAGCGATCGCCAGACATACTGTTTCAATGCGACAACCGGCGACCTGATATGGGAAACAAATGTAAGCGAAGGAATAGGGGGATGGACATGCTCGGTTGCAGTAGCAGATGGCAAGGTGTTCGTAGGAACTGAAGGCGGTGATTACTTTGACTATGCCGGGACTTATGCGCTCGATGCGTTCACCGGTGACCTGATCTGGAGCTATCCCGAGGGCGGAGCATCTCCGGCGGTTGCAGATAATATCGTCTTTACAATCGGTGGCGGCAAAGTGTATGCGTTCTATACACCGATGCCAGACCTTGTGATCACCGAAAAGACAGAAACATTACTTGAGAATGGCAGCTTTACGGTGAACTACACAGTCACAAACATCGGTGATGCAGAGGCAGGTTCAAGCACCACAACTATCTATATTGACGGTGTCAGCTCGTTAGAGGACCCTGTTCCCGCATTAGCAGCAGGTGAAAGCTACACGAACACGGTTGGGTCATTTGACTGCCCATGTGGTACGACTCTTAATGTTACGGTCTGTGCCGACACCAACAACGAGGTAGAAGAGTCCAATGAAACAAACAACTGCATGACCAACGAGTTTGAATGTCTGCCACATGTCTCAAGCTATGGAGCCAGCGTCTACTACAGGAAGCATGTTATATTTGCGTGGGGAGCACTGGGTGAACCGGACCACATAGGTGCAACTCTGTTCAGAAATGCCAGGATAGAAATCGAGCTGGAACAGACGATACCAGCGTGCAGGAACGTCAGTGTCTGGGTTAGAAAAGTTGGATTCCGTCCGGCGAGCTTCAATGTGTATGTATCTCCAGATGGCGAGAGCTGGACGGCTATCGGCAGTGAAACGTGCAACTCGCGGAGATGGACTCGGTACGATTTCAACGGTAACTGGGGCGATGTCAAATACATCGGAATAACAAAGCCAGGAACGTGGTGGAAGCCGAGAATAATGGCACTGGATGCGGTACATGCGGAGAACTGAGAGACAAGATAAAATAAAAGGGGATTAATTCCCTTTTTTTTATTTTTGATGCTATGAGGTGCGAAAAAGTAAATGAAAAAGGAAAAGAAAGAGAGAGAGATGCCCCTGAAAGTGATAGACCATAGACCATAGACCATAGACCATAGATCATGGTGCGAACCCATGGAGGGGCAAAGGAAAAATTGCCAAAATAAGGAATGAACAGGGATAAAGAACTTAGGAGGTGATAAAGAGAAAAATGGACACAAAACCTTTTAGAAAAAGCGTTTCACGGAAAATAATGGCGTTATTGTTAGCAGGTATAGTGGCGATGGCAATAGCAGTACCGATGGCGATGAGTGACGATGTAGGGACGAACGCAACCGTGAACAATTTAGCACCTGATGTAGCGGTCACAACAATCAGCCCGGACCCCGCAACTCCTTCGTGTACTGTTACGGTCAGCGGAACATTATCCGATCCCAACGGAATAGACGACGTAAGCACTCTGACCTATGTAGTGAAGAAGCCAGATAACACCACTTACACAAGCGGCAGTGCTACTGTGGCAGCCTCGTGGAGTTTCGATTTCGATTTGGGCAGTGATGCAGACGCGGGCACCTGGACGGTGGAAGTGACTGCAACCGATGCTGGCTCGCTTTCCGATACCGATAGCAAGACATTCAACGTGAGCGAAGTGATAGCATTCTCAATTGATTTCAATGAAACAAACTACGGCAGTATTGCTCCAGGTAATGCTTCAACAGTGCCTGGAAACAGCACTATGGAGACGGTTGGACCGGCACCACCGGTTAAACCAACAATCAGGAACGATGGTAATACTGTGATGGACGTGCAGATGTCGATAACAGATGGAGCATCAAATCCCGAGCCGTTATTTGAAGGCAATACTGCCGCTACGGTGGGTAGTGTCGGACCTCAAACTCTTACATCTACAGCCAGTACTTTCGACGTGAATATCGCAAAGGGTGACACGGCAAAGATAGATACCACTCTATCGGTCCCAACGGGAACGCTGCCGGGAGACTACGCTGGTACGCTTACCATAACGGCTGTATCGAGTTAGCTAAGTACTAAGTACCAAATAAACGCCAAAAAACAACCAATTTTTTTCTTTTTTCTTTTTGGGAATGATAAACGGAGTACAGGTACAAAAAATGAAACAAAAAATGAAACAAAAAGGAATACCGGAAAAGAAGTTGATGACGGCAGTGCTCACAGCAGTATTCTTATTCTCAATCCTGAGCTTATACTCCACTTCTACTGCAAATGCGGCTATTGGTCTTGGTATAGCACCCGCAAGCATCACTATCAGCGATGCATTCAAAGGTGGAACGTATGAAAGAACGATAACGGTATTCAATACCGGCGATGAAACCGGCACGTTTGAGCTCACTGCGGAAGGCGAATGTGCCGACTGGATTTCATTTTACAAACCGGACGAGCCGGACACACCAATAACAGAAGTTACAGTATCGGGAAAAGGCAAAGCGAGCGTGCTCGTGAAGTTTGACATACCCGCAGATATAGCAAATGCCAATTACACTGCGAAAATCTATGCACAGAGCATTCCAGAGAATAAGGGTGTAGAAGGTGCTGTTGCTCATGCCGTCATCCGCATACCATCAAAGGTTGTTATCCAGGTAACGGGCACGCAAATCCTGAAAGGCACGGTTAAGAGCATCACAACCGCGGATACCGAGATTAACCACCCGCTGAAGCTAAAAGTTGTGTTTCAGAATGAAGGGAACGTAATTGCGAAACCGAAGATAGCTGTTACGATAACAAAAACGGGAGAGGGTGGCGTCATTGACCGCTTCGTGTATGAAGAAACCGGGATAAAACCCGGTAAAGAGGGAGTCATTACGGTTCTCTGGAACACTACCGGCAGAGATACGGGTGATTACATAGCAAACGTTACTGTTTCACTCGGCGAAGAAGATGAACTTCTTGCTACAAAAGACTTGCATTTCAAAATCCTGCCTCTCGGCTCGCTCACCCGAAGAGGCGTGCTACACGGTCTCACAATCAAGGGTAAGCCGCTGGTGAACATCGTGATAAAACTCGTGGCAAATTTCGAGAATACCGGTGAGATAGACACAATAGCAAAGTTCAAAGGCGAGATATATCACGAGGGCAATTTGCTTGACGTGCTGGAAAGCGATGAGATGTTCGTAGAAGCTGGTGAGACTGCTAATCTCGTGTCATATTATAAAATCCTGGAACCCGGAAGTTATACGATAAAAGGGCGTGTTTTATACTCGGGTAAAGAAACAGAAGAGAAGGAGGTCTCATTTAGCGTTCCAGTACCAGAAGTAGAGACAAAGCAGAAAGCTTCTAACAGGTCAGTGATACCGGGTTTTGAAGTCGGTCTGACGATAGTTGCAATAGCATTGGTCTTGCTATCTTTGTTTATGTCTAAGCATAAGCATGAGCATAAGCATGAAAAAAGGAAAAGGAGGTGAAAGGTAAAAAGGTGAAAAGAATGGATAAGAAACGGGATGTGCTACCAGTAATGGTGATGGTGGTGATAGTAGCGATGGTAGCAATTGTGCTGGTGACATCGCTGGCGCTGGCTATAAATACCAATATGAACTGCCTGTACGTTTATGACTCTGCCTATGCTGCAAATACGGGCACGAATGCGACTGTTCTCAACACAGCTCCAGCGGTGGCTGTGAAGTTAGCACCTGATGACGACCCGGTAACGCCGGGTGTGCAGGTGATTAATCCAGATCCGGGTACGAACAAGACCGTTACGATTACTGCGAACGTTACGGACATGAACGGCTACGACGATTTAACCGGGATGGTTATAGCGACTATCACGGGTCCGGGCGAGGTTGAGGACAGTCCAGTGAGTTTGAAATTTGACAATGTTGTTAATCAGACCACAGCTACGTACACTGGCTCGTTTAACATGTCCAATCAAGCCGAAGGCGAGTATGAAGTGGAGGTAAATGCAACCGATAATGGTGGACTTGCAGGTGTGGGCTCTCGGAACTTTACTTATTCTTACCCACCAGAAATTGTAACTACTTACGATTTCACAACCGGTGCAGGCACGAACAAATGGGCATACAGGTATCAGCATAATAAGAAGCCTCCCGCTTCTAACGATGTTCCAGACATAGAGTTCGAACGCAGGCATTACAAGCTAATCAGTAGAGATGAAGGGATGATGAAAATAGACTTTACAAGAGCCAATGGCTATTATGCAATCCACAGGTTCAAATTTGATATTGCAGAACCCGAGACGCGCATAACAAAGCTGGATGTTCTCTGGGATGGCATGGGATATGCAGGCCGGGGTACTCGTGGTGCAACACTCTACATCTGGAACTTTAAAACCGGTAAGTACGAGCAGTTAGATAGGAAAACAGATCTTTTCGTAACCCTGCAAGGAAGTATATCGGATAATATCGGGGACTACATTGATGATAACACCTTGATTATAATAGCGGAGCAAAACAGTCCGCAATGGAAGCTATGGTGGTGGATGTTCCGCTCGTATATCGGCACGGATTACGTCAGAGTGAATGTTACATATACTCCGACTCCGACTCCGACACATGGGAATGGGTATGGTATGGAGGTGGTGGAATAAGATGAATACGAAAGGATTATTCTCCACATCCGCATTAGCGGTAGCAGCAGTAGCAATAATGCTTGCCACGGTCGCTGCAACGTCATCGCCTTCAACACCATACATAATTCATGGCAAGGTGTTCTACAGGAACGGAACGGTATGCAACGGTTCCATGGTAAACATTACCAATATGAACAACAGCAATGAATGGACTGCAAAAACAAACGCAAGTTGTAATTACTATCAGCTCATGCTCGCTAACGGAACTGACCTGAATGCCAGCGAGGTTTTGCAGTTCTATGTCACGAGCCCAGATGGAGAACAGTCTAAAGTGCTCAGCCATGTCGTAACCGAAACAGAGGTGAACAACGGTGGACTATTCAACTATAATATCACGCTTGAAGCGCCACCGGGAACGCCGTTCATCATCTACGGCTGGGTTCATTACAATAACGGTAACGGCACACCATGCAATGGCTCCTCGGTAAACATCACCAACATGAACACAAGCATGCACTGGCAGGCAGAGACAAATGCCACTTCTAATTACTTCCAGCTCATACTCGATACTACAAACGTAAGTGCTGGCAATGTGCTTGTATTCAATGTCTCGGATGGAACCCAATTTAACACCACGAACCACACGGTAACGCAGAGCGAAATAAACAATGGCGGGCTGTTCAATTTCAATCTCACACTGCCGATACCAGCGGCGGCTCCAGTAGTGGAGAGCATAACGATAACACCGGACGATGATGATACGACACCAGGGGTACAGATAGACCCAAATCCTGGTGATAACGTGACTGTTAACATATCTGCGGTGGTAAGTGACTCCAATGGCTGGAAGGATATAAATACGGTAGCGGCTGTGATAACAGGTCCTGGTACCGTAGCTGACAGCCCGGTCACATTAAACCTGGTTTCTCACGACACGACAACGGCAACTTTCAACGGAACGTTCAATATGAGCTTCTATTATGCTAATGGAAGTTACAGTGTGAACGTAACGGCAACGGACATGGGTGGGTTGGCTGGAAGCGGAACTGAAAACTTCACCTACAAGAGCTGCATTGGACTCTCAATAGACGCTGCGGCGATCAATTTCGGTACTGTTGACCCAGGCGAAAACAGTTCGATACCAGGCGATGAGAACTACGAGGAGGGGAGCATGAACGGAATGACGATAAGGAACATCGGTAATGTAGAAATTGACTTAAACATAGAGGCTTCGGACATGGCGATGAGTGGCAGTTCTGGAACTGGAACGATTGCGAACGATAATATCTATTGTGGATTCACAGCCGGCGATTACGGACTAAATCTCGGTAGTCCTACGAGCTATGACCTGAATCTGGATGCAGGAGCGGAGAGTTATAACCTCGTTAACTTCAGATTGCACGTGCCAACAGGAACTGCGGTTGGGAATTATAGCGGAGATATAACGATGACCGCGACAGCGGTGCAATCATAGGAGAAGGTAGAATATGGAGAAGAAGATATTTGTTTACGACGATAGCGGTACCGAAAGCGAAGAATTTTGTACGATGCTCGCTCAATTGTCGTCTCAAACAGTTAAAGTTAATACCAGAGCGCTGACTCCACCGTTACCGTCTTTTACCACTTCGTCACAGCCATCCGCGCCGTTACAAACGTCAACACCTGTGACCACATTGACCACATCCACATCTACACCGGTGGCAACTACATCAGCATCAGCATCAGCATCAGCTTCATCACCGCCGACTCCGACAGACAGCATCTGTGCCTCTATCTTCTTCTCATTCTCGGACACCGGGCTTCGAGACATTGCCAACGGTCATAGGACTCTTTATCGGTATGGTTTTTATGGCAGGTTTTTTATGGCAAGAAGAAAAAAAGAAAGGATACAGCTATAGGAGGTGATAAGAATGAATGAAAGAATAAGAAAATCT
>Ga0190354_1000031_pt1 | contig 23805 bp, 27 predicted proteins | sample 4872131213_MG_FD_163436 | JGI IMG/M metagenome (GOLD analysis project Ga0190354, IMG submission 163436) | Hydrothermal vent microbial mat bacterial communities from Southern Trench, Guaymas Basin, Mexico - 4872-13-12-13_MG | ecosystem: Environmental > Aquatic > Marine > Hydrothermal vents >...
CCTCAATTTAGTTGAACCTTGTTAACATCCCCAACGCAAATTAAAATGTTAAAAGCTAAATATTAACATACAGACTTTTATTTTCAAATGAGTATAATTTATAGAGAAGTCTAAGGACCGATAAACATGCCTAAACACAATGACTTGGAGCATAAAGCCCTTCAATACATTATGAATATGGGCAGCAAAGGCGTACTTCAATCCGAGTTATGGCGGAAGTTGGGGGCTAGCAGTAGAGAGGGGTCTAGAATAGCTATAAAACTTGAGAATAAAGGCCTCATTAAAAGAGAACGGGAACTTCATAGGGGCCGCTGGACTTATAGGCTATATCCCAAAAGGCAGCCGGTTTCAATAGATTCAATCATAGACTGCCCTTGCTTTACATGCCCAGAAAGCTCAAGATGCGAAGCTTGGGGGCCGATAACACCAAATGAATGCGAAAAACTAACTGAATGGCTACTAAGCCTAGCCGAGAAAGGCGACCCTGAGGAAGATAATTCTGAAATTGGTGAAACTTAAAAATTGCCTAAATCATGGATAAAGAAGAGACGAAAAGATTATTATTACAGAAAAGCTAAGGAAGAGAAATTTAGGTCTCGGGCAGCCTACAAACTTTTACAAGCAGTGAAGAAGTACCGTTTCATCAAAAGTGGAGATATAGTTGTTGATTTAGGTGCTGCTCCCGGAGGCTGGATTCAAGCGGCAAGAAAAATAGTCGGCGAAACTGGCTTTATTCTAGGGGTAGACCTAAAACCAATTGAACCATTTGATGAAGATAACATACTAACAATAGTAGCTGACATAACAGACCCGAAAACAGTTGAACAGATTAAGACGCTTTTACCTAAGCCAGCAGACGCGGTTATTTCTGACGTTTCACCTAAAATTTCCGGAATCTGGGAAGTTGACCATGCCCGCCAAATAGACTTGGCAATTTGCTCCATGAAAATTTCAAAACACATACTTAAACCAAAGGGAAATTTTTTCGTTAAAGTGTTCGAAGGCGACATGTTCCAAGATTTCGTCGATAAGATGAAAAATTCCTTTTCAACCGTGAGAATAGTTAAACCTAAGGCAAGTAGGGCTAAAAGTTCAGAAATTTACGTTTTGGGTTTAGGCTTAAAAAAGTAGAGCTCTTCTCATTTTAACAGTAAAGCTAAATTTGTTATAGCCAACTTAAACTAGGTGAAAACTTTGAAGGTTGTAGCAGCTGATTCAGGTGCAGCTTTACTTAATGAACGTTTTCAGCCTTTACAAATTGTTGCATGCGCCGCAGTTTTGGTTGAGCCGCCCTACAGAATGGCCTCTAAATGTATAGCAAAACCGATTTTTGCGGATGTTAATGAAGGCTACAAACTTGTAGTTTACGAACTTGAACTCTGCAATGAACTTTTGAAAAGTACAAGTGCTGATGTTGTTCATTTGGATATCTCGTTAGGTGCACGGTCAGTTGAAGAGCTTTCTATAGCTCAATTGTCAAGCATTGTTCATGGAAAGGCCAGAAGTCATATTCTTAAAATTCTTCCAAAAATTAGGAAAATTTCAGATGACATAAGAAGAATTCATAAAATCGATGTTTTGGCAATAGGAAAGGAAAGCGTTCCTGTGCGAATAGCTGAACTAACAGCTGGAGCCTACTCAATTTTATATTCCGCTGAAAAATCCTTAAATGAAAACAAAAGCCTAATTTTAGGCCTTCCATCAAAATGTCAGCCGAGAAAAGACCAAGAAAGAATATTTATGCATTCGCTTATACCGGCTGAACACGACATTTTCGGTTACGCAAAAGATGAAAGACATGTTATGGAAAAAGTTAATTTTCAAGAGATATTAAATCCATGCGCAAGAGGATTTAGGGCGTTAAAAATATTTCCGAAGAATCGGGAGTAAAATGACAATGGAAGAGGAAAAGAAAATAGAATTTCCGGTACCTAGACTGTTTCTAACTTTAATATTAATGGCTGTTGCCATTTTTGTTTGCATGTTGGGAACGTTTATGCCAGTAGATGTAAAAACAGCTAATGAAACAGCTCAAGAATTCGAAAAAGCAAGAGAGTACATTGTGAACGTTCCGTATGTTTTCGGGAATAACTTTATGCACTGTTTAATAATGTTCGTTCCGGTAGTGGGAGTGGCGTATGGAATGTTCATCATGTTTAACACTGGGTACGTCATCGAAATGCTGGCTGTTGCACAAGGCATACCGGCGCCCGTTGCGTTCGTAAGCTTGTTTCTGCTTCCGTTCACTTGGATGGAGTTTATTTGCTATTCCATAGCGATGGGGCAAAGCATAATTTTAACCTTTAAACTCTCTAAGGGAAAAATAAGGGAGAAATTTAATGAAACTTATAAATGGATCACACTATGCGCAGTAATCCTTCTAGTCTCAGCGTTAATCGAAGTAGTACTGATTTTAACTGTTGGGAGCTGACTTTCCACTCTCTTTACTTTGCTACCTTTCTTATTTCTAAGCTTATGTCTAGGGCTTTTGCGCTATGAGTTAGGGCGCCTAAACTAATTATGTCAACTCCAGCAGCTGCGAAATTGACGATGTTCTTTTCGTTTATTCCGCCGCTGGCTTCTATTAGAACCTTATCTCTGAGGTTTTCCCTTTTTAATCTGTTTATGGCATCTTTGACTTTTTCAGGTGTGAAGTTGTCTAGCATAATTATGTCTGCGCCAGCTTTTGCAGCTTCTATGGCTTCGTTAACATCTGAAACTTCAACTTCAATTTTCTTTGAGAATGACGCTTGCTTTTTTGCAAGTTTAACTGCTTCTTTAACGTTTCCAACTATTGCTATATGGTTATCCTTAATTAGAACCATGTCATCCAAGTGAAGGCGATGGGTGTCTCCGCCTCCGAGCAGTACTGCTTTTTTATCGAAGTATTCAAGTCCAGGCGCAGTTTTCCTCGTGCAGGCTATTACGGTTTTGTATCCTGCCTTCCTTATTTTCCTAACAATCCTATTGGTGAAGGTTGCAATTCCACTCATTCTGGCCAGCAAGTTCAGTACAGTTCGTTCTAAAGCCAAAACGTTCTTGGCGTTGCCTTCAATCTTAATTAGAACTTTTCCTTTCGCTATTTTTTGCCCGTCTTTAACTAAAGGCTTTGCTTTAATTCCCAAGCCTTCTAAAAGGATAAGTGCTTCTTCGATTCCAGCTGCTACTCCCGTCTCTTTGGCAATTATTTCGGCTTGAACTATAACTTTTTCCGGTATAAGCAGGTGAGTTGTTATATCGCCTTGCCCTAAATCCTCTTTCAGAAAACTGCGAAGTTTTTCCTCAATTATCCTACTGGGCAAAAACATTTTTTATTTCTCCCTTCGCGATTTCCAAAATTATTTCTGTAGATGTCTCCAAACCGTTAACTCCTGAAACTTCATTTTGAACTTGAATAGTCCTTTCATAAATTTTTTCGTCCTTAAGGGTTTTCTCAACGTTTTTGAGCAGAGTCTTGGTTGTTAGTTTTCGTTGCGCCATTACTTTTGCAATTCCTATTTGAGCTGTTCTTTTTGCGTTGTTTAGCTGTTCAGTGTGGCTTGGTGTCGGAATAAGTATCATTGGCTTTCCATAATAAATTGATTGGGAAATTGTGCCGTGCCCGGCCCTTGAAATTACAAGGTCGCATGCTTTTAAGTATTCAAACCGTGTTTGGGCGGTCATCCAACGGTAAATTCTCAAGTTTTCATATTGCATAGGGTCCGTTGGGGCGTTTGGATAACCAAGCGACATTACAATTTGATAGTCTTTCGGAAATTCCATGAATATCTTCCTTAATATCCCCGTAAAGAACGCTCTTTCCTTAACTGGGCCACTTATAGGAGCAAAAATTACATGCCTTTCATCCAATCCTAATTTTTCCCTTAATTTTTCCTTGTTCGGAAGCTGTTCTGGGCGAATATGTATGATTGGCCCTACTAGTTTAACTTTTCGTCTATATGCTTTAGGAATGTTCAAGTTTCCCACAGAAATCGTGTAAGGCGGGGGGAAATCGGGTATCAAAGTTAAGCCAGCTGTCCAAATTTTGCCTATAAGCGTTAATGAAATCATGTCAGCAAACTTTGCGAGCCTTAGGAACCTCTTCCGCCGAGGAATTATTATCTGGAACTGGTTTAAGATGCAAAGGCATGGAATTCCCATAAGCTTTGCGGCAATAACTGGGGTGGCCCTAGAATCTGAAACAACAACGTCCGGCTTGAAGGCTTTCATATTCTCAATTTCAGCTACAACTTGCTTGGTTAGGAGATAGGATGCAACAAAGGGGCCCGGGTTTGCTGCTGTACGCCTGAAATCTATTGTTCCGTCCGGCTTAACTTTAAGTCCTACTGGAGGGGCTTCAACAACGTTTTTGGCGTTTTCGCTTTTTAAGAAACGTAACCCCTCGTTATAAGTTGAAAAGAGAGTTTCTACTCCTCTGTTTTCGAGTTCCCTTGCTATTGGAACACAACGTCCAACATGGCCTAGGCCTATGCCACAAGGCGAGAAATAAACTCGCATTGGCCTAGTTCCCGCCGAGCTTCTTCCTAACGACTTCGCCTTTAGGCGAAACTTCCTCAAAGATTATCGCTTGAAACCTATAAATTTTGGTTCCTTTAAGAAGCCAACAATCTGGAGGAAGCCCTGCTTTAATGCAGCATTGGCAAAGGAATTCCTCTTCGTCCCAGTTCCACTCAACTGGAACTTGAGGAAGAAGTAATCCCTTAAAAAATCCCCTTTCAACTATTAGGCCGTCCCGTCCAACCTTTATTTTCGAAGGGTACGTGGAAGGTTTTTCAGCTTCAACAAGTTCGGGTGGGGTTAAAACGCTTACTTCAAAAACAACTTGGTCAAGTTCTTCGGGTGACAATGGATAAAACCTTGGGTCTTTTGTTGCAGAGCTTATTGCAGAGTCTATGACAGCGCTGATTAAAGGTTCCGTTGGGTATGGGTATCCAATGCAGCCTCTCAGTTCCCTATGGTTATCTTCCATAACGCGGTTAATTGTTACAAATACTCCGCATTTTTCCTTAAACTTGTCTGGAACATTCTGAGGCGGTTCAATTTTTTTCTGTGTTTTTAGGTAGGTTTCCACGGCTTTTCTCGCAGTTGAAACTAGAATTTTCCCCTCTTCAAGTGTTAATTCGAACGGCACAGCATCTCATCTCAGAAGCTAAAATTTTATTGATTCCTCTTTCATTCCTTCCTTGGTTATTATTAGGAAGTCTGCTCCATCTCCGCTCATTGTGTCTCGGCTGACAGCTGACTTTATAGAACGAACAACCAAGTCCTTGGCTTGTTCAACTGTTAAGCCTTCTTTGTAGCCTTCCTCCAGTAGGCCAACTGCAATTTCGGCTCCGGTTCCAACGGCGGCAAACTTGTCAGGTATTACTGAACCTAGGGGGTCGAGAGTATAAAGCGAGGGCCCTTCATCATCTATCCCTCCGACAATTGTCTGAGTTATCAATGGGAATAAACGTCTACCAAACAGCAAGTTTGAAAGAACCTTTGCCGCCGACCTGACAGATATGGGTCTTCCATAATCCATTCTGTAGAGGTTTGCGTAGGCATTTAGTTCCCTAACGAGTATTTGCATGTCTGAGATTAGGCCTGCACATGCCGCGCCTATGCGGTCTGTTATTTTGAAGACCTTTTTTCCTCCTCTGCTCATGATAAAGTAGCCGTAGGAAACTCTTTTCTCAGATGCCAATATTACGCCTCCTTCGCAAACGACGCCTATGGTTGTTGCGCCTAAAACGTAGTAGGGCGGATACTGCATTTCTTCGTCATCTCTCTTATACAAGTTGATGCGCCTCCGTTTTGCTGGATGCAGTATAGAACGAGAAATATCTAAGTGTTTCTATTCAGTAGATTTATATAGGGCCGTGTAATCCACAAAACTTTAAGTTCTAAATGAGGGGTTCCATGAGTTTCAAGATTGGTGAAAAATTTAAACCGAATCCAGAATTTAAGCAACTATACTACATTTACTTGTTAATTCTTGTATCGACGCATCTTGCTATGCTAATTCCAATATCAATAGTAGTCTTCATGTATTCCACGGCGGAAATCGGCATCATATTCGCTTCTTCGGTTTTTCTCTCATTCTTTATTCCCGTAGCCTTTGCAGCCTATTGGATTGGAAAATATTATGAGTCTATAAGCTATAGGCTTACCGCCAGTGAAATAATTGTAAAACGTGGAGTCTGGTGGAAAAAGGTAAAATTCGTCCCATACAACAGAATAACTAACCTAGAAATACATCAAGGCCCAATTTCGCGAAAGCTCGGGCTGGCAAGAATTTCAATTCAAACAGCGGGATACTCATATGGCGGTGGGCAAGGCCGAGGGGCCGAAGCATCCATTCTCGGAGTCAAAAATTATGAGGAAGTTAAGGAGGCAATATTAAAGTTTGTTAGAAGATTTAAGCCAGTTGCAGTTGAAGCTGAGGAAGCCGAACCCGAAATGACGGCAACCCTAAATCGGCAAGTCATCGAAGAACTTACAAAAATTCGTAAACTTCTAGAAAAAAGCCTTAAGGAAAGCAGAAAATGATTAACCTCTACTACGCGAAAATTGGAAATTATTGGTTTGCGGTTGCGTTAGAGAATGAGAAAGTCGTGGCTACCGCCTTCTCACAAAGCAAAGAACAAGTTTTGAAGCGCCTTCTGAAAAATGTACCGTATGACGCCCCGTTTCAGCTAGGAGAAAAGCAGACCAGTCTAGCCAAGGAAACCCTCAGCGCATTAAAGGCTATCTTTGAAGGAAAGGACATTCAACAAAAATATAATTTGGAAATGAAATATTTACCTCCTTACCAAGGAAAAGTTCTCAGACGCCTACTTTATGTTCCAGTAGGCTACGTTACAACTTATGGGGCACTTGCCAAAGTTTGCGGCGGAAGCCCAAGAGCCGTCGGTCAAGCTATGGCTAGAAATCCTATGCCATTGTTAATTCCGTGCCACAGGGTTGTACGCTCTGACATGAGCATTGGCGGTTTCGGATATGGCGTTAAGGTTAAATGGGAAATTTTAAGGAGAGAAGACCGAGGGTATAAAAAGCCTTCTAAACTTGAGGTAAACGGAAAAAACTTAATTCTTTATCCAGTAAAATATGTAAAGGCTCCAAGCTTGGAAGATGAATAAAATGGTGAAAAGAGCACTTTTCGTCGGAAGATTTCAACCTTTTCACAAAGGACACTTGGAAGCAGTAAAGATCATCCTTAGAGAAAACGATGAAGTCGTAATAGTCATTGGAAGCTCCCAGTATAGTCATAAGCTCGAAAATCCATTTACTGCAGGCGAACGCATAGTTATGATTAGAAGGGCCCTAGAAGCCGAAGGAATAGACTCTTCGCGTTACTGGCTGATTCCGGTTCCGGACATTCACATCCACATGATGTGGGTTTCTGAAGTTGTCGGTTACACGCCGAAATTTCAAGTAGTTTACACTAATGAACCAACTACGAGACGCTTGTTTATAGAAGCCGGATTCAAAGTTAAGCCGATACCGTTCATGAAAAGGAAGACTTACTCGGCTACGGAAATTAGGAGAAGGATTCTGGAAGACAAGAATTGGGAAACACTTGTGCCGAAGGCTGTTGCAGAATACATAAAAGAGATAGGGGGAGTCCAAAGAATAAAGGACTTGGCTAAAACAGACAAAGTTTAAAGTTACAATTTTTCTAATTCAAATTTGTCTCCAATTTTTAAACCAAAAAATTTCGATGCGTTCCCTAAATTAACTGAGAACTCCAAAAAGTCATGGCTCCCAATAATAGCCAAAGGTTTACCTTCAGCAACTTCGCCGTAAGCTCTACAAAGCCTAAACTCGAAAACCTTATCTTCAAAACGCATTTTTAAGAAGCCTCCTTCTTTTAAGTGAATTCTTTCCAGTATCTCCCTAGAGATATTTGTAATTAAATTTCCAAAGCCGTCAACGTGTAAAATTTCTCCTTTCACGTTTTTCCCCTTAATAACAGGATTTCCATATGTAGGAACAATATAATTAGTGATTTCTGGGCCGAAATTCTCGGGAGGAATTCCTCTTGCAAGATAGGCTGCTGCTGGGGCAAATATGTCCCTTCCGTGAAATGTCCGCGAAATTTTAGGCAGCATATAGCGGGGATTTTTTATCTCGTAAACGTTTTTTATTCTTTGATTTTGGGCTGCAAGCATTAATAATCCATTGTCTGGGCCTACAAGTAGGGCTTTGGCTGTTTTAACTATTATTGCCCTGCGTTCGGTTCCTACGCCGGGGTCTACAACAGCCACGTAAATTGTGCCTTCAGGGAAGTATCGGCTGACTGAAGCCAGAACAAAAGCACCCATTTTAACATTAAATTTTTCTATTTCATGAGTTATGTCAACCATTTCAGCTTCTGGGCAAATGTTTAGGATTACGCCTTTCATCTCAGCTACGTACGGGTCTTTCACGCCGAAGTCTGAAAGTAAAGCTATAATTGGCCTTCTCATAATTTGAGAACCAGCAATAACATTTAATAAACTGTACCTTTAAGCTTTAATTCTTAACTTAATGGATGGGAAGAAGCTTGACTGAGAGAAAATTAATAATGTTGCCTGGCCCAACAAACGTGCCTGACAGAGTTATGCAAGCTATGATCACTCCTATAACTGGCCACAGAGGAGCAGAATTCCATAAACTATACGAGGAAATAAAGGAAAACTTGAAATACGTTTTCCAAACCCAAAATGACGTTTTCGTCCTAACCTCTTCTGGAACAGGCGGAATAGAATGCGCAGTGAACAATCTTGTTAACCCCGGAGAAAAAGTACTAGTTCCGATCTTTGGAGTCTTCAGCGAAAGATTAAGCGACGAAGTGAGACGTAGAGGGGGAATCCCAGTAGAATTAAGCCTGCCGTGGGGAACAGCCCCAAAAGCGTCAGAAATAAGGGAGATAATAGAAAGAGAAGGGGACTTAAAAGCAATTTTCATGGTTTACAACGAAACCTCAACAGGAGTAACCGCCCGCGAACTTCCAGAAATAGGGAAAATAGCTGAAGAAAATAACCTGTTGCTTATAGTAGACGCCATATCAATTCTCGGTGGAGACAAACTCCCAGTAGACGAATGGAACATTGACATGTGCATAACTGGAAGCCAAAAATGCCTAGCGTGCCCGCCAGGACTGGCAATGGTTTCAGTAAGCCAAAAAGCCTGGGAAAAAATAGAGAAAACAGAGAAAAAACTGATGTACTTTGACCTTACACGGATGAAGGAATTCGCCTTAAAAAAGGAGACACCATTTACTCCAGCATTGCCAATCTTCTGGGCTCTAAATGAAGCGTTAAAAATAATTCGTGAAGAGGGGTTGGAAAAGAGAATTGAACGTCACAGAAGGTGTGCTCAAGCTTTCTACGATGCAGTAGAAGCTTACGGGCTCACAGTCTTCCCGAGGGAAAAGGAGATTCGTTCAAATACTGTTATTGCCATTAACATTCCGGAAAACGTTGAAGATGGAAAAGTTAGGCAAATAATGAGGGAAAAATACAAAGTCCTCATCGCTGGAGGCATGGGTAAGCTTAAGGGCAAAATTTTCAGAATAGGATGTATGGGAATAATATCCCCTGCAGAAGTGTTCATAACAGTAAATGCCCTTGGAAACGCCTTAAAAGAAGTAGGTTACGACTTAAGTGTTGAAAAGGGGTTAGAAGCAGCCAAAAAACATTTCGAATCATAATTTTTCCCTTAATTTTTTAAGCCAAGGCAAAACTTCACTTTTAGCTAGTTCGTTTACTGCAACTGCGCAGATATGCTTGCAATAACCTTTTCCCAATGAAAAGTATGGACAAGTACAACTGACATTGTTATCTGAAACTCGAACAGAATATTGCACTCCACTTTCACTTAGAACAATCCATTCGCTATTTGAAACTTGCTTGACGTTATCTAAATAAGAAGAAGCGCGTCGTCTAACATGCAATGGTGTGCTGTTAAGAATTCTTATCCAAAAATTTTTGTCTTTCTTTGCCAAGTGATGGGTTCACCAAATAAATATTTGAATAGCTAAAATTAAACTATTGTTGCAAATGAAGAGTTCAGAGAAATTTATAGTGAAAATTGAGAATTTGGCTGAAGAACCTTACGATGAGGTGTTATGCTACCCTAAACCCGACGAGATTGAAGTTAAGAAAAGAATAGCTGAGCTTAAAGAGTTAGGTGTTGAAAGTTTAGAATTTACTGGAGAAAAAAGGGTTTCTAATGTTCCTGTTTTGGGAAAAGGATGCGTGGGAATAGTTGTAGTTGCACATTTGAAGAGTGGAAAGCGGGTTGCATTAAAAATCAGACGGGTTGACGCTGATAGAGTTAACATGAAGCATGAAGCAGAAATGTTAGCGAAAGCTAACGACGTTGGCGTAGGCCCAAAGCTTCTAACAAGTACAGATAATTTCCTGCTTATGCAGTATATTGAAGGCGAACTCTTTCCGGAATGGCTCAACAAAACTGAAGATGCAGACTTAATTAGGCAGGTTTTACGTGAACTACTTGAACAGTGTTTCAGACTTGACAATATAGGCTTAGACCATGGAGAACTAAGCAATGCGTCAAAACATCTAATCATAACTGAGAATGGAAAACCCTACATCATAGACTTCGAAACCGCAAGCGCCAACAGAAGAACAGCAAACCTAACTTCACTTGCTCAATATCTCTTAATAAAAAAGCCAATTTCAAATAAAATTCATGAAAAAATAGGAAAAATAGATACGAAACAACTAATCGAAGCTTTAAGAGAATATAAAAAAGAAAAAAGTGAGGAAAATTTTGAAAAAGTTCTAAAAGTGTGTAAACTCGCCTAATTTTAGACTTGTGTGCAAGTTGTGTTGGTTTGAACATAAACTTGCCTTAGGTCATGGGCTCCAACAGAGACTTGAACGGTGCTTGTGGCTATGTAGGCGTTGAAGGTTATACGGTAGGTTCCGTTGCCGTAATCGTTTAAGTTGTAATTTTGAGCTTGCGTCCAGGATGAGCCGTTGTTATAATGTACTGTGAAGTTCTGAGCTAAAGCCGGGGTTCCTTCGTTAAAGATTTCACATGTTAGTTCTATATGCTTTTCCAGTCCTTCGACTTGGCTGTAAGTTCCTTTAACAACTAGACTTGTTGTGACGTTAACCAAATATTCTAGTTGAGCCTCTACTTCTCTTCTGTAAATTGTAAGGTTAAATTTTACATATGAACTTGAAACTCCATTTCCGTTTGCACCCCAATCAATCCAGAAGCCTGAACTGTATGGCGAAATATTCCATATTTGGGTGTTTAAAACGCATAGGCCAAAAGTGCATTCATTTTTGAGCGTTTCCTTCCAGCGTTCGAGGTTTTCAGTTAAGACCGCGGGGTCACCGTTATATGTAACGTTAACTAGGGAACTTAAAACAGTGCGGGTTGAGCCAAGCTTAATCATTAAAATGTAATTGTTCAGAGAAGCCTGCGTACTATTATCCCCGCTGTTTCCCACTTCGAAGATATAGTAGAATGTTGAAACAAGAAGCAACGATATGGCTAAGGCTGTTATTATTAGCATTTGCCCCGAATTTCTTCTGCGCTTTTTTGTTTAATCATTTGAACCCACCCTTGCAAGTTGCAAACGAACAATGTAGACCTTATACGCTGAATCAGAAGAAACACAGAGATATTCAACTGAAACTTTTCTTTCACTTACCGGGTAACCGTTGGAAATCGAAACGTTATTTAACTGAACGCCCCGCGTAGTCAAAACTGTTAGGTTAAACCAAACTCCAGAGGGAAGCATCTTTTGAAGACAAATTCTCAAGTCATTCCAACTTTCATTTTTGATAAAATTCGATAAGGAACCATCGGCGTCTAGTTGAAGTAGAACGTTCATTCCAATCGAATAAAGCTCACTCAAATCTTGTTTTTCCGGAGTAGTTGCGGAAGGAATAAGAAAAATGGATGAAAATATTAGTAAGGCTGCAAAAAAGGCTTCAAGAACTCTTATCTGCCCTTTCTTACATTTTTGAATCTTCATGAACTTGGGCCTCCGCATTTTGCTTCAAATCTGTAGAGAACGCTGTTTATTCTCACAATATAAGTGAAGGCAGCGTTTTCTGAATATTGGAAGTTGGCTCCCATTTCCAATGGAACTTGTTGGTAAGCCGTCCATTCAGCGAAAAATTCTGAAGAATTGGTTCCAGTAACTACTAGAACTATTGGGGCTTGAATCTAAAATTTTAGGAATCTTATAAGTGGTGTTGGAATTTAATGTTAAGCTAAAGTTGTAGTTGTAGGTTAGGGCGTAAGCATTGAGCAGCGTCTCGTTCTCAAAGATTTTGTTTACATGTAATGTATAGTTTAATGGGCTAAGTTTGAGGAATAAACCGTTTGGCTGAGGCTGCTGCGACAGGTGCCCGAAAGAGTAAACAGCATAACATGTTACTTTAGAGTCCACTTTAGCTCTGGCGAAGACTATGAATAATGCTGTTCCATTTGAACTGTTTGGAATTTCAACGTTAACTGCTGCTTCTCCATTTGATGAAGTATCCGTCGAAACTCCGCTTAGATAGTTTTTAGCAACAAGGTAACAGCGCAGATATGCTTCAACTGGAAGCCCGTCCCTTTCCACTTTAACATTAAAGGAATAAGTGTAAAACCGTTATCAGTCGTGTTAGACAGTAGAGTTACATAAATATTCATCATCTGTGAAATGAATATTCTAAGCGCAACATCTTTCACTTTTAAGGATTCCAGCAAAGTCAAATAGGTTATAGCATAGGCGTTTTGGGGATTAAGTCTACAAACCTTGTCTACGTCAAGCTCGTATGGAACAAGTGACCCGCTTTTTGCCAAGCCGAAAACTTCAGGGGTTAAATTCTTGTTTGACCCCCAATTTACTGGTGAACCATAATTTAAAAGAAAGTTTTCAACTATGCCTCTAAGATAGCTTTCCTGGTTCAGTTTATCCATTCCTTTCAGATAGGGTTGAACTATCTTCGCTGCAACTGCCATTGAAGAAACTACTACAACTATTATCAGCGAACATGCAAAGAAAGTGTCTACAGAAATCGCTGGCATAATCTCACCGCATTTATGTTGGAGCAGACATCCCGTAGGCTCCCCAAAGGAAGCTCTGAGATAATATCAGCGATATGTAGGCTGTTAAAGCGAGCATTGCGGAATATTTAAAGCCAGCTGCAAAGTTTCCCTCACTTATTTTCCCTATGAAGAAACCTGAAATCCAACACTGTATGATTATTCCTATGGAGAATATTTCTATCTGCCCCTGCAGCGAAACAATCATTGACGGTGATAAACTCGGTATTGTTAGCTGAGTTAAAATGTAGATCGTCATGGCAACTATCGTTGTTGTTAATGCGATCAGTATGCTCCAAACAAATGAAAGAATTATGTAAGGCTTTAGTAGAGCCCTCTTGTTAATTTGCACTTCTCTTTCTTTCTCGTAGTACTCAGTGAGAATTTCAAAAGCATGCGAAGGCTTGCCGCCTATTTTCTTAGCTTCTGTTACGTCTCTGAGGAAACTTGGGAGAGCCTCTTCCGCATTTGAATTTGTCTTTGCAATTTTGTAGTAGCTTACCGCCAGAGGCAAAGATATGATTACTAATGCCAACGTAATTAGACACGGCCACCCTATGGACGCGGCGAGTTTCGAAAGGGAAGGAACAAAGGCGAATACACATAATAGCCCGGCCACAGCTATTCCAGGGACAACCGACTTTAAGTAGACTTTTCTCAGTGACAGTAGGGGGCTCCTTTGAATATTGTGTGCAGCAAGCATGAAAATTAATGAAATAAGCGGCATTACAAAGAAGGCTACTAAGTAAGCCATGTATGGCGAAATGGGCAACGATCTTTTTGCTAGAAGTTCCATTAGAGCCGTTGAGGAAAGCACAACGTAAAGTATGTATACGCATAGAACTACGATTAGCATTACAGCGTAGGCTTCAACCAGCTGAGGCTACGCCGGTACGTGAGGAAACCTAGTTTTAGCAACGTAAAATGTAATAGTTCGTTCAGCAATAATAAAGCATGAGGGAGTTTGAAAAGAAAAATTAAATTTTGGCTTCTACTATTGCTTGGAACACTCATATTTATTCCCTTCATCCTCATCTCAGTTTTAACTCAACTCTTCATCTATGCTGCTTCATTTCTAGGCGGCTTTTCAATTTACTGCTACATGCTATATAGACATGTCTACAAAGGAGAAAAACCAAGATACCCGCTTGTCCCACCAGAAGGACGAACAGACATATACTTTCCAAGAACAGATATTCCAAGACCAATATATAGAGATGTACGGCGGTATCCAGAATTTTTCAAACATAAAAGAAGAAAGAAAAGACTAAACAAGTCTAAAAGTTAGAAGCTGGTAGAACTGCTAAAATAAGAGTTTAAGATGGAGCCCCGGGCGGGATTTGAACCCGCGACCTGCGGCTTACGAGGCCGCTGCTATAACCGGGCTTAGCTACCGGGGCTATACAAACTAGCTTTTCTAGTCTCTTTCTTAAATAGGTTAAGCTCTACTAATTATATAGGCGGATAATGCCTTGACTGAAAAGAAGCTTGGCGAGAGGGAAATAATTGAAATAATTTTCAGCAAGTTGGATAAAACCTCTAGGATGAGCGTACCCTTTGGCGACGATGTTTCAGCCATAAAACTTGGAAATAACTTAATTGCTGTTTTGAAAACTGATATGCTAGTTGCGGAGACGGATGTACCGCCAAAAATGAGTTTTTGGCAAGCTTCTCGGAAGGCAATAGTAATGAACATTAGCGATTTTGCAGCGAAAGGAGTAAAACCAACTGCAATTTTAGTTTCGTTGGGGCTCCCAAGGAAACTTGCAAGGGAAAATGTAATCAAACAAATTGCTGAAGGATTAAACGCTGGAGCCCGCGAATATGACACTTACATTTTAGGCGGAGACACAAATGAAGCATGCGACCTAATAATAGCATGTATGCTCTACGGTGTAGCAGAAGAAAACAGAATTGTAAGTCGAAGCGGCGCCAAACCCGGAGACTACGTTGCAGTTACAGGGCTTTTTGGAAAAACATCCGCAGGATTAAAAATTTTACTTCAAAACTTGAAAACTCCGAAGCAGATTGAAAAAAGGCTTGTTAATTCTGTTTTAATGCCAAAAGCCAGATTAAAGGAAGGTTTAGCCTTGGCTAAAACTGGAGCAGTAACAGCCTCAATAGACTCAAGCGACGGCTTAGCATGGAGCCTCCACGAAATAGCAAAAGCCAGCAAAGTAGGCTTCGAAATAGATAAAGTTCCAATGGCACCTGAAGCCGAAAAATTCGCTAAAATACACAATTTGGACCCAATGGAATTATGCTTCTACGGAGGAGAAGAATACGAGCTTGTTGTCACGATCAATCCTAAGCTTTGGAAAGAAGCGCAAGGGGCAGTTGAAAAGGTTGGAGGGAAACTCATTAGAATAGGAAAAACCATCGAAAAGAAGGAAATATACTTGAAAGTTAAGGATAGAATTGTTCCCCTGGAAGCCCGCGGCTGGGAGCATTTTAGGCCGAATAGGAGTTGAAAATTTGAGCGGTTTAATAGATGTCATTTTAGAAAGACGTTCAATTAGAAAATTTGACAAAAACAGGAAGATTCCAGAGGAAGTTTCTAAATTGATACTGGAGGCTGGCATTAATGCTCCATCTGCCGGAAACATTCAGCCTAGAACATTCATTATAGTTGAGAATGAAAACGTTAAGGCTCAACTCTATGAACTCTGCGAAAAACAACGTTTCATGCTGGATGCTCCTTTATGGATAGTCGTATGCGTCGACCTTCATAGGCATCTGAGAGCTTCAGAGCTTAGCGGCGTAAAATATGACTTTACCGGAATATTACCATACACTTTCGCCGTTTTGGACACGGCTCTTTCGCTGGAAAACATGGTTTTGGCTGCGGAAGCCCTTGGACTCGGAAGCGTAATAATAGGCTCAGTCATTGAGCACCCTGAAAAAGCAAAACAAATACTCAGATTACCAAGTCATTGTTTAGCCATTTCAATTCTTTGCATAGGATACCCAGCGAAGAGCCCGCCGAAGAGAAAGAAGTGGAATTATGAAGTAATAGTCTGTAAGGATCACTATAGGGAGATAACTAAAGAGGATGTCGAAAATTACTGGAAAGAGCTTATGGTGGCTGGCCTAAAAAGAGCTGGGAAAAGACTAACGGAAGAGGAGATAAATGAAATTCTAAAGAAAAGAAGCTATGGAAAAGCATATTCAGCTCATTATACTGAAGAATTCATCAGAGAAGTGAACAGAAAATTAATTAGCTACTTAGTCAATAATGGTTTCCTAAAGCGAAGCAACCATAATAAAGCACTTTAATGTGATTAATCACATGGCAGCAACTGTCCGCGAAGCAATTTTATACAAGAAACTTGGCAGCGGTAAGGTTAGATGCCTTCTTTGTGAAAGAAGATGTGAGATTCCGCCGAATGGTAAGGGCTACTGTAAAACTAGAATGAACGTTGATGGAAGACTTTATACGCTTGTTTATGGAGATTTAAGCGCCCTTGAAAGTCGCCCAATTGAAATTAAGCCTTTCTTTCATTATTGGCCAGGCTCAACAGCCCTAACCTTTTCGACTTGGTCATGCAATTTTGGATGCGTGTGGTGTCAAAACTTTCATTTATCAACTGTTGAGCCTAATCCAGCATCAGCCAACTATTCTTCGCCCAAAAAAATTGTTGAGCTTGCCTTGAAGTTCGGCGATGAAGGACTCTGCGCAAGCTTTCAGGAGCCTACACTTCTAACCGAGTGGGCCATAAACCTATTCAAGATTGGAAAGGCTAGAGGGCTGTATTGCTGCTACGTTTCTAATGGATACATGACAATTGAAGCATTAGAGCTATTGAAGAAAGCTGGCCTAGATGGTCTAAAAATAGACTTGAAGGGAGATACGGAAACTTATAGGCGATACTGCGGAGGAACAGACGTGGAGAAAGTTTGGAGAAACGCCAGAGAAGCCAAAAAGATGGGGTTACACGTTGAAATTGTAAATTTAGTTATAACTGGAGTTAACGACAGCGAAGAATGCCTAGAATGGATTATAGAAAGACATCTTAAGGAGGTTGGACCTGAAACCCCTCTGCATTTTACACGTTATTTTCCAGCTTACAAATTCAGAAACCCGCCGACAAGAATTGAGATTTTGGAAAAAGCCTATGAAATGGCTAAAAAAGCCGGTGTGCTGTATCCTTATCTTGGAAATGTTGCTGGCCACAAGTACGAGAACACCTACTGCCCAAGATGCGGTGCAACACTCGTAAAGAGATACGGCTATTCCATAATTGATTATAGAGTAACCGAGGATAAAAAGTGCCCAAAATGCGGTTTCAGAATTCCGATAACTGGGAAGTACATTAAGAAAGCAAGATATTCGTTTGCATTATAGAAGTTTTTCATTTAATTCCTAGTTCTTGGAGCATTTCACAAACTTTACAGATTTCACCTGTTGTTGGTTCTCCACAAATTTTGCATTCACCTAGTTTTTCTTTTTCAGCTAACTTCTCTAAGGCTGGCCTTATCCTTTCGAAAGAACGGAAAATTGTAAACTTCATTCCCGGATGTTTTTCTTCTAGTCTGTTGAGCATTGTGCGTATGTCGCTTCTGAGGGCTTGAGGCGCATACGGGCATGGGTAACTTTGGAACCTTATTTTTTTGAGGAAAGCGTAGAAGGCTATTTCTCTTTCTGGAATTTCGCAGAAAGGCTTAACACGTCTAACAAGTTTTCGGTGAACTTCTTCAGTGACGGGTTTTTGCCTAGCCAGTCTAAGCGGGTCTCCATGCATAATGTTTAGCAGTATAGTCTGCACTTCGTCGTCTAGGCTGTGGGCAGTTGCAATTTTATCTGCGTTTGCTTCCCTTGCAGCTATGTTTAGGGCTCTTCTTCGCAGTACTCCGCAGTAAGCGCATGGAGAGAGCTCAGCCTTCTTCTCTTCCATCAGTTTTACTATTTCATCTAGTTTATATCCAAAAAGTTCTTTAAACGAGACAATATGGTGTTCAATTCCAAGTTTTTCGCAGTTTTTCTCTGCAATTTTTAGAGCTTCATCCCTATATCCCCTAATTCCTTCGTCGACAGTAACCGCCACAAGTGTAGATTTCGGAAATTTTCTTTCAATTTTCTCCAAAATGTATAGTAATGATGTGCTGTCTTTTCCTCCTGAAACTGCAACTGCTATTCTATCGTCAAACTCGAACATTTCATATTTTGAAATTGTAGCCCTAACCTTGTCCTCAATTGATTTTATGAAACATTTTGCGCATAACTTCTCGCCTGAATAAGGCCTAAAATAGATGGGTTCCCTTCGTTTACATAGAGTACAGCTAGCAGAATGTACGGCTTTCATGACTTCTCTAAATGCTCCTCTGGGAATTAACTAAAAAACTTACCGTTCACTTATTAACTTCAAGGAAGAGGTAATAATCATGACCTACATAGTTGTTTTAGTTACAACATCCAGCAAAAAAGAAGCAGAAAGAATAGTTAACGCCCTATTAGAAGAGAAACTCATTGCATGCGCAAACATTTTCGGACCAGTCTCATCCAACTTCTGGTGGAAAGGAAAAATCGATTCCGCTGAGGAGTACATAGTTTTCATGAAAACTGACGAAAAACTCTTCGAAGAATTAGCTGAACGTGTAAGGCAACTTCATAGCTATAAGGTTCCAGAAATAATTGCACTACCAATAATTAAGGGATTTAGAAAATATCTTGAATGGATAAAGGAAAACGTTAAATCCGGTGAACGATTTGGCTAAAAAACCAGTTTTGCGAGCTGAAAGAATCCATGTTGTTTATGATGAAAAACGCTGGAAACTACTTTGGGGGCTCAGGAGAAAAGCAGCAAAAATTATGCATGTGTTAGAAAGTTCTAGTCTGCATTGTATTGTTCATGGAAGCATAGCTAGAGGAGATGTAACAGCTAAAAGCGACATAGACATTTTCATTCTAAATCCGCCTTCATCCTTTATGGTCGAAACAGCCCTTGAAAAAGCCGGAATTCCGATAAATAGACGGATAATTGTTCAGGCAACTCCTTCTTACGCTGTGAAGGCATACATAGAAATCGAAGAGAAAGTTTCAGTTTCCTTTCCCCTAGTTAAGCTTAGACCGTTAGAGAGGGAATTCTATAAATTTGGAGGAGAAATAAACTTGCAGATGCTTAAAGAAAATAGGCGGGTTCCAGGCGTAGATAAGCGTTTAATGCTTATAGAACCAACTGAGGACGGCCATGTGGAAAGTTCTGTCATTGGCAGAGAGGAGCACGTGGCCAAACTTCTCAAATTGTCAACTGACATAGTTTTGGATAGAGTTCACGCGCTAACTCGCAGAGATAAAGTTGGGAGAACAGGGGTTTTTCTTGAAAGGGAATTAGCACCCGAAGAAAATTTTGAGGCTTTTTTGAAAGGATTAGCTGATAAAAATCCTGCTATTAGAAGAAGAATCAGATTTTCTGAGAAATAGCTATTTTAGAAGAAGTCTAGGCTGGTCATGTAGAATTTTCCGCCGTAAACTTGGCTAAAGGTTTTCTTTTCAGTTAGCTCTTTCACCATGAGTAAATCGTGACTCTTCTTTCGAATCATGTATCCAAGCGATTCATAGACTTCCAGTATTTTTTCGTCCAGCACCGTTCTATCGCAGATTATGGGTTTCCCTTTTCTTTCAAGGAAAGATATTAGGTTTCTTGCTTCCTCGGTTGTTAACGCAATTATCTCATTGACAAAAACGGCTTCTTCGTTTTCCTTGAAAATTGCATAGCCGTTTTCACCTAGAAATATTCTTTCCGGCTTTATCTTCTCACGTTTCCTGAGTACTTCAAAGTATTTTTTGTCTCTCACAGTGAAGCCAGCTTTATCGGCAGCAAACCTGTTGTAGATTTCCACAACTTTTTCCCAGTCGACCTCTTTGCTTTCCTCTTTTTCTTTCCCAGAAGGCTTTTTCTTTTCTTCTATTATTTTGTGGGCGCTTGGAAAGTCGGTTGCGTCTTTGTAGCCGAGTTTTCTGTAAAATGCGTAGGCTATTATCGTGCGTGCAGTTAGTAAGAAAGAGAATCTATAACCTTTATCGTCGAAGTAGTTATGAGCTGACTTCATAAGCTCTGTTGCAATTCCCCGCCTAGTGTGGCTTGGAGAAGTTGTAACTCCCCATATGCCCCCGACAGTTTCAACCTCACCTTCTATAGTTTTAGTTTGCAAGTCCATAACTCCCACAAAGCCAACTGCTTCGTTGTTTTCAAGCATACAGAAGCCAATAGGAGAATTCTTTAAACGAGGGTCAATTTCCGCAATTTCTTCAAATTTTTGAGGGTTATATGACCATCCAAAAGACATAGACATGAGGGGCAGCAATTCTTTCTTGTCCGGTATTTCACGGTACGGAGCAATTTTCATTCTTGTTTTCTCCTAGAGTTAAATTAGATGTTTAGAAATTATTAACTTTGACCTATAGCTGGATTTATCCGAGTGAACGCCTAATTTTTCCAGCTTCAACTATGTATTTCGTGATTTCTTCTCTTTTTCCCTCTGCTAACGATATCAAAACGTTATTTGTGAAGTTTCTATGTTTTCTGTGAGTAAGACTTCTTGGGCCAAGCTTTATTCCAGTTAGACTTTCGAATTCTTCTAAATCCTTAATTATTTCTCGAATAACTTCCTTTAATCCGAAACGCTTTGTAAATTTTTCCAGTTCCCGGTCACTTAAGAGACAGTTTAAGTTTTCTAAATTGAGAAACTGCGACGCAAAGGCTAAGTCTTCTTTCCAGTTAAGATAGCATTTCTCAAGCATTTTCCACTCATTTTCTTTCAGATTATTTAGGGCGTTTACCCCTATAAGTTCAGGCGGTAATCCTAGGGAATATAGAGCAGCAGTAAACGGTATGGCTCTAGGAAGCTTAATTCTTCTAATTTTCCGACTGTAACCGAACAAGCCTATGTGAAGCTTTCTTGCTCTTCTGGCTGGAACGAAATTCGCTATGTAATTGATGATTCCCGAAAGCTTTTCAATTTTACTTTGATAAGCAGAAGTGAAAATTTTAATTAAGCCTTCCAAAAGTTTTTCTTCTTCGCTATCCATTGGAGTAAAAGATCTCTTTGGCAGTTCTCTGTTTAAGATTTTTATCGTCTGAATAGCTTTTTCCTTGCTAAAATCGTATTTTAGGGCTGATTGAATTGTTACAGTTTTTATGCCAGCGTATTCTTCGAGAAAATTCATAACGTTTTGAGGAGTTAAGTGCCCGCGAAAGGGAAGCGAACCAGTTCCAATAATTGGAAAAATGTCCAAATTGGTTTTTCTAGAAACTTTGAGCATTTTGGAAAGGGCGAACTTTACAAGTAAAACTGCTGAAAAGAGACCGTAATTTAAGGCTGGGTCAGACCTAGCTAAGAAAACACGGAGATAGTTTGGCTTTACAGCTTTTAAATAGTTGAGAAGAAGATTTTCAATGTTTAACATGCTTTTCTTATCCTCGATTAGGGGAATAACCTCTATGCTTTTAGGCTTGAACTCTCCTACCCAGCTTTTCATACTTACTTTTTCAAACTCGTTTACAGTTTCTTCTTCTTTTTCCACAATCGTCCTATAGCATGCAAGCACTCTCAACGGTTCTAAATGTGAAGTTGTGAAGGGAAGAATAACCTCGAAAACTGGAGAATGACATTTCTTCCCGTAAAAGGCTTCAGCCAAGTCGTAACATCTCGGAATGGATTCTAGTGCTTCAATCAAAATTTTCTTTTCAGTCTTTTCAACCGACGGATTTGGAACTCTGTAAGTTAGGTAAATGTCTCGTCCAAGCATGTTTTCTCGAAAGTATTCAGTATGATTTGTCAGAAGTTTTCTTACGATATGCGGGTCGACGTCTTTTCCTTCCCAATCCCACATTTGCTCTTGGCAGCCCAGTTCGGAAAAGACGTAGTAGGCTTCGAAAACTTCGTCTTCGTTTGCAATTATTTCCTTACTTGCCCAGGATGGGAGTGAAGCGTTATCTGGGTGCTGCGTTGACATGGTACAGGGTATCTTTCTCATTGTTGCCCTATTTCCATGATGCCTTATCATTTTTTAACTTAACCAACAGAAAAATGTAAAAAATTCAGGTTATGCCGCTTAATTTAGAAAATGTTATTGTATTGGAAACCTTAGCGTAGCGGCTATTCCTCCCAAGGCCATAAGCTTCCTTCCAGCTTCGTGTTCACTGCTAACTATGATTATTTCGCCTCCTTTATCTTCAACTTCCTTCATCAATTTTTCAAGTTCAAGTCGCTCCTCATCAGGCGACTCACGCAGTTTCACATCGTTAATGACAAGCTTTTCCACTGCTCCGTACTGGCTTGCCAGCTTAACTTCTTCTAGGCCGTAGGCAATTGGCTCATTTTTGCCTAAGCGTTCAAGCAGTTCCTCAACTACTTTGCTTTCCTCCACAACTCTCACATGCTTCAACGCCTTAGACAAAATGCCGGATCTTAACGCCTCATTTATTCCAGCTAGGCCGCTGTTGTTTACGCTTTTTACGTCAATAACTGATTCAGCAATTTCAGGAGCCTTCTCTTTTAAATATTCGAAAAAGCCGTTTTTGATGAAGCCCACTCCCAAAATTACTATTCGATTTCTATTTGGCGCCCACACTTCTCTTAATGCGCTTAAAGCTTTTTTGAAAAATGCCTTTAAGGCTTCTTCTCTTTTTCCAGCCTGCCTTTTGCTTGGAAGCCCTACTCTTTCGTCGACATTAACTTCTAGGCCGAACTGCCTCAAAGTCGCAATGCAGAAGCCTTCATCGTCTATTGACGTCAAAATTATCGCTGGCATTGCCGCTTTACTTGCTCTTTCAAGTCTTTCAAGCTGATGCTTTTGCCATTTGGCCTTAACGATTGTTAATGGCTTGTTTACTGAAATGTTAAGTGTGTGATGGGAGCCTAAGCCTATGAGGTCTTCTGGGGCGTGACAGATTGTTCCATGCACTCTTAGGCGATTTAACGTTCGGTCCCAACTTATTTTCTGCACTTTTACGCCTAAGAAAACTGAAATTCTCTTGGGTTTCTGCGGTCTGCTGTACTCTGCGGTTTGTTTGATTTCCCTTGTTGTTTGCATGTAAACTTCATCGTTTGGGTATATTATGTTGTATAAATGCCAAAGGTCGTCTAGGCTTTCAGGAATCAGCTTAACTATGCCCTTCTTCATGTTTGTCTCTAGGATTTTCAAAATCAAATCTTCCCTTTTGCTAGGCTAACTACAATTGAATTAGAAAAGCATTAAAAATATATTGTTACCAATTCCTACTGGTGCAAAAGTTGAAGGTTACATTTTGGCTTCTTGACATAAACTACGAAGTTAAGGATCATAAACCCGAAGTTTGGCTTTGGGGAATAGACGAAAAAGAAAACAGAATCCTAATAATAGATAGGGAAGTTGCGCCTTACTTTTACGCTGTTTTAAATGAAGAAACAAAGCCAGAAGAAGTCATTGAAAAAATTAAAGTTAGGAAAAATGAGCTTCCCTTCATAACGGGCATAGAGCCGGTTGAAAAGAAATATTTTGGAAGAAAAGTTAAAGCACTGAAAATTTCATGTCAAAACCCAGAATTCGTCTCGAAATATGCAAAAAGAATAGAAAAAATTGAAGGGGTGAAAAACTGCCTCGAAGATGACATTAGACTTTCAATGCGCTACTTAATTGACAACGAGGTTACACCTTGCGGATGGCACGAAATAGAAGCAGAGGAGATTCCAAACGAACTTGGATTGCAAGTAGACAAAGTTTACTTGGCGAGTTCAAAGCCCAAATACTACGCAGAAAAACATGAAATCCCAAAGCTG
>Ga0190354_1000032_pt1 | contig 23565 bp, 31 predicted proteins | sample 4872131213_MG_FD_163436 | JGI IMG/M metagenome (GOLD analysis project Ga0190354, IMG submission 163436) | Hydrothermal vent microbial mat bacterial communities from Southern Trench, Guaymas Basin, Mexico - 4872-13-12-13_MG | ecosystem: Environmental > Aquatic > Marine > Hydrothermal vents >...
ATTACTACTAATTGTGATTAGATAATGAATGTAAGAGTGTTTATAACAACAATTTCAGCTGAAAGATTCTTAGAAGTTGACAGGCCCTTTCCACCAGTTAAAATATCAACAAATTTAAACGTTGTAGGCGTAGAAAAGAAGGGCGGCGAACTACTTGAGGTTCCATTTGTTTTTGCAATAAACTACGTTCCCGCAGTTGCTCAAATAAACATTAAAGGAAAGGCCCGCATAACTGGAGACAAAAAGGAGCTCGATAAAATTTACAATTCTTATAAAGAAAAGAAACCTCCACCACCAATGGTTATCCAGTCAATTTCAAATGTGGTTTTCGTAGAATCAGTTGTAATATCGAGAACTGTGGGGATTCCCCCGCCTATTCCGCTTCCCCATATTCCCCAAATGGAGAGGAAAAAACGGCCTGAGCCTTCGTATAGGGCTTAAATGAACTGCTACTTAAGCGGAACGTACATTGAAGAGCGGGATGCGCCTATGCCCGGTGTTCCATGTTTAACTGGCTTGTTGGTTATAGCAAATTCCCCTAGGTAGTGCCCTATCATCTCCGGTTTTATTTCAACTGGAACAAATTCCTTACCGTTGTGAACGTGAATTGTTAACCCAACCATTTCTGGAAGAATAACCATGTCGCGACAGTGAGTTTTTATCAGAATCCTTTTTCCTTGTCTCATCGCTTCTTTGGCTTGCCTAATTTTTGTAAGCAGTGTTTTCTGCTCTGGTGATAGGCCTCTGAGTAGGCTTCTCCTTTGACGTGAGGGGAGTAGACTAATGAATTCGTCCATAGACATTGATTGAAGCTGTTCAATTGTGTAGCCTCTATATTTGAATTCTTTGGGCATTTTACTCGCCTAACTCAATTTGCCTCTAAACAGCCTATTAAACCTTTCAGTTTACCTTCTCCTCTTTCTCCGTCCGGCGCTCTTAGCCGCTATTAAGCCCACCTTCTGTCCCGGGGGAGCGTTTCTCGAAACAGTTGTAACTTTTCTTGCACTTCTTTTGCTGCTTCCATACGGGTGTACAGCCGCTATCATGGCTCTTCCCCTTGTCCGCGGATACTTATGCCCCTTAGCTTTCATCCAATGATACTTCGCTCCGGCTTTCATGAAAGGTTTGTCAACTCTTCCAGCTGCTGAAACAACTCCTACCGTTGCCCTGCAGAGGTCATTAATATAGTGTATTTTTCCAGATGGAAGCTTAACTATGGTTCCTTCAGACGTGTGAGCCACAACTGTGGCGTAAGCGCCAGAAGAACGGGCAAGTTTACCTCCGTCGCCAAGTGAAAGTTCAATGTTGCAAACGAGAGTCCCTTCCGGAATGCTTCCAATTGGAACTATATTTCCAATATATATTGGAGCTTTGCTCCCAATCATTATTTCTTGGCCTTTGAAAGTTCCCTCCACAGCCACCGTATGGAATACTTGGCCTGTTTCAGTTTTTATTTCGGCCAGCGGGGTTCCCCTTCCAGGGTCATGTATCAAATCGGTTACCTTAGCCCGGATAAAGCTTTCAATTTCCTTTTTTGTTACTGGTGGATACTCGGCTGGAGCCGCTCTCTTGTGGGTTGAAGCCTTCCAAGTGGGTGCCCCGCGGCCTCTTCTTTGTACACGGATACGTTTTCCCATTTTATTCACCTATTAGAGTATTCCAAGCTTTATGGCTATGTCTGAAGCCTTATATTCTGGGCTAAGCTTAACAAAGGCCTTTTTTTGGCCTTTGGGAGTTATGACAACATTAACCTTTTCAACTTTCACGTCGTAGAGTTCCTCAACTGCACGTTTAATGTCTCCTTTAGTGGCTTTAATGTTAACTATGAAGACCAGCTTGTTTTCGGTCTCGATAAGCCTGCTTGCGACTTCCGTCATTAGCGGGTATAGGATTATATCATATGGGTCCAAGCTATGCTCCTCCAAATCTCTCCTTAAGTTTTTCAATTGCTGATTGAGTCCAAATTGTAAGTCTTCCAGGATGGGTGCCCGGCGCTAGTAATTCAACGTTTAAGTTGTCAACTGTTACTACGTCTAACCCCGGAATGTTTCTTGCAGCTTGCAGTATTCCATTGTTTTCTGAAACAACTATTAGGGGGCCTACAGCTTGCTTGTATTTTCTGCCGCGCATTTTTCCTTTGCCGGCTCTTACTTTTCGGCTTTCTCTAACTCTGAAGATGTCTGGCCAAACACCTAAATTCATCAGTGTTTCCTCAACTTCTTTGGTTTTCCTCAGTTTTTGAAGTTCATCCACAACGACGAGGGGCAAGTCTGGAACATAGTCGACTTCATGTCCTCGTTTACCAACAACTTCTTTTATGGCTGTAGCAGCTATGGCTGATTTGAGAGCAAGCAGCTTCTCCTTTCTCGGAATTTCCTTTCTAATCTTCTTCTCAGTAACAGGTGGATGGGCAGCTCTTCCACCTACAGTTCCAGGAATAAAGGCTCCACGTTGTCCTTGCCCCTTTATTCGAGGAATTCTCGCTATGCCTAAGCCTACTCCTCGGGATTCAGCTGTTGTCCTTTTGCCGGCCATACGGTCTCTGCCTTGAGGTTGGAAGCGGTGAGACTGGAGGGCTACAACTGCTCTTTTAATAACGTCTGGACGAAGCGGAGTTCTGAAAATTTCTGGAAGCGGTATTTTCCCAGCAACTTTTCCGTTCAAATCGAAAATTTTAGCTGTTCTTTTGGCCATTCTCTATCACTTCCCCTGCTGCGACTCTAGTGAAATTCCGGTTATTTGCGTTGGAGCCGTTTCAACGGTTTTTGGAGGTCTCGCTGGAAATCTTAATCGTATGAGACGCTTCTTTGGACCCGGGACGCTTCCCTCAAGAAGTATGTAAGGACCTTTAACAATTCCGTAGCGTATAAAACCGCCCTTCGGAGTTACTTCCTCTCCGTCTTTTCCAATTTTCAATATTTTCTTGTTATATTCTGTTCTCTGATGGTATCCCATCTGTCCAGCTCTTGGAACGCTATACATTACACGGGGAGGTTTCCAAGGGCCAAGCGCAGCAACTCCACGCTTAGTCTTCCTAGATTTTCTAGGGAGAATTTTTATTCCCCAACGTTTAACTGGCCCCTGGAAACCTTTGCCTTTCGTAATTGCAATTACGTCGACATACTGGCCTTCCTTAAAAACTTCTTCTGCAGTCACAGTTTTACCAAGAAGATTCTTCGCATACTCAAACTGTTCTTGTATACTTCCTCCACTAATTTTTATTTCCACGATGTCAGGCTTCTTTTTAGGAACCCCTGATGCAAGTTTAGGCTGAGTTATGGCTATAACTCTAAATTCAGCTATTTTTTCCAGATTTTCTTCCATTTTCTTTAGATTTTTCTCAGTTTCAAATTTTTCGGGTAGAGTGAAAGCTCTTTCAACTTCTTTTGGGGGGTCTTCCATCCAAGCTTCAGTGAATGTTTTTAGGCCGTACTCATCTTTGGTGTAGGCTCGAACTGCGCAAATGAGGATTGGAGGAGCATCGATAACTGTGGCTGGACACATTATTTCTTTACCATAAGTTGAAGAACGCGGCTCGTTATCGATCAAGAAAACGTGAGTCATTCCAGCCTTATATCCCATAAAGCCCAAAAGCTTGGGTCCCTCTTCAACTTCGGGCCAGTAACGGATTCTTCCAATTGGACGTGCAGCACGTCCTCTAGGCAAAAAGGCTAATGAACCACGTTTGGGAGCATGCTTTTTCCTATGTCCCATTGTTTATCGTCTCGCTCGATTCTCAACGAATCATAAGGTTATAAAGTTTACTAAAACTACTTCCTTAACTACAATTAATCCTTGAAAGATTGTGAATTAAAAGCAAAAGGAATAATAGGGAATCATGAAAATTTGGACAAAAGGAAATATACGATGAAGACTTTGATAATCTACCTTTCAGTTCATCATGGAAACACTGAAAAGATAGCCAAAGCTATGGCAGAGGTTTTAGATGCCAAATTAGCCAAACCAAGCGAAATTGATGTAAATGAAATATCTAAGTATGATTTAATCGGTTTCGGTTCAGGAATATACTTTGGTAAACACCATGCGAATCTACTTAATTTCATTGATGCTCTTCCCAGCTTTAAAGGCAAGAAGGCATTTATCTTCTCAACCAGTGGGTAAGTAATGCACTAAATTTCATCAATAACTTCCGGTATAGAGTTCTCCATTTTCATGAGCATTTAAGAAGAAAACTGTTAAAGAAAGGATTTAAAATAGTTGGGGAATTCAACTGCAGAGGATACGAGAATTATGGGTTATTCAAAATTATCGGTGGAATAGCTAAGGGTAGACCCAACGAGAGGGATTTGGAAAACGCAAGGAACTTCGCACAAAGTTTGCTGAAACACTTACAGTCTTAATCTTGGCATTAATATTTTAGCGGCTTGCTTCTAAGTTGCTTAATAATCGCTACTGGAAGCCATCCACAAATAATCATTAAGGTACCTGGGAAGAATCCAATTTTATAATTTAGCAGTAAGGTTTCAAAAGCAAAAAATGATATGGAAATGCCTACAATCGAGAGTAAAGCAGCATCCTCTCCTAGCTCTCTAAAAGCTTGTAGACTAAGCAATCCGGCGAAGAAGAGATCGCCAAGCCCCAATCCCATCATGGCTAACTCCTGCTCTGCATTGTATGGAGGAAGAATCGGCAGGAAGACAAGTAGAGGAAGCTCGCTTTGAACAGCCTTTGAGGCGACTTCACCCATATGCCCGGTTAGTAAAACTTGAATTATGTCTACAGCTGTTAGCAAAACGGCGAAGACAGCCGTTGTTTTCCATGTGAAAAGTCCTCCTAAATACATGGTTATTAGAATCGCAAACAATATAGCGAATACGTCAATAATGTATAGGTTCCATAAATATGGGATGCCCCAGAAAACGCCAAAGTAATAGAGAAGAACAAAGATTGCTGGCGGAATTACCGAAACATACCATTTCCCAGTAACTATAAAGGAAAAAGTGAACATTAGCATGGAAAATGCAAAAAGAATAATAACTGTTAGCGCGAGGCTTGGAACCAACATCATTATTGAAATCATAACTCCCATAACTGCAACGAGAACAATGACGTCTTTAATTTGGAATTCCTTTTCTTCAAGAATCTGCTTAAGTTTATCTTCAAATTTTTTATAGATTTTGATTGATGCAAAGCATAAGAGGAATAGGAATATTGGCATTGTTATGTCGAATTGCATAGGCTATCCTTTGTTAATGTTGCATTTAAACTTGATTATCGCTTGAAATAAAGAGATTGAAAATTGCAAGTGAAGCATAAACAGCTTCCTCGGTTCTTACAGTCTCAACTCCTTGTAGAGGGATAGTATTCACAACAAAATCGGCGATTTCATCAAGGTTCAACCCTTCCAACCCTAAGATTTCGTATAATCCAGCTGACGGTGAGCCGAAGAGAACCATTCTCCTTTTAGCTTTCCTCCACTTCTGAACAAGTTCGTCCTTAACTCTCATGAAAGGAATACCATACTTAGAAGTTGCAATGATCAGGTCCCAGTTTTTCAGAATTTCGCCTAAACTTCTCTCAGAAACAATGACTCTGTAACCCCAATAGTCCTGTATTTCATCTCTCCGTGCCAAAACCGCCTCAATTTCACTATTTAATCCAACAATTTTAACGGTTACACGTTTTCCAACTGGAAGCTTAACCTCACGAATAAAAGCCGGCTTCTCAACACCAATATAAACTTTTGACCCTCTCCTACTTGAAGAAACTACTACGCCTTCCCTAACCTCCCCTATTTTTAAGTCTTCAGAACTACGTGCAAGAGGATGATGAGGAGTTCTAAGCGGCGGCAGAACTCCAACATACCGAAGTTCAGGCCTTATCTTAAAAAGCCTTTTTCGCAGATACTGCGGGGTCTCCATGTAGGAAAGAATAAGCTTAATTAAATTAGCTTCTTTTTTCTGATCTTTCTTGGGCTGATCCGGAAAAATTATTATTTCTTCAACTCTGAAAATTGCAGCTGCTCTGCCTATCATTCCTATGGTTGAAGTTTTTTCTCGAAGATGGGGAATGTCAGAAACTAGCGAAGCGGGAATAGCAATTGAAAGCCCCATGCTCAACTTCATACAACTCTCAAATGAAAGGGATGTTAACTTCAGAAAAAATTTTGGGTACCAAATCTATTCAGTGCATGTATCCGGAAATTTAAGTTATAGCTTCAAATAATAAGTCATAAATCGTAATATAGGTTAAATGTTTTAAGGCTAAAAATACACTAGAATAGTGTTAAGGGGAGTCCTTGTTGGCTGAGGAGGAGAAGATTAAACGTATACTTACAGACGAAAAACTTTCGGCTATTAAGGCTATGCTAGAAAAGGATCATGCAATAGACTGCATTTTCCTACTGCATCTAAACAGGGGTAAATGGAAGGAAGCCAAAGAATTCATGAGAAGCTTAAACTTAACTTTAAGCGATGGAACATTCAGGGCTAGAATGATGGAAATTGAACATTTAGGGCTTGCAAAGAGCGTGCATATCGACCCATTAAAGAAGTATTATGTCATAACTGAGTTTGGTGAGAAGGTAGCCAAGCTTTTGCTAAAGTTCTTTGATAACCTAGAGTAGTTGAGAATTCAAGTTTTAGGTTTAGGTTATGTGTATTTTTCATAAATCTATTATCGTAAGTCGTAAGATTTATATCTCAATATTGTGTTTAAATTTCATGTGAACCCAAAGGAGAGGAATAAAAACAAAATGAAAAAATTGTTTAGGAGTAAGAAGGCGCTAAGCCCAGTAGTCGCAGCAATAATCCTAATCGCAGTAACAGTCGCAGTATCAATCGCAGTAGCAGCATGGATGGGAGCACTAACATTCGGCTTCATGGGCGGAGCAGAAGAACTAAACATACTAAGCGTAACATACGATGAACCTTACGTCGAAATTAAAGTTACAAACAGCGGTTCAGGCACAATAACAATTTCAGACATCCTAATAGACGGAACGACCTATAAAAATTTCAATACCACTGATAACGGTAGCGTAACCCCGTCGTTGCCTGATGATCTAGATAAGGGAGAAACTGAGACTTATACAATTACGTTCACTACATGGCCATTCCAGTCGGGGGCTAAATACGAGTTCACAATAGTCACAGCAAAGGGTCACCAGTTCTCATACCAAAAGACAGCGCCTTATTAGCATCCCAAAATTTGAGATTGGGGGTAGGGGTTGCAGACTGCAATCCCCTTTATTTCCATGTCCAGACGGAAGTGTAAGATAAATGGTAGTTGAATTGAAAGAATACGATTCGGCATCGGAGATGGCTAAGGCCCTAGAAGACGAAATTTCAAGAACAAAAAGCCTATTAGGCGAGTACCTACGCAGACTCGACGATATCCGTTCTCTAGCTGAGAAATCAAAGAAAATAAGAGAAGTTGTCATGAAGTTAGCTGGAAAAAAGCCGTTCAAGAAACCCTAGGCGAAATCACCGTGGGCAATCTAAGCGTAATACTGGATGCCAACCCATTCCATGAGTTAACCGCAATCGAAGACGTTGTAAGAAGCCAGCAAGAGAGACTACTAGCACTACAAAAGGTCCGAAAAGCACTAAAGTGGATGGATCAACTAGGCGACACAGAAGGGCTAAAATACATAGTTGTTGAAAACGACGGCGTGCCTGAGAAAATACTGTTCAAGATATACTAGTCCCCATTTCTTAAATTCATAGAAGGTGAATAACATGGATGAAGAAGTCTATTCCTTCGCTCTAAATAACGCCTTAACGGAAATTCGCAACCTATGCCCAGAGGTAAGATGCTCCTTCATATTTAATCAGGGAGGAAAACTCCTAGCAGGAGACTCAAAAAGCACTAATTATAATGTCGAAAGGATAATTGAAGGATTTGAAGAAATTCTCGAAAAATCTAAGGTTATCGGAGGACTAGATTCAGTAACCGTTGAGGCGAAAGAGGGTAGGGTAAAAATTTCTCGTGTTAACGACGACACTTACCTTGCAACAATTGTTGAAAAGGGCGCTGATTTTAAATTTTTAGAAACGGTTTCCCGAGTTTTAATACCGACAGTTCTTAGGCTGCTAGAAAAACTGGCCCCTACCCCCCAAAAAAGCCGAGGAAAAAACGGTTACTGAAAAAATAGAACCGAAAACCGAAACCCTTGAAAGCGAAGCCCTAGAAGACGAAAAAATTCAGGAAATTTCACCTATTCCAGTAAATCAGCTTATAGTTGACACTTTTGGAGGACTTCTAGTAAGAACAGACACGGTAAAAATCGACAAGGAAATTCTATCCCAATGGTCAGAAGCACTCGAAGGAAAAGATATAAATTCCGTTGAAATCGAGACGTTTGAAGGAAAAACTGTTCAATGCAAAGTTAAACCACTGAAAGACTCAAAACTCATGGGAAAAGGCATAATAATGATTCCAGAAAAACTCTGCAAACTTCTAGACATAAAGAAGGGAGAACTCGTCAGAGTTAAACCTTCAATCCCCCAGGAGGATTAAAAATGCCCAGAAAAAGAGGAAGAAAGAAAAAGTCCGAAATCCTTGAAACAGAGGAATCAATAACCGAAAGCCAAGATAAAAAAGAAGAAACCGAAGAATTAAAAGCAAAACTTGAAGTAATAAAGGACAAGCCAGACGTAATAGGCTACATACTCCGCAACTCACAATCTGCAACCATAGACGCCAAAGACCCCACAAAAATAATCGACTACGCACTTCTCTCATCTTCAACAATTGACATCGCCGAAGAATTATCAAACATCTTCAACCTAGGAGAATGCAACAAAATAATTGTAGAAGGAAAAAACGCAAAACTCCTTTCTATTTCAATGGATGACAACAGTATAAGCATATTTATGGACAAAAAAGCCGATGCGGAAAAAATTCGCAAAGAACTTCTTTAATTTTCTCCCATTTTATTACGGGAAAATTGGTGCGGAAGAGTAGGTTTAAAAATCAATTGCGTAGCTGGGCCAGACTCTTCTGCCGCCGGTCCCTAAAGTCCCATAAAAGTTGGAGTTATGTAGGTTTCTATAAATGCGGATAAAACAAGTAATGATATTGTGATTAAAAGTTTTATTTTCGTTTCTTTGTTCCAAAAAGATTTGAAAGATTTGTTTGCAGCCTTTAAAAATGCTAAAAAGTCATATTTTGCGAGTTTTAAGAAATTTTCATGGTTTTTATTGAACTTATGTAGTCTTTGAAGTTGTATGTTTTCAGTTTTATTTCTGGCTTTCTTAGGCACGTTTTTCTTAGGGCGTTTATCCAGTAGAAAATTGCGGTTAATTCTATATATGCATGAGGCGTTATGGACATTATGGCTAACCTTTGATTTTGTTGAAAAACTGCTACGAGAATAAATATGCCTATTAACATCCAAGTTGTCGTTATTGAAAAAGCTATTTTCCAGGATTTTTCTTTAAGTAATGGATAGACTATCGCTGTCAATAAGTAGAGGTATAATATTGCCGCAGTGTTGCACATTATTATTAGAACCATTGTGGTGGGATTTTTGAACCCCGCTGACTCAATTATTGGATAAATTAGTTGGTATAGTGAATGGAAAAGCCACCATCGTAGAACTGTTAAAGGTCCATGATAATTCCTTCTTTTGGAGATTTTATGATGTTAAATATTTTAGAATGAGACTCTCAAGTAAACCATACAAAATAGGTCGCAGAATAAACATGAAAAACAAAATTAAAAGATCAAAAATACTGCTCACAATTTTTATCATTTTAACTTTAATATCCCTCATAACCCTACTGATATTACATCAAACCCCGATCGAAAAAGAGGAAACCAACATACTGTGCACATATGAAAGTAAGGCCGCCTACAAATATACGGCAATACTAGCACCAAACATCATCTACAACAACAAAACAACCCTAAAACCCGGAGAAGGAACAATATACTCAAAAATCACAAAACAAATCAACGTAACCCTCACATACAGTTTCGAAGCCTCCCTCCCACCACTTGAAACAGAAATAACCTACAGCCTAGAAGGACTACTTAAAACGTCAGCATGGAACTACAAACTATATGCAACCACGCCAACAACAATCAACCAAACACAAATCAAAATAGAAATACCATCAGTAAATAAAACTGAAGTAGACAATATAAAAAGGAAAATCGAACTCGAAACAGGAACAAGCTCGACAGAATACACTCTAGAAATAACTCCAACATTTACAGTAAACGCCAGTACAACAAACGGACCAATATACCAGATATTTAAGCCTACATTACTTGTAGAATTCAAACGTACAGAGCAGGGAGACATAATAGAAATAGAAAATCTAAATCAAACAAAGCCGGGGTCAATAACAAGTTCGAAAACAATACTTCTCCAAGATGTAATAAATCAGCGCTATGCTGCTTACATTCTTTCGGCAGCGTCGGTAACAGGCTTAGGCGTATCCATCTACCTCTACAGAAAATACAAGCCGCCTAAAAGCAAGGAGGAAAAATTGGAAGAAATGATTAGCCCCTACAAAGACTTGATTATAGAAGCGGAACAGCCGCAAATTCCACGGGAAACCACCGTAGTTAACGTTAAGTCAATAGAGGATATGGGTAAAACCGCTGAGATACTGGCTAAGCCTATCTTGTTAACGAAAAAACCGCAACCAACACTCATCATAATAGACCAAAACGTCGTCTACGAACATAAAATTTGAAAATAACAGCCTTACCTTTCAGACTCAACCCTTCTCTTCTGCCTTTTCTTTTTCCCTTTCATGTTTAAGCTGTCTCTTAACAAGTCTTTCTATTTTCCCCTTAAACTCTTCATCCTTTTCAAGTTCTAAAAACTCGGAAGTCATATCTTCGTATCCTTCAGGAATTTCTATCTTAAAATGGATAGAAGGCTTGCCGAGAGCCTTCTCGAATTTCTCTTTCGCTTTTTCATACTCCTTTTCTCTTTTCTCCCTCAATTTAAACAGTTTTTTCAACTTCTTCAATTCTACATCACCAAACCGAACCTTACAATTAGGTATAAACTTGCAAATATAAGCTGGATAAAGGTTGTTAAGGCCCCTATCTTGGTGAATTCAGCAAAGCTTAAAGGAATTCCTTCACGTTTCAAAGCACCCGCGGCCATAACACAAGCAGTGCTACTGAAGGGCATAGTTGCTCCACCGAGATTTGTCCCCAAAACAAGGGCCGACCAAACGGCGTTAGAGTTGATTCCAACGGCTCCTTTGATAATTGGAGTAAAAGTAAGTGCAACCGCAATATTGCTCACTACAGTGCTTGCCAAGCCGCTAAACCACAGAGTCAGCATGGTTGCAGCCAACTGATTATTTCCAGCAAAATTCATAATAAACTTTGAAACATCTGCTAAGAAACCCGTTTTTTCCAAACCACTTACAACAAATAGAAACCCAACTATGAAGAAGACTGTTTCCCAGTCTAGCTCCCTAAAGACTTCAGCCGGGTCAAACCCTGTTAAAAAGAGGGCAATTACTGCACACCCAAGTGCCACTGCTTCAGGGCCTACATCCAACCTTTCTAGAATGAGGAAAAACACGATCATCAGACACAATATAAAGGTGGATCTTATGAAAAGCCTCCTATCTTTTACCGTCTTCCAAGGGTCATATTCCGGAAGTTCCCTTTTCCTCCCAAGTCTAGGCTTAAAAATCTTGTAGAGAATCACGATCATTAGGGTCCAGAGGGCGATTTCGCAGGGGGTGAGGTAAACTATGAACTCTGTGAAGCTTATTCCAGCTTCAACGCCTATTACCATGTTACTTACAGAACCTATAAGTGTGCTGGTTCCGCCTAAGTTAATCATTATTACAGCCGACAAAAAATATGGTACGGGATCATAATCTAGAAGTTTTGATATTGTAACAACAGCTGCAGCCATTAACAGCATGGCGGTTGCGTCGCTTAAGAACAGAGATGCGGCTGCTGAAACTATGCATATGGCTACGAAAAGTCTAGCTGGGTTTCCTCCTGCAAGTTTTACAGCGTATAATGCTCCGAAGTGGAATACGTCGCTTTTTCTTGCAACTTCAACTACTATCATGGTGCCGACGACTAGGCCTATTATGCGCATGTCAATAAATCTCAAGGCTTCTTCATAACTGAAAACTCCATATTGCAGTCCGAACCACGCGGTTAACAATGCGCCAATCAAAGCGCTCATTGAAAGTGGGATGGCCTCAGTTACCGCTAGGAGGATCGTTAAAAGGTATACAAGTAGGAGTATTATTGTCGCTTCAGTCATTTAGATTGTTTTCCGCCTCCTTCTTCTTTTGCGATTTTAGCTATTTTTTCGGTTAGTATTTCGGCTTTCTCCTCAATTAGCTTGTAAATGATTCTTCCAATGTCATAAATCAAGATTATTATTAGAGCCAGCGCAATGTAGGTTGTCGCTGTTGATAGTAAGGGGCCTATATTTTCTATGCCTCTTAAGAAGGGTAAAATGGCTGCGGCTATAAGTACTATGGCTATTATGTATATTAGGTCTCTTAGCGCTCTCTTCGGGGAACGTTCCTCTTTAATTCCCAACCTTCTGATCACAATATCCGTCAAGATGTCGCCTAAGACTAAAGCGTCTGAGAGAGCTCTCACTAGGAACATTACCATTATGAAAACCGTTATAACCCAAAATACTTGGTCAGCTGGATAATTCATGCCTGGAATCTGCAATCCTTCCAGCGTTGGCGGGACAAATATGCTTAGAATCCAGAAAATGAAAACCATAATTAGACTCATCACTAGCCTAGGAATCCTTAGCCTTATCTCCTCGCCTTTAAACTTCATAAACACCCCAGATCAAACACTCAGCATAAATTTACAACTTCGGCGAATTTTTAATTCTAAGTTAAAGCATTTATCTGTTACGTTCCAAAAATGGACTTATATATTGAATTTATCCTAAATAATCCTTGAACTAAAAGAGGACATCTTACACATACTTTGAGGGGAAAATTATTGGATAAAGATGTCCCGCTTGATTATGCCCTTCGAGGGAAAACTTGGAAGGTTTATTGGCTTTTACTTAAGAGTGGTAAGCCTATGAGTGTTCGTCAAGTGCAAAGAGCATTACGTTTTAGTAGTCCAAGTGTCGCCCAGCATCATCTCGAGAGACTATGTGACTTAGGCTTAGTTAAAAGGAAAAATGTTGGAGGCCTCTACTTTCTTGTTAGCGAGGTGAAAATAGGGGTTCTCCGTTACTTTGTAAAACTTGGAAGAACGCTTTTTCCAAGATATTTCTTTTACGCTGTTTTTTCAACAACTTTCTATATAATTTATTTAACCTTTTTAATGCAAAGTTTAACAAGAGAAAATCTTTTCATAATATTCTTTGGGGCAATTGTATCCATAATTTTTTGGTATGAAACAGTTAGGGTGTGGATGCTTAAACCGTTCTAACTGCTTGTACAGGTTGTACCAAAAATTAGGATAAAATAGATCGGAGCCTACAATTAAAGCGGGTGTAAAGTGAGTGGAGGTAAATATTAAAAGAAAAACGTTTACATATGGACTAGCGGCGGTACTCCTTGCTTTAATTTTAGGTTTTGTATGCTACAACTTTGGAGTGCAATTAGAGAATGCAGAAACTGGTGGTCAGCATCAGCCTTCTCCAACTGTTCAATTCCCTTTCATGTCGCTTGCAAGGGTGTTCACCAGTAGTTACCACGAACTAAAAATGGGGGGAATCGAGGCCCCACAATATGAACTGCCAATTAACCTTGAAAACATCGTAAACTTTGATCGCATCATGGAGGTTTTTAACCTTGACAGTTCAGCTCTGCAAAAGCTAAGTGAAAACGGATTTGTTGTAATTCCTTCACCTATAATGGTAGACACTCCTCCAGTAGAATTTGATGAGTATTATAGCTACTTAGATGAGATAGGCATTCCAATTTTCGTTACCTCTGATTCGATATTGCATGTCTATCATGTTTTCTTTGATGAAATACTTCGAAGTGTAGAGGAACAATATTTTGTTAAGAACTTAACAGATATGACTAATGACCTCGTCAGGAAATCAACTGAACTCTATCAACAAATACAAGAAGAGGGAATATTGAAGGAAGCGGCGAAAAGGAATGTAGCATTTTTCTGTGTTGCAGCTAAACTTCTTAACTCAAGCTTTCAAATACCAGATTTTGTAAGTGATTTAGTAAACAGCGAATTAGAATTAATTGAGGCCCATAAAGGACCGGAACCTAGCTTCGTATTTGGCTATATGGAAGATTACAGTCAATTTGTTCCCAGGGGCCACTACACACGAAGCGAAAAACTTCAAGAGTATTTTAAGGCGATGATGTGGTATGGTAGAATGCGGTTTATGGCCAATTCGACCGATGATCCAGATTTATGGAAGCTACAAACTATACAAGCTTCTTTAATTGCCTATCAGATGGTAAATGAAGTTGAAAATAGGACAAGGGAAATTTGGGAGAAAATTTACACTACTACTGCTTTCTTCACTGGTTATTCGGATGATTTAACAGTCTATGACTACTGGAATGCCATACTGCAAGTTTATGGAAAAGACTTTTCAATTTATAATCTAGAAGACGAGGAGAAATTAGGGGAGCTTCAACAGAAAATTTTTGAGATAAATCATTCGAAAATAATTTCTTCGCCTATTTTCCCCTATCAGAGGGCAGAAGTGGTCGGCTTAAGATTTATGGGACAACGTTTTGTGCCTGACTCCTATATATTCCAAGAACTTGTCTTTGATAAAGTTGGGGGCCGTCTTCTACCTAAAGGATTAGACGTTATGGCTGTTCTAGGCTCAGAAAGAGCTGAGAAACATCTTGAAAAAGACAAAACGCAATATCCTGGGTATGCAGAGCAATTGAACAAGTTGAAAAATGAATTTTCGCAGTTAACGGTTCAAAACTGGACTCAAAACTTGTATTGGACATGGCTTTTCTCTATAAAATCAACCTTGGAACAGCCAACTGAGAATTATCCAACCTTTATGAAAACTGAAGCATGGCTTGACGAAAAATTGAACACTGCACTTGGTTCATGGACTGAACTTAGACACGATACAATACTTTATGCTAAGCAATCATATACTCTCCTAGGAATCCCTCCCGAAGTCCCTCCGGGATACGTTGAACCAATTCCAGAACTGTACCATAGGTTGACTCTCCTTTCAAACATGACATTAAACGGACTTGAAGCATTAAATCTAAAGAATCAAACATGGCGGGATAAGCTTCTGGAATTCCAGGAACTACTTATTTTCTTAAAAAATGTTTCACTAAAAGAGTTGAGAGGTGAAAGCCTTTCGCAAGAAGAAATTGATCAAATACGTAAAATAGGTATGAAGCTAAGCAGCATCCTCGAAGCATTCAGTAAGGATTCTCAAAAGTCCACTTTAATAGCTGACGTGCACACAGATCCAAACACGGGTAGTGTTCTTGAAGAAGCTTGCGGATACATTGAAACGGTAATTGTTGTTTATAAAGCGTCAGACGGTAGATTAATTGCCGCTGCTGGGCCTGTCTTCTCCTACTATGAATTTGCTCAGCCAAACTGTGAAAGGCCAAACTATGAAAGGCTTACAGATGAAGAATGGATGGAAATCCTAAAGGCTGGAGAGGCGCCTCCAAGACCAGAATGGATAGAAAGCTTTCACGCATAACAATTAAGACTTCAACTATCCTACCTTTTTATATTTAATTTTCGAAAGTTTTTCATTGAAACATAAGTGCTGCTTATAAGAAGTTGCAGTGCAAAAGATTTTTTAATCTTAACTTTTACTCTTCACTGGGATCTAAAATGAAAATATTGCATGAGTTTGTACCAACCCGCAAATTCTTGAAACTCGCCGAGGAAGTCAAAGATTGGGTTGACGGATGGAACGTTACAGACAGCGCTGCAGGCATACCAGCACCCAGCGGCACAGCAGTAAGTTGCGTGCTTAAAACTAAATATCCAGACAAAATAGTGATACCAATTTTCATACTGCACTATAAAGGCCCTGTTGAAGTGGGAGGCTTAGCCCTAGCAGCGGACGCTGTTGGCGTCGATGGACTAGTGCTCACCATGGGAGATGTTCCCAAATACGGGGAACCCATAAAAATGTTAAGGTCGTCTGAAGAAGCTCGGAATTTCTTGCGTACGAATGTTCGTTTAAAAAATCTTAAGCTGGGCTGTCTGCTTACGGCACGTCGACCGGTTGAGGATAGCATTGCCCGAGTGAGGGATGATTGGGACTTCGCCTTCTTCATGAGACTAGAAGATAAATCTTTCCCGATATTAGAGCAAATAGCCAAAGAATGCAAACGATTAAATAAGCCTATATACTCCTACTTCCTAGTGAAAACTCCTAAAAACGAAGAAATTATAAAAATGATTGGATGGCCTGTCACCACAACCATGGATCAAGTGGAAGATTACGTGGCAAAACTAGAAGGCATCGTGGACGGAATAATTGCAACATGCGCTGGAGACCACGAAGGCGACAAGGAATTACTAAAGAAGTTGCAGAAGTTTAGGCAGTAATTTCCTTAAGTTAACCACTTTTAATTTTAATCCTATTCTCCTTTTATTTTGTGGACTAACTTCAAGCTAAGATTATTAAGGATTACAATTAATAATGCAAAATGGAGATTCCATGGATGTTATTCAAATAATTGGAATTGAAAGCCTTCCAATCATAAAGATAGGAGACAATATAGCCGAATTTATATGCCAAGCAGCGGAAAAGCAGGGAACCCCCATAAAAGATAGAGACATAATCGTTGTCTCTCACATAATTGTTTCAAGGGCTGAAGGAAACATCGTAAATCTAAACGAAGTGAAACCCTCGCCTTTTGCGTTGGAATTGGCAAAGGAACTAGGGAAAGATCCGGCACTTGTAGAAGTTATTTTAAGAGACTCAAAAGGAATAGTTAGAATGGGTGATGGAAAACTGATAACAAGGACTAAACATGGAATTGTATGCGCAAACTCCGGCGTAGATAAATCAAATGTTCCCGGCGAAAGAACAGTAGCATTACTACCTAAAGACCCGGATCTTTCAGCTCGCAGAATTAAAGAAGAGATAAAAAGAATTACAGGAAAAGATGTTGCAGTAATAATTTCTGATACGCATGGGCGTCCTTTACGAGAGGGAGAGATAAACATAGCCATAGGGGTAGCTGGAATAAAGCCGATAAGAGATAGACGGGGAGAAAAAGATCTCTTCGGGTACACTTTAAAAGTAAAGAGAACAGCAATAGCGGACGAACTCGCCTCGGCAGCAGAACTTGTAATGGGCCAAGCAAATGAAGGAGTCCCGGCCGCAATAATAAGGGGATATAAATACCCAAAATCAGAAGATGCAAAAGCAACTGAGCTTATGAGATCTAAAGAGAAAGACCTCTTTATGTAAAGTTTGCGTTTTGATAGTTATTGTTTGTGTAATCAAAAGCTTTATATGGATAGATAATCCATCCAGATTATAAATGAATTTACAATTTACCTCACGGAGACTTGCCTTCATAAGCGTATTAACAGCATTATGCTTGGCGATTCAGTTATCGCCACGACCACCTAATGTTGAATTTACAAGTCTCTTCACATTTCTCGTTGGAGCCTTGGAAGGCCCATTCGTTGGAGTCTTTTTCGGGGCTTTCGTCATGTTTGTTAATGGTTTTCTTTCTCCCTACGGTTTTGCAGGGCTTAATTTGCCTTTTCAAATGGTTGGAATGGCATTTGTAGGCTTAATTGGAAGTGTCTACGCTAGGTATTTGCCGAAAAATAGTGCTTCTAGAAATTACTATTTTGAAGCGGCTGTTCTCGGGGCTTTAAGCGCTCTAATTTTTGACTTAATTACTAACTTGGGAGTTGGTGTTTCCTTTATTCTTTCGGGTATGAAACCTGAAGTTGCCATTTTCTCAGCTTTGGCTTCTGGTTCATTTTTCTCTCTTGTTCATACGGTTTCTAACGCTACAGTTCTAGGCTTAGTCTTTCTTCCGCTTATGAATGCATCAAGAAGATTGCTTGAAGGTGATGGAGTTTGGTTGAGAAAAGGGTATTAACATTTGTTTTATTAGCTGTTTTAGTGTGGGCTGTTTTAGCTTCAAGCTTTGCTGGATACTACTCCTTGGAATATTCAAAACAGAAAGAGAAACTTAATGAAGATCAGCAATTGTTAAAGGATATTGCCCAAAAATACAATGAGTCTATAAGTAAGTATAGTATGCTTCTAGCAGAATATTCGACGGTTTATGGAAGCTACTCATTTCATTCTGGCGAAAACTTCACCGAATTAATGCCTTCCTTTGAAAAATTGTTGAAAAGCTTGAGGGGAAATTACAGTAGCCTATTAAACAAGCAGACAGATCTGAACAAGAGTTATACTGAGTTAAATCACAAATATCAAACATTACTTCAAGGAGGAAATGTGACAAAGGAGGATTTCGGAAACTTACTAGACGACTTCTATAAACTGTTTAATTTGTTAACACTTAGGGAAATGGGAAGCACTCTAGAAAACGCTGTCAAAATAACCGTAAATTTGTGCATAGACTACGGAAACGGAACGGTTAAATGGTTTAATGAAACGGAGATGCCTCCAGGTTCATCCCTATTTAACTTGTTGACCAAAGTTGCGAATGTTAATTACACTTATTGTTCTGCGCTAGAACCTGGACACATTTTTGTTAATTCTATAAATGAAGTTGGCGGAGAAGAGGGGCACTACTGGCTGTGGTACTATTGGGATGAAAAATCTTCAACATGGATTTTCGGTCCTGTAGGATGCGACGCTTGGCTATTAAAGGATAATGGAATATACAAGTTCGTCTATACGTAGGCCTTGACAATTATTAAGTTAATGTTTAGCGAAAGAAATAGAAGCAAGTTACAAGGTATTTAAGTTCACTTAAATTGGAGGATAATTTATGAACAAGGTTTCGGAAATAATATCTAAAGTTAGAGGAGAAGGCCGAAAGTTTCTGCTTGAACCAGAAGCCAAAGCCATTTGTATGGAATATGGTATTCCAGTAACAAAGTTCGAAGTTGCATCTTCAGAAGATGAAGCAGTTAAGTTTGCTGAGGAAATAGGCTATCCTATTGTTTTGAAAATTGTTTCTCCAGATGTTATTCACAAGTTTGATGTTGGCGGAGTTATTCTCAATTTAAAATCGGCTGAGGAAGTAAGGAAGGCTTACAATCAGATAATTGAGAATGTAAGGAAACACAAACCCAACGCAAGAATTTTAGGTGTTACAGTTCAAGAGATGGCTCCGCCTTCAACTGAAGTTATCGTTGGTGCAATTAAGGACGCCCAGTTCGGCCCAACCCTAATGTTTGGACTCGGCGGAATCTTCGTTGAAGTCTTAAAGGATGTAACATTTAGAATTGCGCCGATAACAGAGGAAGAGGCAAAGGAGATGATAAGCGAAATTAAGGCTTACCCAATTCTGAAAGGCTATAGAGGAAATCCGCCAGCCGACATAGATTCAATAGCCAAAATCCTAGTGAACACTTCAAAGCTTGTAGTAGACCATCAAGAAATAAAAGAATTAGACCTAAACCCAATAATTGTTTATGAAAGCGGGGCAAAAACTGTCGATGCAAGAATCATCCTCGAATAAAGGAAAACTGCAGGAATTCACTAAAAGCGAAATCTACTCACGCATAACAGTTCCAGATAATATACCCTTCATAGTTAGACTTGACGGATGGAAATTTCGAGCTTTACCCGAAAAACTTGAAACTGAAAAACCTTTTGACGAAAGAATAGCAAAATGCCTCGCTGCCTCAGGTAGACAGATAGTTAATAACTTTAATCCCGCAGTAGCGTACATCATAAGCGACGAAATAAACCTACTATTCATTAAAAACTACCCTTTTGATGGAAGAATCGAGAAGATAAACTCTATTCTATCCGGACTGACCTCAAGCACGTTCAGTTTAAACCTAGAAAATTTCTTTAAGAGAACGGTTAATGTCTCTTTTGATTCCCGCGTTGTAGTTCTCCCAGAAAAAGACATAGTAAAATACTTCGCCTGGAGACAACAAAACGGTTGGAGAAATCACAACAACGCATATGCCTACTGGCTTCTACGCAAATTAGGATATTCTCCAAAAAAGGCCTCAGAAAAACTGAAAGGAATAAAAGCAAAAGAAATACACGAACTTCTCCACACTCACGGAATAAACCTATCTAAAACGCCTACATGGCAAAGAAGAGGAATTCTAATTTACAAGAAAACCTATGAAAGAAAAGGAGCGAAAAGAAGGAAAATAGTTGAAAACTGGGAACCCCCCTTATTTACAGAGCCAAACGGAGAAAAACTACTACGACAAATAATTAAAAAGCGATGAAGAAAAATGAATGAACAACAAAAACAACTATTAACAAAGAAAATTGAAAAACTCTACACAAAACTCGCCGAATTAAAAAAAGAAAAAAGAGAACTTAAAGAAAAAACGGCAAAATGGAAAGAAAAAAAAGAACATTTACGCGAAGAAATAAGGAAAATAAAAGAAGAAATAACAACGCTGAAGAAGAAAAGGAACGAACTCAACGAAAAAGTTAAAAATTTAAAAGAACTCAGAAATGACTCTAGAAGTCTTAGAAAAGAGAAAATAAAAGAAATTGTTAAATTAAAACAAAAATTAAAAGTTATTATCAAAAATAAGCCAAAGAAAAGCATGAAGAAAATAAAAGAAGAAATAGAAAGCTTAGAATGGAAATTGCAGACAACCCCTCTAACTGCCGAAGAAGAAAAACCCCTAATTGAAAAACTTAAAAAACTTAATGCTGAACTCAAAATTCATGAGCAGATCAAAGAACTGAAACAAAACTTGGTAGAACTTCAAGCTGAAGTCAAAGCTCTAGAAGCGAAAGCACAAAAATACCATGAAGAAATGACCATAATAGCTGAAAAAAGTCAGGAATTTCATAAAAGAATTACGGGCTTGGTAAATAAAATTAAGGAGTTAAAGAAGGAGGCTGACAATGCACATAAGGAATTTTTAAGATTTAAAGTTGAAATCAAAGATAAAAGCGGGAAACAGGCAAAAATATTTGATGAAATAAAAGCCTTAAAGGCCAAACTTCATGAAATAGAGAGAGAAGAAACAGTTAAGCTAGAGAAGGAAGCGTTAAAATCTGTTGAAGAAAGAGCTAAAGAAAAACTAAAACACGGAGAAAAACTAACATGGGAGGAATTTAAAGTCTTAGCTGAGAAGGGAATCATTTAAAAAGGGAAAATTAAAGAGGACATGTAGCAAAATTAAAGTAGACATAAACTACAAAATAGGAGAGAAAGTATGGAAAAAACAGAGGGCGAAGAAAGAATTCTAATTCTATGCGTTGACAGAGATGGAGACATAGAGACAAAAGCAGAAATAAGAACACCAATAATTGGAAGAGAACAGAATCTAGAGGCGGCAACAGCCCTGGCTTTAAAAGACCCGGAAGAGGCAGATGCAAACGCCATGTTTGAAGCTATAAGGATTTTCGATAGACTGAAATCCGAGAGTAGAGAACATGAAAGTTTTGAAGTAGCAACAATTTCAGGTTCAGAAATCGGTGGCGTAGGAGCTGACAGAAAAATTGTAAGTGAACTAAACGAGGTTCTAAAGAAGTTTCCGGCTACAGAAGTTATACTTGTCACCGATGGATTCACAGACGAAATGGTTTTACCTCTAATCGAGTCGAGGATTCCAGTCTCCTCAGTCAGACGCGTGGTAATAAAGCATAGCGAATCAATAGAGGAAACAGCTGCACTTTTCACCAGCTACTTAAGAATGATATGGGAAAACCCCAAATACAGTAGAATATTTCTAGGCTTACCCGGAATATTGCTTGTTTTACTCGGTTTCCTATGGGTTTTCAATCTTTTGACATACTTCTGGATTGCTTTCCTCCTCGTTTTAGGCTTCATTTTTCTGATTAAGGGTTTTGGAGTAGACCGCCTTGCGAAGAAGGCATACGTTTGGGTTAAAGAATACTCTCCTCCGCCATTCCATGTTCAAATTGCAAGTTTTACAGCTATAGCAGGATTCCTTTCAGCTGGAATCGGATTATATCAAGGTTTCAGCTTTGCAGCCAGTAAAGTTTCTGAGTACGCTTTGAACATACTTGATTTAGGAGTATTTTTGGAAAATCTGCCCCGTTTAATTGGATGGTTTATTCAAGGGTCAGTTTCCTTGATAATAGTTGGCATATGTGTAGTTTTAACTGGAAGGGCAATACGGTGGTATTTTGAACGTGACACGAGGCTTCTTCGAACAGCAGCTATAGTAGTTGTAATTGCATGGTCATCGCAAATCCTTGAACAGACGTCAAGGGTTTTAATTAACCCCTCAGAACTCTTCCCAGCTGGGCTAGTGTTTTCCATATTTATCGGCATACTTTTAGCCATAGCATCTTTCCTAATAATCTTCATAGTTCACAGGAGATATTCCGGCTTCTTCAGGGAGAAGGAGGAAGAAATTGAAGAATTTGCAGAAGGCTGAGATTGCAGTAATAGGTGGAAGCGGTTTAGAGGAAATTTTTGAGAGCAAGAAAACTTTGCGGATAGGAACTCCCTACGGCTTACCGTCCAGAATATTCCTCAGCGAAATTGACGGTAGAAATGTGGCTTTTCTTCCAAGACATGGGAAAGCACATTCAGTTCCACCCCACAAAATAAATTATAGGGCTAACATCTATGCCCTGCATAAATTAGGTGTTGTTAGAATAATTGCCACCAATGCCGTGGGGGCGATAAATGAAAAATTCAGCCCCGGAGACTTAGTTGTTCCTCACGACTTTGTCGATTTTACTAAACGGCGGGTACCAACCTTCTATGAAAGTTCTCCAGTAACCCATGTTGACTTCACTTTTCCCTATTGTCCAGAAATCAGGGAGACCCTAATTAGTTCTGCCAGAAAACTCAACGTTAAGGTTTGGGATAAAGCCATTTTAGTCTGCACTGAGGGGCCAAGATTTGAAACTCCTGCGGAGATAGAGATTTTCCGAAAATTAGGTTGTGACGTTGTAGGTATGACTGGCATCCCAGAGGCAGTGCTTGCAAGGGAACTTGAAATCTGCTACGCTTCACTTTGCTATGTTTCAAATATGGCCGCTGGCTTACAAAGTAAACTTTCAGCAGTTGAAGTTAAAAGGGTGATTGGTAATATTTTTCCAGTGTTTGAGCAAGTTTTAAGAGAAACCGTGAGAACTCTTCCGCACGTCAGGAAGTGTCCATGTAAGGATGCATTAAAAGATGCACGCTATGAGTGAACAACCATGCTGAAAAAACTGCTTTCGATTTTCGGTGTTTATAAAATTTATGAAAGGTGGCTTTGGCACCAAGTAAGAAATGGGGCGAAACCAGAGCACATAGCTGTAATTTTGGACGGAAACAGAAGATGGGCCTTAGAACATTCGTTAAATCCGTGGATGGGCCACAGACAAGGCGCAGAAAAGGTGGAAGAACTTCTTGACTGGTGTCTAGAGATGGGAGTAAAATCTGTAACACTCTACGCATTTTCCACCGAAAATTTCCGGAGATCACCGAAAGAAGTTGAAGAAATAATGAGAATAGCTGAAGAAAAACTGAGGAAACTCTTGACAGATAAAAGAATTCATGAAAACAATGTAAAGGT
>Ga0190354_1000033_pt1 | contig 22795 bp, 23 predicted proteins | sample 4872131213_MG_FD_163436 | JGI IMG/M metagenome (GOLD analysis project Ga0190354, IMG submission 163436) | Hydrothermal vent microbial mat bacterial communities from Southern Trench, Guaymas Basin, Mexico - 4872-13-12-13_MG | ecosystem: Environmental > Aquatic > Marine > Hydrothermal vents >...
ACTGTGAGGCAGGCGAGGATTGCTGGAATAAATGCGGCTGGAGGAGACGTAAGATTTAATGGAGTCATAGGAACAGCCGTAACAAAACTTTTCGACTTTGAGGTTGGAGCGACGGGATTAACGGAAAACACCGCGAAGAAATTGGGTATCGACGTAACGGTGGCAACGATAACCTCAAAGACTAGAGCAAGCTATTATCCGGGGGCTCTTCCAATAAAAATCAAGATTGTCGCCGAAAAGGAAACCAACAGGATAATTGGGGCTCAAATAATTGGCGGAGAGGCTGTGACTCAGCGAATCAACCTGCTTTCTTTGGCTATACGGAAAAGAATGACCCTTGAAGACTTGGCGGATATGGAAACTTGTTATGCTCCGCCACTATCTGAAACTTGGGAACCTATAGTTTTGGCGGCTCTATACAGCAAGCCTATAAGAAGAGTAATCTACAGAAAGAAGGAAGTAATAGCCGTAAAGAAGAGATTGCCCAAAAAAGCTGTAGCCTAAAATCATTTTCCCTTCTTTTTAATTCCAAGATTATATGTTGCATCTGGCGAGGTTAACGCTGTATAGGCATTCATTGCATCCAGGCGTATTTCCATAACAGTCTTGAACATTATCTTTTGTAAAGTAGCATCCTAGGCTTGAGTAGGGACAGTCTCCGCACCAAGGCACATTATCAGCCATATTTCTCCTAATTCGCCTAAAATCAGCATATCTTCTGTCATTCCAAACTTCTGCAACACTCATCCTTTTTAAGTCGCCAAACAATACATTATGGACTGTCTTTAGGTGGGCATTCACATACATTGGATGGGTATATGTAAATTCCATACAAGGCGTCGCTGCGCCGTCAGATCTTACAACCATAATGTTTTTTTCGATGTAAGGGCATTTTCTTTTGTTTGCGTCTGGATATAGTTCTGGAAGGCTTAATTCGATTTGGTATTCACTGGCTATTTTTCTGCTTTCAATAAATGTTTTTTCAAGCTGATTAATTATCTCGGTTTTATCCTCGGATTTGAAAAGTAGGGGGAGATTAATCCAGTAGCCCAGTTCGCTTGCTTTTCTCCAAAATTTTTCGATAATTTTAGCTGCATTAAGTTCGGTTCTCACACCGTAAGTTTGGCAGTACAATTCTCGAGTTGCTTGACTTATTAGGTTCCATTTGTATTTCAGAGAAGACCTTATCACTTCATATGAGGGCTTACTCAAAGTCATGTAAACGATTTTTCGATATATCTCCTCAGTATAGGGAACTATATGCGAAACAAAGATGTAATCTATGCCTTTTTCAGCTAGGTGCTCAACAAGATTTGGGAGATCTCTAAAATTGTCCTGCATTATTGTTGCTTCAACACCAAGCCTAAAGGAGTCTCCAACCTTTTCCTTCAATTCAGCCATATAGTACAAGTTATTTAGCACAAAGCTTGGCTTAGACCCCTCCCGAATACGACTTAGCTTTACCAAGTCTATTGTGTCTATTGAAAAGGAAATTGAGTCTATGCCCAATTGAGCAACTTTTTCGGCTACTTTGACGTCCAGTAAAGATCCATTCGTAGTTGTGATTATTTCTCCATCTTTTGGAAGACATTTTCTGGTGATTTTTAGCATTTTGAGAAAATTTGGATTGATAAAGGGTTCTCCCAGACCATATAATATGAGTTTTTTAAGAGATGAAAAGCTTGTTTTCGCTATTTTCTTGTATAGGTCAAAATTTATATCATGTAGCTTGGCATTCCATACTTGTCTAATGCACATTTGACAGTTGAAGTTGCATCTATTTGTTACTTCTATTTGCAGTGCTTCCGGAAATTCATCTTCCATTTCAAGAGAGCCCTTCTGCTTCAGCCTCCGGCTAGTGGCGGGAATATCGCTATTATGTCACCGTCTTTTATTTTGATTTCTCTTAGGTCTTTTATGTTTCTTCCATTAATCATGATGATCATGTTTTCTTTTACTTTTCCTTGGTTTTCATCGTAGATTTCTTTGAGGAATCCCTCGCCGATGATCTTTGAGGCGTTTTCTATAGCTCCGCGGAGGGTTCCGTCACATTTAACTGTTAACTCTTTAACTCCATATTTTTTCCTTAAAGTTGCGAAAAGCCTAACTTTGACTGTTGCATCAGCCATTGTTTACCACTTAAAAATGGGAGGGAGGTTGTGAATTTTATAGTTCAATTTCTAGTTCTTTCAGTTTTTCAGGCGTAGGTATTCCGTTAACCCATCTTCTTAGCCTGTAGTATTCCTCTTTCATCTTTTCAAGTTCAACCACTTGGCCTTTGGCTGGGCCTTCTGGCATTGGCTCCTCTAGTAGGCGTTTAGGTAAGGTGTCGTCTTTTCCATCGAATCCGTACTTGTTCAAGATTACCCTTTCTAGGTTGTAGATTCTTTCACCTATTTTGAGGATTTCCTGCTCAGTTAGGTTCCAGCCTGTAACGGCTGTTAGGAGCTCTGCATAGTCTTTTGCGCCCAAGGCAAATGTGACGAATAGACAATTGACGGTTGAGTTAACAACGCATGTTAGATCCTGGAAAATTTTAACCCATTTTGCTTTTCCCTCAGGCGTTAAAGGATCTATTTTCTCTGGTATTCCCAAAACTTCTGGAGAAACTGTGTATCCAGTTACGTGGCAGCCCCCTCTATTGGCAGTTGCGTAGTTTAAGCCTATGCCCTTAATTCCTCTAGGATCATAGGCGGGCATTTCAAGTCCCTTAACACTCATTGAAATCTCTGGGTGCCCATAGATTTCGCATAGTCTCTTTGATCCAAGCGCTAAGTATTTGCCGAATCCCGCCTTGTAGGCTGTACGCCAAACAGCCTCAACTAGGGCTGCGGAGTTGCCGAAACGTAGGTCCAATCCTTGCATGTCTTCTTTGGGAATATAACCTTTTTCGTTAAGTTCCATGGCTGCGGATATGGTTGATCCTAAGCTTATAGGGTCCATTCCGAACTCGTCGCAGTGGTGATTCGCCTTGACAACAGCGTCTAGGTCCTTAACTCCAGTGCTGCTTCCAAGCGCCCATATAGATTCGTATTCTGGCCCTTCTGTGTTTAGAATTTGGAATGGGCCGGACTTCACGCTTGTAACTCTTCCGCATCCGATTGGGCATCCCCAGCATGCTCTTCTTTTTACCAGATAGGTTTCAGCCAGTGTTTCTCCGCTTATTTTTTCAGCGTCTGGATTCACGCCGGACTGCCAGTTTTTGTAGGGTAATGCGCCAGCGGTATTGATTACGTTTACTAGGATGGCTGTGCCGTATGTGGGTAGGCCCTCACCGGTCACGGAATTCTTCCTTAGTGTGTCAAGGCATCTCCTTGAGATTTCCTTGAATCTTTCCGGTTCGGCTATCGGAACCTTCTCTTGTCCGGAAACAACTATTGCCTTCAGCTTTTTAGAGCCCATTACTGCACCTAGACCTGTTCTTCCAGCGGCTCTATGTTCATCGTTCATTATGCATGCCATGTAGACGAGGTTTTCGCCTGCTGGACCTATGCATGCAACACTTGTGTTTATGCCTCCAACTCTCCTCTTTAAAATCCTAGTTGTGTCTATCACGCTTTTGCCCCATAGGTCGCTTGCATCCCTTATCTCCGCACTTCCATTTACAACTGCTAAATAGACTGGCTTTTCCGATGCTCCTTCAATTATGATTGCGTCGAATCCAGCAAATTTTAGGAAGGGTCCCCATTCTCCACCGGAATTTGCACTTCCAATAGAACCTGTCAATGGAGACTTAAGCGCCATAACATGATATCTTCCGGAAGATGGAAAGCCAGCAACTCCTGTTCCTGGACCAGTGGCAAAAATCAAAACGTTTTCGGGGCCTAAGGGATTGATGTCGGCTGGCGAAACTCCTTCTGCCTCATATTCCTTAAGGTATTGGTAAAGCATGTAAACGGCGTATCCCTTACCGCCTAGATATTTTCTAGCCACGCTTTCTGGTATTGATTCCTCCTTCAACGTTTTCGCTGTTAGGTCAACTCTCAAAACTTTTCCCATATATCCACCAGACAAGCAATCACCTCAACTGGAGAATGAATAATCTGGAAAAAACTAGATAATATGTGTTTTGTAGAGGAAAAGTACCTATTATTTACTTTGCTTTAAATTGCTTTGAAGAATCTGCATGGTGCTTTTCGACTTTTACATCCTGGTCTTGGGCCGACGTAGCCGAAGTATGGGCAGAACACCCATATGGAGCCGTCGCGGTATCTTACTATTGAAATGTTGTGAACATGCTCATTGACGCATACGGCCTTTCTTATTTCGACTACTTCGTCTCCCCATACGGGTGGCTTCCTTTCGACAAGTATGGCTTTTTCAACCATTTTTATCACCAAGATAATAGGTGTGATATCGCTAAGTTATCACTAATTGATGGTGAAAAAAGCGCATTTTTCATAATTTAATGGAACACATGTCACCAGAATACGTAATATATATTTAATACTTTTTCTATATACTAATACGTACATCACCATCTAGGAGGAAGCGCATTTGATAGATGAACTTGACATGAAAATTTTACGATACCTATGTAGAGGAATGTACTCCTATAACGATTTGGCAAAGTTATGCAAGGTGGGACGCAACACAATTTATCGAAGAATAGACAAACTTGAAAAAGAGGGAATAATAAAAAGAAGGATAATGGCCATTCCAGATTATAAAAAACTTAACTACTCAGCCGTGGTAATCGGATTAAATTTAAGTCCGAAAGATATGGATAGAGCAATTTCATTCCTTAAAACACAACACCGAGTTAAATTTCTCTGGAGAACTTATGGCGAACATGACATTGTTATAACTATTCTCTGCGACAAAGACGATGTAGGAACATGCATCTATAATCTTAGAGAAGCACTAGAAAAACGCAATATCTCCATAAATAAAATTGACATTTCAGTGAGCATATTCTGGGAAAAAATGCATCTAGTCCCTTAGAACAAAAAGAGAAAGGAAATTATGCCTTCTGTATGGCATCTTCAGCTGCAAAGGCTATTGGATAGGTGACCGGCGAACATGTGAAGGCTGGATGGGTTCCATACTGGAAGGTTGCCACTTCATCCATGGTCATTTTTCTCTCTATCATCGTTGAAATTATGTTTGTTAGTTCCGCAGTTGTTGACCCCCCAGCAACCTCACCGCCAATTATAGCCTTTGTGTTTCTATCAAAGACAAGCTTAACCTTCAAGGTTTTACAGTTCGGCATGGTGCCCGGATGCTTATCTGGAGCGGTCGCTGTTCCAATTACTACGTCGAATCCAGCGTCCTTCGCAGCCTTCTCGGTTAGCCCCGCCACACCTAGGCCTAGGTCTCCAATTATGGTTGCAAAGCTTCCGATAACTCCTACATTTTTCCTTCTAAGCCCGTAAACGTTTACTCCCACTATTCTTGCTTCTCTGGCGGCTATTGACGCTAACCTTAAACCAGTTGGTTTGTTGGTGAAGAATGAGAATTTTTCGGCGCAGTCGCCAGCCGCGAAAATGTCTTCATCTGAAGTTTGCATGTATTCGTTTACCCATATTCCGCGCATTTCACCTATTTTTAGTCCTGCTTCTTGCGCAAGCGTTGTTTCGGGTCTTACACCTATTCCGATGAATACTATGTCGGCTTTAAGTTCCTCTCCGCTTGCAAGCCTTACCCCTTCAACCTTTCCGTTCTTTCCAATTATTTCTTCCGCCTTGTTGTTTGTTATTACGTGTACTCCTCTTTCTCGGAGCTTTTCCTCAGCCATAACGCAGTATTCCTCGTCAAATGCGAGCTGTAGGCAGTGAGGCAACAGCTCAACTATCGTCACATTCAGTCCTCTTTTTCTGAATTCATCGGCGAATTCTACTCCTATAAAGCCACCGCCAATTATTACTACATCCTTTACCGTTTCTAGCTTAAGAAGTAGTTGTCGTAAGTATTCAACGTCCTTTTTGGCAAAAAACACATTTTCTAGGTCGATTCCGGGTATTGGAGGCTTTATTGGATTTGAACCGGTGCATAGAACCAGCTTGTCATAGTCCATTTCCTGTCCGCTCAAAAGAGAAACTGTCTTTCTTTCTCTGTTTATTGCCTTAACCTCGTCTATTACAAGCTTTATGTTGTTGTTTGCCAGTGCCTGGTCGGGCATTAAATTCTTTTCTACATCATGTATTGTTCCGAAAACATAAGGAATTCCGCATGGGACGGGTGTTTTCTTCTCTTTTCTTATTAGGGTTATTTCTGCATCCTTGTTGTATTTTCTTGCAGTCAAAGCGCAGGTGAAGCCAGCTGCACTGCTTCCTATAATTAATATTTTTGTCTTTTCGCTCAATTTCTACACCTTCAAATTTTAATGTGTAAATCATAATCTACAAACTTAAAAAAATTGCTTTGCCGACGCTTTCATGAATTTAATTTTGTCAATATGACTTTATAAAGCGGTTATCTCAAAATTAGTGTTATTTTGAAAAGAAGGGAGATTTTATGGTCTTATTCTTACGAGATGCACTGAGCAAGATATGCATGGGTCGTAGGCTCTAGCTATAAGCTCTAAAGCATGCTCAATCTTTTCGTCCGGCTCATTTATTAGGCGTTGAGTAGCCACGCGATAATCCTTCTCCATGTTTGCGGCGTTCTGCGCTGTAGGAGTGATCACGTTTGCTCGAACTATGCATCCTTGCTCATCAAATGTATAATCGTGGTAAAGTACACCTCTCGGAGCTTCAACTGCGCCTATTCCTCTGGCCGCCTTAGGCTCAAACTCAACTATGCCCTCATCGCGTAGACCCATACTTAGCAAAGCATCAACGTCTTCGATGCATCTCTCAACGCTGTGCACAAGCTCGATTGACTGCGCCAAATTGTTCATCAGACTGTTGTTGGCTGTAAGCAAATCTTTATGCTGGTTGTAAAGCTCTCTGGCCGTGCCTGAAAGCTTATCCTTGTTCAGTAACACTCTTGCCAGTGCGCCTACCATGAAGGTTGAACCCTTATAGGATGAGAATTTGGCATGACAATGCCTAACAGTTCTCTCGTTAGTCAGCTTCTCGTACTCTTCCACCGGATAGCGCTCGCCAGTTGATACGAGCACGTAATCGCCGAAATAGCCAAACTTCTCGCCTGGATCCAGAGCCATAAGCATGTTATCTGACTCTGCAAACTTTGGAATTTCAGCTTTCGCGAAAAGTTCAACTGCTAATTCAGCCGTAGCCTTAGACTCTTCCACGGCCTTTCTTATTTGTAAAAGCTCGTCTTCGGTTGGAATCTTTGAGAATCCGCCTACTCTTTCGTTCATTCCATGAACTTCTCTTCCGCTTACAATGTTGTGAACCATGTTTCCGGCCTTTTTCAACATCAGCGCCGCCTTCACTTCCTTGGGATATTTGGAGGCCATTCTAATGGCGTCTGGAAAGCCAAGATAGTCCGGTAGCGCCAGCATAAAAACGTGCAGCGCGTGGCTTTCAATCATTTCTCCATGAATAAGCAAGTCTCGTAGTAGTTCTGTCTGCCTTGTAACCTTAACGCCGAAGGCTTTTTCTATTGTTCTTATTGAGGCTAGGCTATGGGCTGCCGTGCAGATGGCGCAGATTCTCCGCATGATGTCTGGAACCTTATCACACTTCACCCCTCGAATGAAGGCTTCAAAGAATCGCGGGCCCTCGAAAATAGCCATTTTGGCATCCTTAACTTGATTGCCTTCGATTACAACCTCTACTCTTCCATGCCCCTCTACGCGGGTTAACTCTTTAATTTCAATAATTCTGCTCATAACTGGCCTTCCTCCTTCAATTTTTTGGCTCTATTCCTAATTTCTTCTGAAATTTTCTGGATTTCCTCGAAGTTTCCGCAGAAGAATCTTAGGCGGTTAATTATGTATTTTTCGTCATAGCCTTTCTTTAGGAGTACGTCTAATTCGGCTGCAGCGTTTGTTTCATCCTTTATTGGGCCTCTACATCCTATACAGTCTAAGCCTAGGCTGGGACATCTGGCTCCACATCCAGCCGTTATTATTGGACCTAGGCATGGCAATCCCTTCTCTATTAGGACGCATGGATACTCGTTCAGTTTGCATTCTACACATACCGGATAGTCATATTGCTCTGGCATGTCTCCATGCAGAAGCGAAGTTATGGCTCGGAAAATTTCCTCCTTCTCTATTGGACATCCTGGAATTTCCAAGTCGACTTTAACGTAGGCGGATAGGCCTTTAGGCTCTAGAGCCTCATAGATGTTTTCTTCTGTTCCATAGACTATTTTCATTCTTTCAGCTATGCTCATCTCATTGTTTCTGCTAGCTTGAACGCATCCGCCGACGGCGCAATCGCCTATAGCGATTAACATTTTGCTTTTCTCCCTAATCTCCTTCAATCTTTCCAAATCCTTCTTTGTACTCACTGAGCCTTCCACAAAAGCCATGTCTAATTCAGCCTCTTCCTCGTAGCTACTTGCTTCCTGGAAATATTTTATGTCGAATCGGCTTAGCAGTTCAAGCAGTACATCTTCGAGGTTTAGTATCATCAGCTGGTCTCCGCCGCAGCCCGTTAGGCTGAAAATTCCAATTTTAGGTTTATTCATAATTTTCGCCTCCTAAATCATCCCCTTCGTATGTAGGGCGTCCCAATAAGTGAAGACTGGCCCGTCTTTACAGACATACTTGATTGAGTTTCCTTCGCCAATTATGCAGTGTCCACACTTGCCAATTCCACACTTCATTCTACGCTCAAGCGTCATGTATATTTGCCTAGGGTCAAAGTTTCGCTTCATAAGTTCCTGAACAACGAATTTGTACATTATTGGCGGTCCGCAGATGATTGCGTAGGTGTTTTCCGGCGTAACTTCGGTTAATTCGAATATTTTTGTTACTACTCCAGACGTGCATCTGTCCGGTCTTTCTTGTTGCAGTCGAATGCATTCTTGGTCTTCCTTGTCTTCATATGAGAGGTAGAACCGTACTCCTTGCTTGTCACCTTCTCGGTAAAGCTGTAGGAATTCTTCTCTGAATAGCATTAAGTTGTAGCTTCTAATTCCATAGAAAACCGTTATGTCACCGTATTTTTCTCTGTTTTCAAGCGCATATTGTAGAACTCCTCTTAATGGTGCGATTCCTAGGCCTCCAGCAATTAGTAGTAGATTGCTTCCTTCCATTTTCTCCATTGGAAAGCCGTTTCCGTAGGGACCCCTAATCCAGAGTAAATCGCCAACTTTCCGGTTATGCATCGCATTTGTTACTCTTCCAACCTTCCTTACGCAAAGCTCCAGTATTTCCGGCCTTTTCCTAGTTGCACAAATCGATATGGGTGCCTCTCCGACTCCCATCACGCTTACTTCGACAAATTGGCCCGGCTTGTAAACGAAGTTTTGGGCAAATTCCTTGTCTAAGAATTCTAGCTGGATTAGGCGTTCTATCTCTGTCATTTTTTCAGTCTTAACTATTTTGGCTGGAGATGGAGCTAGAACATTTTCTGTTTTTATCATTTAAATTTCACCTCTTACCTTTTGCAATACTTCAACAAGGCTGATTTCTGCTGGGCAGTAGACGGTGCATCTTCCGCATCCAACGCAGTTGAGAGTTCCCTCGCGTAGGCTACTTTTGCAGTTAAATCTGTTTCGAAGCCTCTCTACTCGTGTGGGCCTAAAGTTTAATCCGCCAGCTACAAGTCCATGTTTTCTGAGCATGCATGAATCCCATCTTCGAATGCGTCCGCCGCTTTTTATGTCCAAATTTACATAGTCGATTACGTCGTAGCATCTACATGTTGGACAGACTAGATTGCAGCTTCCACATCCGAAACATTTATCGGCGTATTCCTGCCAAATCGGGCTGTCGTGGGCTAATTCAAGCATGTCCTGAATCCCGGAAATGTTGAGTTCAAGCTTGAATCCCGATAGGCGCCTCTTCTCTTTTTCCTTAAACTCCGCTATGTCTTTAGCCTCAACATTAGCGAATAGGTTCTTGCTTTTTGCTATGATTTCTTGGCCCTTTTCGCTGGCGACTCTTACAAGGTAGCCGTCGTTAAGTTCGTGCAGGAAAATGTCGAAGCCATCCATTGCGTAGCTTGTTCCCATAGATTTGCAGAAGCAGTATTCGTCTGGATAGCAGTCATAGCCTATCAGAACCGTGTTTTCGCGTCTTTTCCAGTAGTATTTATCCGGAAGCTCATCTAAATACACCTTGTCAAGCAGCTTGATAGCGTTAATGTCGCAGTGATGAACTCCAAACACGACAACCTTCTCAGTTTCCTCGAAGACTTCCCTAAATTCAGCCTTTTCCTCATCGAACTCAAAGATTTTCTCTATAGGCTTGACGAAGAACTTCTTTGGCGGAATCATGGTCCTAGTATAGGATAAATCCATTTCTTCAGCCGATGAAACTTCCTTAAAAGCATAGGAGGAAGCTCCAGTCTTGACTGGCCCATAGATTCTGCCGAAGCTCTTTAGATTCTCAAAGAAGGCGTCGAAATTTTCTTTCGGAAGCTTCAAGTATAGCAATATAATCCCTCACATTTTGACATTACTTACGCGTATATACCCGATTTTAATATATTTACATACTTAAAACTGTAACTTTAAAGCTTTACTAAACTGGGAATCAGCAGAATTAATCTCTTGTAGAATGGCTCTACTCCTAAAATAAAATGGAAATTATCTCTTATTCATCAAGTATTTGTGTATGCTTTCCGCCGCCTTTTTGCCCGCCCCCATGGCGCTGATTACTGTTGCCGCTCCGGTTACGACGTCTCCGCCAGCATACACACCCTCAATGCTCGTCTGCATATTCTCATCAACAATTATTGTTCCGCGTTTGCTAACCGCCAAGCCGGGTGTTGTCTGCTGAATAAGCGGGTTCGGAGTCTGCCCAATGGCGATAACAACCGTGTCCACGTCCATAAAGAAGTTTGAGCCTTCAATTGGAACTGGCCTACGCCTGCCAGACTCGTCTGGTTCTGTAAGCCTCATGCGTACGCATTCCATCTTCCTAACCCATCCATACTCGTCACCATGAAAAGCAACCGGATTCGCTAGAAAATCAAATTTTATTCCTTCCTCCTCCGCGTTTTCTACTTCTTCCTTCCTTGCGGGCATTTCAGCTCTGGAACGCCTATAAACTATATGGACTTCCTCTGCTCCAAGCCTTAGCGAACATCTAGAAGCGTCCATGGCGACGTTTCCGCCGCCAATAACCGCAACCTTCTTTCCAATTTTAATTGGTGTATCCCACTTTGGAAACATGTAGCCCTTCATTAGGTTAATGCGAATTAGGAACTCATTTGCACTGTAGATTCCGCAAAGATTCTCGCCCGGAACCCTCAAGAATCTTGGCAAGCCAGCGCCAGTTCCAATGAAAACTGCGTCGAATCCTTCATCCTTCAAGAGTTCCGGAATTGTAAAAAGTCTTCCGATAACGGCGTTTGTTTTTATGGTTACTCCAAGCTTTTTCACATAGTCAACTTCGGCTTGAACTATGCGTTTTGGAAGCCTAAACTCTGGGATTCCATACATTAATACGCCGCCAGGTTCATGTAAGGCCTCAAAAACAACTACCTCATGTCCAAGTCTGGCCAAGTCGGCTGCCGCTGTCAATCCGGCTGGTCCAGAGCCTATGACTGCTATGCGTTTTCCAGTTGAGGGCTGTTTTTCCGGAATTTCAACTCCGTGTTCACGTTCCCAGTCGGCCAAGAAGCGTTCAAGCCTTCCAATCGAAACTGGGTCACCCTTTTTCCCTAAAACGCAGTTCATTTGGCATTGGGTCTCTTGAGGGCATACCCTTCCGCATATGGCTGGCAAATTGTTCTTTTCCTTTATTTTGCGGATGGCTTCCCGGAACTTTCCTTCTCTAAGCAGTTTGATGAATGCTGGTATGTCTATTCCTACTGGGCAGCCTGGCACACATTTGGGTTCTGGACATTGCAAGCATCTTTCAGCCTCTTTTATGGCTTGTTCTTCAGTATAGCCCAAAGCAACCTCGTTAAAGTTGTGAATTCTCACTTCCGGAGGCTGTTTAGGCATTGGAACTGCCTTAAATCGATCCTGCTTGCTCATGATTCATATCCTCCGAGTCTTTCATACATTACGGAAGCAATTTTTTCTTCAGGCGTATACATTCGCCTTCTACGTTCAAGCTCGTCAAAGTCGACTTGATGCCCATCGAACTCTGGGCCGTCAACGCATGCGAATTTTGTTTCTCCGCCAACTGTTACTCTGCATGTTCCGCACATGCCCATTCCATCAACCATAATTGGCATGAGATCAACCACTGTTTTAACGCCGTAGGGCTTGGTTAACTCGCAAATCTGCTTCTGAGCAGGAACTAAACCGAAAACGACGACTCGGTCGACTCCACGTTCAAGAATTTCCTTCAAAAACTCTATGCCTTGATAGCCCCGCGAGCCATCGTCAGTGCTTATATAGAATTCGTCGCATGCAGCCCTAAACTCATCCTCAAAAATTATCAAATCCTTTCTTCTGGCAATGTTTACGCCTATAACGTAGTTTCCCTTCTCCTTGAAGGCTCTAGCCTGCAAAGCCATAGGCGCTGCAAAAACCCCAATGCCTATACAGACAACTTTGCCAAATTTTTCGATTTCCGCTGGCCTTCCAAGGGGGCCAAGAACGTCCGGTATTTCATCGCCCTCATTGAACTTTCCAAGCTGTTTGGTTGTCCTTCCAACTTCTTGGAAAACGAAGGTGATAGTTCCCTTCTCTCTATCGTAATCGGCTATTGTCAGAGGAACTCGTTCGCCTTCCTTTCGTACGCGCAATATTATGAATTGGCCTGGTTGAGCCTTTTTCGCGATTTCAGGAGCTGAAATCTTGAAAAGTTTAATTTTTGGAGCTAACTCTTTCTTTTCTATTATTTTAAACATGGTTTTCACCTTGCGTGCAAACTTGAAAGCTTATTTGAGAATTCTTTAAGAAATGAATCAAACTGGTTTAAGTAGACTGGTGTTGCCCGATAAATTTGAAATCTCTCTCTTAAACCTAACTTTTCAAGAATTTTCTCCAAAGCAATGGCGTTTTGCTCAGCAATTTCCGTTCCTTTTTCAAGCTTGCATTTCTCTTCCGGACACACTATGGCTAGGACTCCGTCAAAGCCTGAATATAGGGCTTCAACTACAAGGGCTGGGTCTAATCCCTTAAAGCATGGAACCTCAATTACAGCCGTATTCTCGTCTAGTAGACCGTTCTTAACTTTGTCTAGGGCTGAAAATTCTGACCATTGACAGCTAAAAACAAGAACTGCTGAACGCCCATTTTTCGCCTTAGCCTCCTTTACAGCTACACTATACTCCCGGATAAGATTGGAGATATAATCATACTCGTAGCCTTCAAGTTGAATGGCTTGATGCGGACATGCCGATGCGCAGGCGCCACATCCAACACATAAAGCTTGGTCCACAACCGGCGTTCCGCCTGGTTGAAGCGTAATGGCATCGTATGGACAGATAAAAGCGCATTTTCCGCATCCAACACAGTTTTCAGTTATGTAAACTGCCTTCATAGAATTAATATAATATGTAATAGTATTCTTGCCATATCCAAGCTCTTTCAGAAGCATATTTAGGAGCATTAGGCGTTTCTGGCTTGTTTCGCTTCCACGCTTGAATCTGCAGTAATCCTCATCGCATTGAACAACAACTATTTTTTCAATGCCATTCTTTAAGGCTTTTAGATAGAATTCGGGTGAAACACGGCCGGCGCATGGGATTCTAAGCAGAATATAATCGCTATAGCCTTGCTGAGCCAAAAACTCCTTTGTCTTATTGCTTGGCGGCGGGCTTCCACCTCGGCATACAACGGCTAAAGTTTTGAATCCCGTCTTCTCCATCTGCTCCTTTACGTAGTCCAGCAGCGATTCCGGCTCATAGTATAGGAGTTCAATTGCCGATGCTGGACAGGCGCTGAAGCATAACCCGCAGACTTGACATTTCTCAACATCCAAAACAAGCTTGCCTTGCTCCTCATCAACCTTGATTGCATCGAAAGGACACAGAGAAGAGCAAACTGAACAGAGACTACAATTTTTCTCTTCAACTTCAATAGCGCAAGTTTGACTCATCCCTAATCAACTCGATTAATTGGAGAATCATAAAACATGACAGCCAAAATTAATAATGGTTTCGCCACAAATAACAATTCAGCTATAAAGCGTTATTCAGTTTTAAACTTAGGTATCCATTTAGGAACCTTTCTCATCTTTCACCTGATACTTGAGAATTCGAGATCTTTTTTAAACTTTCCTTCCTTTAGCATGCGTTTCCCTTATTTTTAGATAAGGAATAAGCTGGATGCTGAAAATTAATCCCGTAATGGAGAAGGACGCTGCGGATCCGATGGAACTCCAACTATAGCTTCCGAGAATAGGCCCTACTGCCATTCCGATGCCGTTAGCCATTCTTGTTATACCTGACGCTGAAGCTCTTCTGGAGCTTGGCACAGACTCCATCAGCCACGCGTTGACTGCTGGACTGCTGATGTTTCCTATAAGGCATATGAAAGCAAGCACCAATATGAATTGCCAAATGTTCGACGTGAAAGCTAGCACTGGAACGAGCGGAATTATCAATCCACTTGAAAGTACAAGCGGTTTTCTACCAAATTTGTCAGCTAACTTTCCTCCCGGAATCTGAGCTAGGGCTGTTACTAATCCGAAGCCCAAAGAGCTAACTAGCCCAAATTCGGCTATTGACGCCCCCAAATCAAATATTACATAGGAGTTTATCAGACATTTACAAATCCATTTGCAAGCCCGCTTATCAAGTAAGACATTGTAAAAAGGGTTAAAACTGTCCTTAAAGGCATTGGCGGCAGCGAATCCTTATCCTCTGTGCAATTTGTGTTTTCATTTAATATTTCCTCCTTGTACACTTGTCTTGGAACTATTAATGAAAATGGAATGGTTGCAATAGCCATTAGCAAGCTGAGTAGAAGGGAATTTTCAAACCTAAAAGTTCAGCTAAATATCCTCCAAGAATTGGGGCTGGAATCTGCGCTGTTATCCATGAAAGGTTAAAAATTCCATAGCCTTTTCCACGTGAAGAATGTGAAGTGTAATCTGCGATAAGCGCTATGAATGATGGGCTGGCAAGGTAGTATCCCAGCATTTCAAGAAAACTCGCAGTGAAGAGTAGTATCAGACTTTGAGATAGAATTAAAAGGATAAATCCTAAGGCTAATACTGCGAAAGCTAAAAGAACGGATTTCCTTCTTCCAACTTTGTCTGAAATGAATCCTCCAAAAAGCGATCCGATCACGAGGGCTATACTGTTTAGAGAAAGCTAACCCCTATTCCCGTTGATGTAAGCTCTTCAGTTTTTGCTGGGTCATCTGGAACAGATACTAATTCCTTCATTAGATATGGAATTGCTGGACTACTAATTGAGATTGCAAACGTAGCTAGGAACATGCAAATCCAGACTGCAATGAACATTCTCGAAGTATAGCTCATTTCCAACACCGAATTGCCCTTTTCCTTCTCTTCTCACCTATTTATTCATTTGGGTAGCTCTGTTAGTTATTCTGGTAAAAAGTGACCATCAAATTGACCACCATTATCTTCAAGCTAGCCACCAATCTGAAGTTTTAACGAAACCTATATTGCTTCCATTTTAGACTCTCTGAGATAAGTCTAGAATGGAGAAGCACAATTGAGAGCTGAGATTAGAGTTACTGGTATAGTTCAAGGAGTAGGCTTTAGGCCCTTCGTCTATAGGACTGCTGTTAAGCATAATTTATTAGGCTATGTCAGAAACCGCGGCGACGCAGGCGTAGAAATAGTTGTAGAAGGAGAAAAAGACAAAATTGAAAAATTCATAGAAGATTTAAAGGTTAAAAAGCCGCCCCTCGCTAAAATTCATGACTTAATCGTAAACTTTTCAGAGGAAAAAGGAGAATTCAAAGAATTCAAAATTTTAAGAAGTTCTGAAAGCCGCGAGCTTTCAGGCTCTGTTATTCCTCCCGATATCGCAATCTGCGATGAATGCCTCAAAGAGCTCCGTGACCCTAGAGACAAGCGCTACGATTATTTCTTCATAACTTGCACAGACTGCGGCCCAAGATTCACAGTTATCGAGCAGCTACCATACGATAGGCCGAATACAACTATGCGAGACTTTCCAATGTGCAGTTTCTGTCAAAGAGAATATGAAGACCCAGCTAATCGTCGTTTTCACGCCCAAACAGTGGCATGCCCAACTTGTGGCCCAAAAGCCTACCTGACAGACAGTAAAGGTGAAGAAATCGAGGTTAAAGATCCAATTCGGGAAGCTGGCCGGTTGCTGGCTGAAGGCTATATTGTAGCAATTAAGGGTTATGGAGGGTTCCATGTTGCAACGGCTACAACGCTTTCTGAACCGATTCGGCGTCTACGTAGGGTTAAGCATAGACGCCAAAAGCCCTTTGCGATAATGGCTAGAAATTTAGAAACTGTGAAAACTTTTGCAGTAGTAGGCCCTAAGGAAGCTGAACTGCTAACTTCCTATGTTAGACCGATTGTTTTGCTTCGTAAAAGCGAGGATTATTACCTGTCGGATTTAATTGCGCCAGGTCTTCACAATGTGGGTGTTATGCTTCCATATTCAGCTATGCATTATATGCTCTTTGATGAAGTTGATGAACCTGCATTTGTGATGACTAGTGCGAATCCGCCGAACCAGCCCATAGTTAAGGATAATACTGAAGCACTAAAAAGGCTTGGTAAAATTGTTGATTACTTCCTCTTCCACAACAGGCGGATTGCCCACAGGTGCGACGACTCGGTTGCAAGAGTTCATAAAAATGAGCATATTTGCCTAATCAGAAGGTCTAGAGGTTACGCGCCGGCACCAGTTCATCTAAAGTTTTTCTCTAAAAAATGTGTTTTAGGTTTAGGAGGAGAACTAAACGTTGTCTCATGCATACTTAACGGAGATAAAGCTTTTCTCTCTCAGCATATAGGCGATGTCGAAAACATTGAAACTTTAAATTTTCTAGAAGAAGCAACTAGGCATTTGATTAGACTTACGAACAGCAAAATAGAGGCAGTCGCATGCGATTTGCATCCAAAATTTAATACAACAAAACTTGCGTACAAGCTGGCTGAAGAGCTCGACTGCCCAGTTATGAGGGTTCAGCATCATCACGCACATGTAGCCGCTTTAATGGCTGAACACAACCTAGATGAGATAGTTGGAATAGCATGCGACGGCTATGGATACGGACCTAAGGGAGAAGCATGGGGAGGAGAAATCCTCTACTGTAACCGTGAAAGCTACAAGCGAATTGGCCATTTAGAAGAGCAGCCAATGCCAGGCGGAGACTTGGCAACTTACTATCCGCTCAGAATGGCCGCTGGAATACTTCATAAAATAACAGATATAAGCGAATGGCTTCTTTCGAAAAGCAATTTTCTGCCACATGGAAAGACAGAGGCAGAACTTATCCTAAAACAGCTCGAAAAAGGAGTTAAACTTGAAACTTCTAGTTGCGGAAGAGTTCTCGACGCAATTTCAGCCATTCTTGGAGTCTGCTATGAGAGAACGTATGAGGGGGAGCCCGCTATGAAGCTTGAATCCGCAGCAATAGGCGGAAAAGACGTTTTAGAATTAAAGCCAGAAATAAGAGGAAACATAGTAAAAACAACGGAATTGGTTAATGCTGTTTTTGAAGCCCTTGGAAAGTTTAGAGTCACAGATTTAGCTTTTTCGGCTCAAGAGTATATTGCGAAAAGCTTAGCTAAACTGGCAGTGGAGAAAGCTGAAGAGTTAGGCGTCAAAAATGTTGGTTTTTCAGGCGGGGTAGCCTACAATGAGCAAATAACAGCTACTATTCAAAGAATCGTTGAGGAAAACGGGTTAAACTTTGTCTTTCACAAGTTTGTTCCGGCAGGTGATGGTGGAACAAGTTTTGGTCAAGCGGTAGTAGCGGGATTCGTAACCAACTAATTGAACGGAACGGTTTTATGTTAGTTGAAGTTTTTATAGCTGATACCTATGTGCTTAGCCATACCAGCCAAAGTTATTAAGGTAGACGGAAACCTTGCCAAGGTTGATTTTGGTGAGGGGGTACTCCGCGAAGTTAATGTTTCGCTTGTAGATGTTAAAGCTGGCGACTATGTGCTTGTTCATGCCGGTTACGCTATTCAAGTTTTAAGTGAAGAAGAAGCCGTGGAAACCTTGAAGCTTTGGAGTGAAATACTTGAATTAGCAGAAGCCGAAGAAAGGCCAGGTTAGAGGTTTTGAAATGCATGAGTGGGCCTTAGCGGAAGCAGTAATTTCGACAGCTTCGCAGTTAGCTGAAAAAGAGGGATTAAAGGAGATAACTGAAGTCAAAATTAGGGTTGGAGAACTACAGCAACTTGAATTAGACATTTTCGAATTCGCCCTCTCCCAACTTAAAACTGACAAATTCAAGAATACAAAGTTTAATATAGAAACCGTCAGAGCCAAGTTGAAGTGCAGAGTATGTGGCCATCAATGGCTATTCAGAAAAGATGAATTAAAGGAGGATGTAAGGGAAGCCATACATTTTGTTCCGGAAATAGCGCATACATACATTAAATGCCCAAAATGCGGCAGTCCAGACTTCGAAGTTGTGCAGGGACGGGGAGTGTGGCTTGAAAGCATAAAAGGAGCCAAATAGCATGGTTGACCCAAGAATAGCCTTGATAAACGAAAGACTAAAGGAAATAAACAATATAATTGCTGTTTCAAGCGGAAAAGGCGGAGTAGGAAAAAGCCTAGTTGCTTCAACTCTGGCTTTAACGCTGGCTGAGAAAGGATATGAAGTAGGTTTATTCGACTTAGACTTTACAAGTCCTTCAACTCATCTAATCTTAGGCGTGAAAGGTTTAACTCCAAAAGAGGATAAGGGCATAGTTCCGCCGAAAGTTTACGGCCTAAAGTACATGTCAATTGTTTACTACTCCGGTGAATATGCTTCTCCGTTAAGGGGGGCGGACATATCAAACGCTTTAATCGAGTTGCTTACAGTCACAAGATGGGAAAAACTCGACTTTCTCATAATGGATATGCCGCCTGGAATAAGCGACGCAACCTTAGACTTGATAAGACTTGTGAAGGGAATAAAGTTTCTGATAGTCACGACTCCTTCTAAGCTTGCATTTGAAACTGTTAGAAAACTGATGAACTTGCTTGAAGAGCTGAGAATACCAATAATTGGAATTGTTGAAAACATGAAGATTAAAGATTCTCAGTTTATAAGACAGAAGACAGAAAATCGAGAGATACCGTATTTAGGAGAAATTCCCTTTGACAGCTATCTCGAAGATGCGATAGGTGATGTAAATAGACTTTTAGGAACAACCTTCGCCAAGAAAATCGGAGAAATAGTTGAAAAGATAGTTGATTTTAGTGTTAAAAATGAGCGTTAAATGGTTGAGATTCAGAAACGCAGAACTTGCAAAACAAGTTGTGGAGAAAATAAAGGCCATTGCACCTAGTTATGAGGTTAAAATATGCCATGTCTGTGGAACTCACGAATGGACGATTACTCATTATGGGCTTAGAGAACTCCTACCTGAAAACGTTGATGTTATAGCGGGTCCAGGTTGTCCAGTATGTGTAACTCCGGCAGCAGAAATAGATGAGGCAATAAAACTTGCGCTTGAAGGAGTAACCGTCACTGTTTTCGGAGATGCATTAAGGGTTCCAGGCTCAGATGGTTCCCTTCTAGACGCAAAAGCTGAAGGGGCAGACGTAAGAGTGATCTACGGCATAGACGATGCTGTTAAGATGGCTCTCAAAGAAAAATCGAAACAGTTTGTCTTTTTTGCAATAGGCTTCGAAACCACAGCACCATCAACGGCAAACGTCGTTTTAGGAAAACCTCCAGAAAACTTTTCCATACTGGTTTCTCACCGTTTGATTCCGCCTGCAATGGAGCTTCTACTTGGAATAGGAGACTTAAGAATAGACGGTTTCATCGCACCCGGCCACGTTTCAACAATAATAGGATTAAAACCCTACGAGATTTTTCCGAAAGCGTACCGTATGCCAACGGTTGTAGCCGGTTTCGAGCCGTTAGACGTGTTGGTTGCAATTTACATGATTCTTAAACAGATTAAGGAAGGAAAAGCCAAACTTGAAAATGAATATGTGAGAGCCGTAACTCCAGAGGGAAACGTGAAAGCTCAAAAATTGATGAATGAAGCATTTAAAGTTGTTAACGGAAATTGGCGAGGCCTAGGAAGACTTCCAAACTCAGCTTTCGCCCTAAAAGAAGAATACGAAAAACTTGATGCTAGAAAACGCTTTAACATATATGTAGAGAATGCACGTGACCTACATCCGGGCTGCCAGTGTCACTTGGTTATGATCGGGAAAATAAAGCCTGACGAATGCCCACTTTTCTTGAAAGCGTGTAGGCCAGAACATCCGATGGGGCCATGTATGGTCTCCTTCGAGGGGACATGCCGAATATGGGCAAGGCATACAGGTAAAGGATAAATCAGATGGATACTCGGTTTTTAGATAATTTTATATTCTTTTAAGATTTAGCAAAGCTTACTTTAAACGCTACAATTAATCTTATATTCAACAGAGTAATTCAAAGGCTTACATGAAAAATCTCGCTGCACTTCTAACCATTTACCTTTTGACTTCGTTAGTTGTTTTTGCTTCCGCGGAGATTTCAAAGGCTAAACTGCTTCCACTGGCTGTTTCATTCATCCTACTTTTCATAGCTTACATATGGTACAGAAGGTATTCAAGAAAAATTGAGCTTTCAGAAGAAATTCCAGAAGTTGACGTTGGAAAAGTTTGGGCTTTAATTTTTGGCCTATTCTTTCTTTCGATGCTGGTTAGAATCCCGTTTGTCCTATTATATGGAGAGCCGTACGAGAAGATAGTTGTCATCTACCTTATCCTTATGACGATGACGCGGATTTTACATTGTAAACCGTCAGTTTTCGGCTTTAAATTTGAGGGAATTGGAAAATCTTTGACGGTAGGAGCAGTCTATTATGCTGTTTTAGAGTTTTCGGCAGTAATCGTTCAGCTTGTTTTTGTTTTCCTTTTTGTTGGAGAAATCTATGTGATTGGTTACGACTTTGTGCCTTTCTTACTTTCGTTTCCATTTGCAACTTTCTGTGTGGGTATAAGTGAAGAAGGCCTATTTAGAGGGTTAATGCAGACTCTTCTTCAGAAATTTTACAGTGCCAAAGTAGCTATTTTCGTTCAGTCTGCACTTTTCGGATTATGGCATTTCATCTGGCACGTTTCCCCTTTAAATTTTGGAGAAATGGCCGCTCATATACTTTCAAGTTTCATTATCGGAGCCTTATTCGGCTATTTTTACAGTATAGCGGGGAACCTTGCGCCTTTAATACTTGTGCATGGATTGGTTGACAGTTTTCCATTCGGTTACGTGTTGAATCAAACTGCAGTTGACAAGCTGGCAAATTCCTCGATTTTTAGCCAATTTATGGTTTATGTTGCACCCTATATTTTATCAATAACCTTGGTGTTCATACTTACTAGGCGGTTGGCAGAGTGTATGAAAAAGCCATGAGTAGGGAAGAAGAGAAGAAAACTTACAGCGGAAAATGTATTGACTGCGGTGGAGAACTTGAACTTTACGAAATAGACTTTGAAAAGAAACGTAAAATTCTAAAATGCAAAAGATGCGGTTTATTCCATTTTTACAAAATTAATTTTTGGGGTAAGTGGAAGCTGGTTAAAGCTGGAAGAGTTTCAGACCTATGGAAAGAATAAGCCAAGTTTCCATAAATTCTAAATTGGACGAAATCGCCTTATAGTTTGTGGCCTGAAGAGGCGATGATGTAAACACCGAGAACCATTGATAAAAGACATGATTTGGTGGCGGCTGTCGGAGCCTCAGAAAGCCAAGGGTTTAGAGCTGATATTTTATTTCTAACTTATTAAGGCGTTTCAAGACTCTCAAGGAAATCAAGGTTATCCATTTGCTTGGCCTACCCACAACTTCTATGTTGGTTTGCATTCTTCCCTTTGGAGAGCTTTCAAGAATCCATTTTCCATCCGGACGACGCTTTCGCAGCAAAACTTCTTTGGCGTCGTTTAAGCGTTCATCTTCAACGTATCCCAACTTGGTTAATATATCCAGTCCTCTTAGAATATTGTATCCGTAGAAGTAGGGGAAACCAAGTTTTAGCCATGAATGTTTGATTATCTTGTAGTTGTGGTGGTCAGCCTTAAAGAGTCTGTGCATAAGAAGAAACTCTGCTCCGTTTTCTATTGTCTGCTTCATTTTCTTAGTCAGATTTTCTCTTGGGACTTCGCTGAAAGCCTCAAGTGGGCAAATTGTTCCATAAAAGCATCCGTGTCTGTCTCTCACGTGGGCCTTCCAGTAGGGGCAAAGCCATCCACCGTCATCATTCTGGATTTTCATAAGCCATTCCAAGGCTTTCTTCACTCTTAAGTTATCTATATACCCCATCCTAAGCAATGCTGCCGCCATATTACCAGTTAGACATGAATACTGATGTTCAAAAACTTTAGAGGAAACCCAATCATTTGGCGGAGGCAATTTTTTACCTTTTTTAAGTAATTGCTCATATTCTTTCAATGCCAATTGAGGAGAATAAGCTGAGAATCCACCTTCCTCATGTTGAAACTGAAAAATATATTTACAAGCTTTTCTAACTCGTTTATGGCTTTTGTCCATTCCTAATTGTCCAAGCAACATTATCTGCCAATAAGAAGACTTATACTTAGGATGGTAGGGGTTCCACGATTTCTCCCAATATCCTTCAGGCCTTTGCTTAGAAAATATCCTTTCCACCTTTTTTGAACTTGAAATTTCTGCCTTAGCCTCCTTTAGTTCCGGGTTATTTTCTCTTAAATTCAGT
>Ga0190354_1000034_pt1 | contig 22714 bp, 29 predicted proteins | sample 4872131213_MG_FD_163436 | JGI IMG/M metagenome (GOLD analysis project Ga0190354, IMG submission 163436) | Hydrothermal vent microbial mat bacterial communities from Southern Trench, Guaymas Basin, Mexico - 4872-13-12-13_MG | ecosystem: Environmental > Aquatic > Marine > Hydrothermal vents >...
GCCAGTATAACTCCGTCCTAATAAATACTGAGATTGGGGACCCGAAAGCCTTTAATGTTTTCCTCCAACCCAGATTCGAGAAACAGTTTCACCAGCCTTTCCTCCTGAACTGTCGTTCTCTTTACTCCTTAGCAAATGTCTTAGGTCTCAACGTTCAATTGATTACCAAAGGAGAAGAGGGAAAAGCAGGAAAGGTTGAGAGCAATATTACCACTACTGAAAAGTTCCCGGTCTTAGAGTACATAAAACAGCATAAGTCCCAGCTTTTAGTCCTCGATTCTATTACTACTCCGATTAAAGGCGCAATAGGTAGTGCGAGACAAAACTTTGGTGCAAGGGCTGATGTCATATCGAGAATTCTCGGTCAGCTATCTCTCATTTTGGATGAGACTAACGTGGCTATTGTAATAGTAGCACATCAAAGTCAAGATAAAGCAAACAAATTCGATGAAGGAAGAATCTGGGGTGGAGACACTTTGGCTTATAATGCTAAATATATTTTACAGCTTCGTACACCCCATTTCAAGGTCGAAACTGATTCTAAGACCTTATACAAACAAATTCGTAGAAGAAGGTATTTAGGGAAACTGGAAAGTAAATGGTTCCAGCTTCCCCTAAAGAAAGATTTTGGTTTTGTATAATTCGATTATCAAGCGATGGAGCAAGAAGAATGAAGATTAACTTGGAGAAGATAAGTGCTGCAATAGGCACAGTTATTACTTCTAAGAGGAACAAGAAGTCAGCCAAAGAGCTGAAGAATAAGATACTTCTAAAGATTCGGGAAGAGAAACAGAACGAAACCATATCAAGGGCTGCCTTGGTGATGGCACTTGAAGATTTGACCAAAGGCATGAACAAGGATGACTTAGATGATGCCATAGACCGTTTCTTAGAAGAGTTAGTTGCCGAATTATTTGAGGATTTGGATATAGTAGATTTAGGAGATATGTTATCTCCTGATGCTCCCTCCCCAAGCATTAAAAACAATACTTCTGACGATAATCCCATGTACCGGTAAGTCATGGAAAGAGAAGTTGTCATTGATACACGGGAACCCAAGCACGTGTATGAGATTGCAGTGAAGACTCTCAAGGATTATACCGTAAAACGAGCTAAGTTAGAAGTTGGAGACATTCAATTCGAGGACATAATAGTAGAACGAAAGACACCCTCGGATTTTGTTACATCGGCAAGACGTTCAGACTTTTGGACAAACTTGTATGTAATGAAGACGAACTATAAGCATTCCTTCCTTCTTATAGACGGAGATGATTACTCTTGGCGAGAAGTGATTTCAAGAAGGGGCATCACAAATTCGATGATAGAGGGTGCAAAGGTTTCAGTTCTCATGATGGGAATTCCGATAATGGAATTTGCAAAATTAAGTAGTGCGTTCAAACATCTTGATGTGATGTTTCAGAAAAAGGTGAGTGTTAAACCTCCCCGAACAGCAGACCTCAAAATTTCAAAACAAAGTGCAAATCTACATTCTCTACGAGTAGCGTGTCTTATGTGTGTACCTCGAATTGGAAATGTCACTGCTGAGAAACTGCTTCAAGACCACAAAAAACTCATCAATGTAATAGAAGAATCTAAGAACGTTAAGACTCCTGCAATGAAAAGAATAAATGATTTCTTCTTTGGTGAAGATAAAGATGTTGAATAAAATTCGGGAAAGGATTAGTAAGATACTTACCTGTATGCTACCAAGGACCAAAGTCTATTTTGAAGACTTTGAGACTTTGGCTCTATTGGCAGAGAAGAGCATGGACACTTTAAAACATTTAGGAGAAAAGGAACATCCCTCAACCACAAGTGTGAGAGCTAAAACTTTGGAAGTCCAAGCTGATTCGACCGTGCATGACGCAATCAGGTCTCTTCTTTACGACCATACAAGAGTGACCGAAGAAAAGGCAGACATTCGGAATTTTCTTCAAAATCTCGATGATGTTATAGACAACTTAGAAGCAGTTGTGTGGAGAATAGCTAACTTCGATTGTAATCCTCGTGCTCTCCGTCTTAGAGACTCTTTTATTCCTTATATCGAAAAAGCTGTGATTGATATTAGTTGTGCAGTGTCTCTTCTTCCAGATGTCATTCACAATCAAAAACAACTTAATACTTTCATAGAGAGCATTAATCAATGTGAGGTTAGAGGTGACGAGTTATATAGAGGTTGGTTCATGTCTGTCACAAACGGAGTGTTTAAAAGCGAAGGTGAGAGGTTCTTCTTGTTAGATGTTCTTCAGAGGCTGGAAAATGTGTTAGACGCAGCGGAAGATGTTGCAGATAATCTTGAAACTTTCCTTTTAAAAGGAGGAGTTTAAATGAAGCCGATGGAAGGTCAGACGATTGAAATGTACGGTGTTCGAGTTACAGTCTTTAGGAATGGAGATGTGTATGTTTCAACTAAAGGTGACGTCACAATAGTAGATGCTCGTGCTGTAATTGCGAATAATAAGATTATGGAGGTTGGAAAATGACTTATAGCACAGAACATAGTCACGAATTAAGATACGAAAGTGGGTCCGTAACTATTGTCATATCAATATTAGAAAGAGGAGATTCAGAAGAAGAAAGAAAGAATGTACAGAATCTCATAGAAAAACTCGATAAACTAATCAAGGAGTTCTTTGATTAAGATAGTTAACCACAGTGTATGAACTACGACATTTTCTACTATATTCCTAAAGGTTTTTACCGAAGAATTGCCGTTGAAAGTCGAAAGCAGTTTCCAGTTCATTCTTCAAGAGAAATCAAAAAACGATTGATGACTCGAGCTCCTCTTTATGCAAGCATTAGCGTCTTTCAAGAAAGCAAAGCCTTTCCCCTCTACTTCTTTTTTGATTTTGATTGTGAAAAACACATAGCCGAAGGAGAAATTGCTAAACTCCAAGATTATTGTAAACGACACAGCTATTCTTTCACTGTTGCGGAACCTAAACGTGGTTATCACTTCTATATTCATCTCTCACCTACCGAAATAGACGCAAACGCATTCCGATGTATATCAGACTACATCATCGAAACAGTGGGAATTGAACACTATGATGATATTACAGACGGGGTCCTCAACGGCATTGCCCGTCTCCCAGGAAGCTATTATCCAGAACTTAATCGAAGAGTTAGGATAGTCAAACAAAGCTTAGCTAAGTTCATGAGTCCTTTTGAGTTATTGGATGGCAATGAGTTACCAACTCAGATTTTTCATTCGCTGCCAGACGATATAGACTTGGAATACTACCGTCCTTGCATTGATTACTTTATCCAAGAAAGTCACCCATCTCAGTTCATAAGGTTTGGATGGGCAGCTCTAAGAATAGCACAAGGCAAAAGTAACGAAGAAATGATTAATGAAGCAAGGCGATATAACTGGGAAGACTGGGATGAGGAAATGACAGAGTATCAGATAAATCAGATTAGGAGCAAACGATATAGAGTTCCGTCTTGTGGGACTATACGGAAGAAGGGGTATTGTATTCCCCAATTATGTAAATGGAGGAAACATAAATGTCATTAGAGTGTCTCGTTTGTGGCAATAAGGATTTGAAAAGGCTTAAAATAGGTTTGTTGTATTGTCCTCTTTGTTATTCTTTGTATTGGACTACTGTTCCTGAACAATATAGGGAGAGACGGAAAGATGAAAAAACTGAGTGATTGGATAGATAAGGAACGTGTATCGCAAGAGATTACGATTCTAAAAAAGAAAATCCAGTCTCTTGATAGAGTTCTTCAAGACAGATTGGAAGACGTTAAACTTAAAGTAATCTATCATAATAGTGATGAGTGTTACGGTCAATATTTTCCAGAAGATGACTATTATCTTTCAATTGTAATTGATTATTGTGACAACTACGCGAATAAGCTAATAGCGATAGACGAAATCCTCAAAGAAGAGAGTGGGTACGGTCAATATGAAGGTTTCATGGTAAAGAGCGAAGGTGTAATTATTTCGCCGTTTGATATAACACGAAGAGAGTTCTTAGAAATTGCTCAGTCCAAAAACGACGAAGAGGTTCGCCAATTGATACGAGAGATTTATAAAATTTCACGAAGGCTGAGAAGTGCAAACGACACAATAGACAAGTCTTCCCACATGTTAGATCTTCAGAAGAAATTCAAAGTTGAGTTTCAAGATAAGGAAAAGATTGAGGAATTGAAGGAAGGACTGGCTAAAATAACTAAGTTAAAGAATGAGTTAATTGCTCAATTGCAGATTAGAAAAGAGGAACTCAAACAGAAATTTGGAATAGATATAGAAGAACTCCAAAATAGGATACAACGAACACGTTAAAATGAATGACAATGATTGGCATAAGCTACAAGAGGATCTCATAAAGAGCAAGTATCATTATTTTCACACAGATCGAGGAGTGTTACTCCTTGGGGATTGCATCAATATCCTAAAAGACTTACCAGATAAGTCTGCCGATTTAATCCTCACGGATCCTCCTTACGCATTAGGAAAAGAGTATGATGTTTACGAGGATACTGAAGAAAATCTCAAATCTCTTATAGAAGAATTCATGCCACAGGCTCTACGAGTAAGTAAGGCTATGCTACTTACCTGTGGTCTCACTAATATTTCTCTTTATCCTCCTCCACGCTGGATTTTAGCTTGGGTTTATAAGACGACAAACTCAAGAGGTAAATGGGGATTTGCTCAGTGGCAGCCAATCCTTGCGTATGGCGTAGACCCATACTTGAGAGCGGGACTTGGAGCGAGAAGTGACGTCATAGAAGCAACAGGATTGGATAATCAAACTTATGATCACCCCTGTCCTAAACCCATCAAGTTTTGGGAAAGATTGTTGTTACGCGGAAGTCCTAAAGAAGGGGAAATTATTCTTGATCCATTTGCAGGTTCAGGAGTGACTGCAGTAGCCTGCGAAAAACATAATCGTAGATGGATATGCATTGAGATTTCTGAGCGTTATTGTGAAGTAATTCAAGAAAGAGTATTAGGTCACGATAAATACCAAAAGAGTTTGGAGGAATTTTTATGATGGAACTTGTGAATGCTTCTCTTATTGGCTCAAGAAATTCGAGACCAACCGTCAAGCTTAAATTTAGAGAAGGTTGGAATGTCACGTACTCTGTAAGAAAGGGAGAGTATCCTTATTTCTATATCAAACCTGAAGAGGAAATTCTCTTCCCAATTATTAAACGAGAAAGTGGATTCGTGTCTTATACCGGAGAGCCTTTGGACAAAATCTCATTCAAATCAATAGAAGATCTCAAAAGAGGAAAGAGGAATGTGGACTTCAGTGCAGAAGCAGATATTCCATACTTGACACGCTATCTCGTAGATAGAGGCTTGACGTACGGTCTTAATAGAAGGATACTTTATTTTGATATTGAAGTAGAGAGAGACAATGGTTCTCTCGACACAGAAAATGCTCCTCTTCCGGTTACTGTGATTGACGCTTACGATAGTTTCACAAAGAAGCACTATCCTTTTGTGTTAGAGGATTATGCAATAGAGGGAGTGAAGGCTTTTGTGTTTAAGAATGACGAACAGCTCATAAAATCCTTCTTATCCTTTTGTGAAAGATTAGATCCGGACCTGATTGTTGGATGGAACTCAAGTAATTACGATCTTCCTTACCTCTTTAATCGTTCAAGGAATAAGAAGATGTTTCGAGATTATCACGACGAACTCACCATAGGAGAAAGTCAGCCGCTTGACTTAATGCGAGCGTATAGAGAATTTGGAGAGCGAGGAGGAAGATACTTCTTAGACCATGTGGCTTTCCTCATTTTAGGAAGACGGAAGGATAAGTCGCTTCCTGAACTTCTTCATTGTATAGAAGACGTCACTCTCACTAAAGAAATAGATGAAGCACTCAAGCTGACTCAATTAGTTTTCTCTTTCCAAAATCTCGTTCCTCTTAATACCATAGATATAATGAATAGAAGTTCGATTATCGAAGCCTACCTCCTAAAGAAGTATCACAATAAGTATGTTCTTCCGAATAAAAGACACGCATCACATACAAAGTATAAGGGAGCACTCGTTAGAGATCCACAGAAGGGTTTACATAGAGATGTCACTGTCTTAGATTTGGTCAGTCTGTATCCTTCGATTGTAATGCACTTTAACATCTCTCCTGACAGAGACATCAGGAATCCAGGGATACTCACGGAGACAATCAAAGAAATATTTGAACGGAGGCTCGAATACAAGAAGCTATACAAGGAAAGAGGCGACACTCAGAGTCAAATATGGAATGTGTCCTATAAGTTCCTTCTAAACGCGTGCGTTGGGATGCTGGGATACGGAAAGTCCAGATTCTACAATAGAGATTTAGCAGCAGAAGTCACAGCTTATGAACGTAAAATCCTAACCTTCATTTGGGAGTACGTGGAAAACAAAGGCATTCCTATACTTGCAGGGGACACGGATGCACTTATGATTACTCATCCTCATCCTGAAGAAATAATGAATGAAATTAATGATGAACTTCACTCAAAGTGGGGTCCTGAGTTTAACTTGGATGTAGATAAAAAGTTTAGGGTCCTCTTCTTGTATAATAAGAAGAAGAACTATTTCGGGATTACAGACGAAGGTAAGCTGAAGATAACGGGAACAGTAGTAAACAGAACGTCTTGTCCTCTGTATATCAGGAACAAGCTTATGACGGCATTCGAGTTAATCTTAAATGGAAAATGGGATGAACTTAAAGAAATCAAATCGCAGATTAGAACTGAAATAAGAGAACAGGACGTAATGGATGTAGCAGAATGGGTAAGATTGTCTTCAACTTCACCCAAGGTTGAAACTGCTCATCTCAAGGCAGCGAAGAATAGACTTCGGTTGTATCGCATTCCTTTCCACTCGGGTGAAAAGTTACCAATTGTTCCTACAAAAGTGGCATCAATAGGAAACTTAGCCATCCATGAGAACATAACAGATGACCTTCCCGAAATAGATTATGATGCCATTTTGGTGAAATGGTTTTATAATCCTCTGAAAGAAATAGAGGACACCCTGTCTCAAACAAACCTTAATGGATTTATATAGGAGGAGAAAATGAAAGTTGTACTGAGTGGAGATTGGCATATTGGTCAGGGAGAAATCTCTCCTGAGATGATAGCAGAGATAGCTAAGAGATATTGGAACGGAAAGAAAGTGATTTTGATGGGAGACCTCATTGATTGTGGAATCGACAGGGGAATGCAATTTGATAACGAAATCCAACCACAGTCTCAACTTCGATGGGTCAAGATAATTACAGACAAATTGGACGTCGTAGGTTACTGTCTTGGAAATCACGAATACAGAGTCTTCAACGAGGTTGGTCTCAATGTCTACGAGGAGTATTTAGGAAAGCCAACTCACAAGGTTGAAATAGATGGAGTGGAATTCTATTTTGCTCACGGAAGAAGCGCTGCAATGGATATATTCACAGAACATCGAAGACTCCTTCAGTATATTGACGCGGATGTTATAGCGTTAGGACACAATCATACGCTCGCTAAACTCGATGTGCTACGTGGAGATAAGAGAATCACACTTCTGCGAACAGGTTCTTTAGCACGGGGACTTCGATATGCGATTGAAATGTCTCTTCCGCCTACCATTAATGGGTGGACGGAGTATGACACTCGGAAGCGAGCAGCAAAACTAATGATGATTGACAAGAATGGAGAAGTTCATGAAATATAATTATAAAGGTAGGAGGTGTTGATATTAAAATGGAAGGAACTGAAGGCGAGAAGAAAGAAATGGTTTTGATTTTCCACAGGGACAACAAGGGAAATGACATTGCTCGGTTACCTAACGGTAAGATAGTCCTTCATCACAGAAAGGACACGTGTCCAGTCGTGGAAGGGATTGAATACAAGTGTCTCGTAGAGGAAAAAGAACATTGGTGTTTTGCTTGGATTGAGGGACCAGTTTATTATCCCAGAATTATAGTAAAGTCGGACAGAAGCTGCATAGGAATGGAAAAGAGTAAAACAAGAAGACTCTATCCTGATGTATATGCAGCCATAAATGACTTAAAGAACAGGACGAATCAGTCCTACATTCTGTTAATCGTTAATGAGGAGGTTCAAAATGGAAATTAAAGAAAAGGAAGCAGAGGAAGAAGGAAAGTTTGCTTGTCTGGATGACTTCTTGAGGTATCAAGACCTGAAGGATGGAATAATTCACATCACTGGAGAGTTGAGTAATTTCAGGGCAAGAGACTTAGCTTTGTTTTGGGGTGAAATAAAAAGAAGATTTAAAGCAGGGGACACTCTTACCGTTTATCTGGATTCCGAAGGTGGTGAGGTCCACGGTGCTTTTGCGATATACGACGCTTTGCGAAGAATATCTAAAGAGGGCGTAAAAATCAGAATTATAGTGGAGGGTTTGGCAGCAAGTGCTGCTGCTATGATTGTTCTTCAAGCTGGAGACGAACGAATATCTCGTCCTCATGCGACATTCCTCTTACACGAACCAAAAAGATGGGTATTCTTCAATTCAGAGTCAACTTCTCAGCTTGAGAACGAAGTCACAGAAATGAACAGGATTACGGATTTGATAGTGAAAATCTTAGCTGACCGTTGTGGTAAGACGGAAGAAGAGGTGAGAGAAACCATACGACTTAGGGAAGTGTGGATGTCTCCCGAAGACGCTAAGGAGTGGGGATTAATAGACAAAATTGAAGAATAGGAGGAGAGTCATGGAGTCAGTAGATAGACACTTGGAATTGATTCGTAGTATGATTCAACACAAGAATGAAATGTATGGTGACGCATTCCACAAGACATGGGAAGAGTATGGATTACGCTCTGTTTGCATTCGACTCACAGATAAGATATGTCGTCTGAAGAACTTAGAGAAGAAGGACCTCCATAAGAACTTCCCCGCTATCTGGGATACGCTCAGTGACATCATCGGCTATTCTCTATTGGCTCTCACAGAGTTGGAAGAGGAAGATAAGAAAATCTTACAGCTTGAGCGAGAGAAACGTAGGACTCACTTCTTGACTGAACCCAGACATTAATATTTGCGATATAACACAATTTTATACTCAGGACATAGAATTACATAACCGTCATTAAAACATTTTGTTCTCGTGCAAATATGAATGTCTGATGCAAAATTTAAGAGTGATGTAGGAGGTAAGTCTTATGGGCATTATTGATATTATCTTGGATGTCTTTGAGGATGCGATGGATGCAGAAGCAGAACTTCAAGTGAAGAACGACGAAGACCCGGTCAAACATTTTAAGGTTAAGGAAAAGCTACGTAAGCAATACCTCCGTAAACTCAGATTCTTACTTTGTGATGTAATGGAAGAATGAAGTCCTTAATTATTAATAATATTAATTATATAGGAGGATGATTATGAACATAGAAAAATTCCTAACAGGTGGAAACGTGGTGGACGTGAATGCGAACTATTCTCCTGATATAGCAAACGTTAGGAAACAATTAGCCTCTGGAGCTGAGTTAGTCTTCAATAAAGAACTCATATCGGAATGGTTTGATAGAGGACGAGAAATATTAGGACGACATGGTAAGGAAATTTACATTCATGACCTTTCAAAGAACATCTTAATGCCATATTGTTATAGCATAAGTGTTGAGCCTATTCTTGCAGAGGGTTTAACATATTATCCTCACTTTAAGAGTAAGCCACCAAAGAGACTGGATTCCTTCATAGCACAGTTGATTGAGTTCACGTCATACGTAGCCAACAGGACAAGGGGAGCGATAGGCATTCCTGATCTCATATTAGGATTAACTTATTTCGTAAAGAAGGAGGGTGCAATTTCTCTTAATGAGTACAGACTCACAGACTATCGTTTCAGGAATGAACTTCAGCGATTATTCTACTCCTTCAATCAACACCTTCGGCAAGGCGCAGAGTCTCTTTATACCAACATATCGTTCTTTGATTCCTATTATCTGGCTCATCTATTCAATAAGAATTCTTGGGGACTCGACATAGATGAATTATCCGCTGTTCAGTCAGCAGTCATGAGATGGCATACAAGGGAAGTTGAGACTCAAATGCTGAGATTCCCAGTTATCACTGCAGCTCTCAAGGTTAAAAACAAAAAGATTCAGGACGAAGAATTCCTTGAATTTGCAGTCAAACAAAACCTTCATCACACAATGTACAACTTCTTAGTCTTACCACACCTTGATGCCATCGCCTCTTGTTGTCGATTGATCTCCTCGAAAAAGCCGTTCTTCAACTCCTATGGTTCTGGTGGTGTTCAAATAGGTTCGCATCAAGTTGTGAGTCTCAATCTTCCAGGAATCTATCTAAGATACCCAGATACGTTTGAAGAGCGTATAAAAGAGAATCTTCAGCTTGCTAAGGAGTTTCTCGATTGGCACAGAAAACTTCTTGAAGAATATCAGTATCTTGATGCCACGTTTGAGTTAGGGCTTCGATCATTGCGAAGGATGTATTCAACGATTGGTATCATAGGTCTTTGGGACCTCAAGCAATTGATAGGCTTGACTTATTCTTGGGATGATTTGGAAAACCTCCTAAAGGAGATTCGTCGTGTAATCGATAGTTGGGAAGGATTTTACAATTGTGAGTTAGTTCCAGCAGAGTCGGCTGCAATCTCTCTCTATGACACAGACAAAGCATACGCAGAAAAACATCAGAAGGACAAAAGCAAATACTATGAAAACGGAAGAATGTATTCCAATCAGATTGTATCTCCTTGGGTGGAAATGTCCCTTGGAGAACGCGTAGAGATAACAGGAAGATTTTCAAAGTTCTTTGATGGTGGACAAATGATGTTCGTAAATGTTCCTTCAGTGTTCCAGAATGTACATCAGATGAGGAAAATAATAGAAGCAATAGTCAAGAAAGAAGTACCATACTTTGCATTTGATAATTACCTGTCCCGTTGTCTTAAACATAATCATCTGACGTTAGGAGACGTAGACGCCTGTCCTATCTGTGGTAGTAAGGATATTCTCAAGTTTAGACGGATAGTTGGCTACTTTGTGGAACAATCTAATATGCACGAAAGACGACTGAGAGACTTGCCTTATAGAAAAGTTGACAAGACGGATTGGATATGAGAGAAATTAACTTTGGAGGAACTGTACTCTCGACGATTGACTGGAGAGGATTGAACTCTCTTGTCTTATTCTTGAGAGGCTGTCCTCTCCGCTGTCTTTATTGTCAGAATTTCAAATTGTTTCAAGAACCTAACTATGTTCCCTTAGAGGACGTGAAGTCTCAAACAGAAAAGGAATTAGATTTTGTTGATGCCTTAGTCTTTTCTGGTGGAGAGCCAACTCTTCACGAAGAATTCATAGAAGAAATTGGAACGTGGATGCACAATGCAAATAAGTTAGTAGGCATTCAGACAAATGGCTACTTCGCCTCAAGCATCAAAAGAGTTTTGAAATCTGGAGTTATAGATAAAGTCTTCTTGGATGTCAAAGCTCCTCTTAGAAATAACCCGTTGTGGTTCAAGGTAACTCAAGTTAGCAATGTAGAAAAATCTGTACGGAGTACACTTTCTTCATGTAAAAATTCAAACACTCCTCTTCAAGTTCAGACCACCGTCTTCAAGAGGTTGGTGGGTGAAGAGGAAGTCCTTCAAATAGCAGAAGAACTCGATAACCTCAAATTCAATGGGGAATACGTGATTCAACAAGGACTATGGGATAACGTTCCCCGTTATGGACGCAAACTCATAAAGAAGGAAGACGAATTTACTCCTGAAGAATTAAGAATAATTGGGAAGAAGATTAAGGAACAATTCTCATTTCCCGTATATATTAGAACAAGAGAGGGTGAAGAACTTATAGAATGATACTCAAATGTAATGATTGTGAATTGGCGATAAGCATTCGAGAAGAAGGAGATTATATTGTGTTAAGTGAAACCGAGAGACTCCCAAAAAGATTACTCACGAAGAGTGGGATATTGAATTGTCCTTTCTGCAAGAAAATAATGGAGATAGAAGAATGATAGTTGAATGTAAAGCTTGTGGAAAAGTTTTTGGAGTAGTCCTTAAGGAGAAAGAGGGTGAAGTCACACTCAAGAAAGTTTCATACCTAAAAATGAAATGTCCCTATTGTGGTGAAGAAATAGAGTGGGGAAAACCAAAGAATGAGAAAGAACTATAAATTGGAAAGATGAGGAGGATGAAGAAAAATGCTTTCAAAGAAGGAAACTGAATATCTTGATAGATCTTTTGACGCCTTCCTTCGGGAAGTACAAGAACGATTTCATCTTACTCCCAAGGAAGTTCTTCGGGAGTTAGATATTCGTTTGTCAATTCTACTTTCAAAATATGGATATGGAGGAGAATAAATGCTCGAAAGAATCAAGAATGTGATTGGAAAAATTGATCAGTTGATAGACAAATGGACCTTCCGGGTAATTGATGTATTCTTAGCGATAACCTTTGTGACTATCGTGCTCTTCTTCTGTTTCACAGTCCTATTCTTTGTTTACTTTCTATTCACTCACTACATTCCATTGTAGTTAAATTCTTCACCAGATGCACATATCTTCGATATACGCGAATTTATCTGCTCGTCCTATATTTCACTATTCACCAAACAATAATATTTCGATGTACTGCAAATATGAAGAAGTTAGAATTAGAAGGTTTGGAGGACGATAGGATAATAGTCGAGTTGTTTGATGATAATTCTGTCGAAATAACAGCAATAGACGTGGATGGAGACAAATCAGGTCATATCTTTTTGTATCGAACGGAGTGGGAACAGATTATGGCTTATCTCATTAGCACCAAGTTGAATTCGGAGGTATGAAGATGGAATTGAAATGGAGTTTAGGAGAACCTGAGTGTGAACTTGTCTTTCAAATAGGCAAGATATATCCTACACATGTTATATGCACTCTCTACGAACAAAATGTTCTTGGAGAAAAACGTTTTGTAGAACAAAAGACTTTTAAATTGGTGGAGGTCAAGAAATGAAAAGGAACTATTTGTGGAGAGTGATAAACGAAAATATTATATCGTTTAAGGTCTGGTTCACCTGCTGGATTGCAGGTGCAATAATCAGTCTTCTAATACTATTCTTCCTACGATGATGAACATGAAGGTGGATGTAATTGAGACCTTAGCTTTTACGGCAATTTATATTTTTATGATTGCAGTGATTGCTCTTCCATTTCTTATCCTAATCTATAATCGGTTCTTTTCCCAATAACAGAGGCAGAAATGTTATCAGATGCTGAAATTCTTGAGGAAATGAAGAGGGGAAACATAGTGATCGAACCATTCAGGGAAGAACAGCTTAATCCCAACAGTTATGACGTAAGACTTGGTGAATACTACGCAGTCGAGTTCCCTTACTCACAAGTACTCGATCCTTACAATAAGTATCTTGTAGAAAAACATTGGAAAATTAGGAGGGCTACTGATCGCATAATCATTCGTCCTGGAGAGACCATCCTCGCTCATACTCAGGAAGTCATAGGAGGAAGGGGAAACATAGCGAGCAAAATGAATGCAAGAAGCTCACTCGGAAGACTCGGTATATCGGTATGCAAATGTGCTGGATTTGGGGATGTAGGTTTCATAAACAAATGGACTATGGAAATCACTAATCACTTACCCTCAACATCGGTAGTCCTTTACGTAGGGATGCGGGTTGCTCAAATCTCCTTCTTTAGGACAGGCATAGTCCTTCACGAGTACAAAGGCAAGTACGGTCAAGAAGAGTGGAAACCTGAAGACATGCTCCCTAAGATGTGGAAGGACTACGAACTTCATGATGATAAATATAAAGGTTTGATTAGGAGGGATTGATATGCCCGGTGGTGATGGGACTGGTCCCATAGGTATAGGACCTCATGATGGTCGAGGTCGAAGCAAAGGCGGTAGAGGTCAGAAGTCTAAAAGACGAGGAGCTGGTCGAAAGACTGGTGATCGTAAAGGAAATTGTTAGGGGGTGAAAATTATGCCAAGGGCAAAAGAAGAAGTGATGGGTTATGCAGACGACGTTTACCTAATGTGGTTGAAAAATCATATAGACTACGTGAAATCAATAGTTGAGCATCTTGAAGGAATCTATTCAGTGTATCTCGAAATCAAAGAAGACGCTGATTCGGACTTTGGATGGATAGCATCCGATGAGTTCATAGAAGCAATGAACGAGATGAAGAAGTACCTCGATAAGATATTTGCAGACTTACTCCAACACCAAAAGACGATAATATCAGGGAAACTCCTATGGAACGAAATCAAAAATCAATACGAAAAAGAAAAGAAGAAAGCCGACAAAAAGAAAAAATCAAAACGAGAAGAAGTTGACCCGTCATTTCAATAGGAAATGAGAGCAAATAGAAAGGGAAATCGAAAAAGTAAAATAAGAAGTCGAAAGCGGTGGGATAAGAAAAGAATTAAAAGAAATCCCACCCGTGTTTTTAATTTTTAAGATTTTAACATGTCTTCTATTTCATCCGGATGTATCACGTAATTATAAATGCTTTCTACATTAGGTTCATAAATCCCTCCCCAGATGTTGTGCCATGACAATCCACTATCTCTACCTTGAAACGTCACACCTGATACTTGAATACACTCACCTCTTCCCAAATCAACAAGCGTGCTTCCTGACACCCAACATGTTCCAGAATCTCCAAGAGGATACGGATTTTCCCACGAGGGTAAACAACAAGGTTGAGTAAGGGCATATTCTTTATTATAATATTCGTGAGCTCTATATACGCTTGTACCTATCACGTAATCAAGATTCGTGTTTATTATAGGAATAGTTCCCCAAGCTCCTCTTCCAAGATCCTTTATGTTTAAATTTGAATCACGAGTTTCAGCATAAAGTTTATTCTCGTTATAATAAAACCAAAATACTTCGCTTTCTCCATCTTCAGATAATCCTTTAGTAACCCCTTGTCTGCGTATTGGACGTGGACCAGTGAAGCTGTTTTCGATATATTCTCCTTTAATTGTACCATTGATATCCGAATACGCAACTATTTTTTCCCATTGGATAGTACCTAACAAGGATCCGAATGATAAGTCATACCCACCTACTATTACTGTGCCACTTTTAACATCCCAACAATAATACCAATTTTCGTAAGGAATGCCATCTATCACACTACCAGACCATATTTCATTGCCTTCGAGATCGTACATTACAGGGAATATCACGAAATTGAAAAACGAATCAACTTCGACATCGAATGTTAGGATTCTGTTGTTGTAAACTATGAACTCTCCATCAACAGTTGTACATCCAGGATTGTGATAAGGGGTTGGTTGACTGTCTTTCCAATCCTCCTTCTTGAATCTTACTATTTGATTTCCGACTGAAGCCCAGACGTCTCCGTTTCCATCGAGCCAGATAGGAGGATTGATGTGTTCGTGTCCAGAATAATCGTTATTTGAATTCACAAATATGGGTCTGCAAAAAGGTCCTACTCCAAGCACCACAAACCCACTTCCTGATGCTGATATCCAAGGTTTGTACATTAAATCTGGAAATTCTTCTGTTCTCCCGTGAATATATATATCCCCGTCATATTCAACTCTAAATTTATGAAGAGCTGGAAGATTAGATCCTTGAACACGAACTCGAGATTTTGTGTTTTCTATTATCACTCGAGTACCCGTTAGATTCATGTTACAATTTCTCCTAAGAGGTAATCCATTAAGGGTTGTCTATTAGGCGATAGATTTTTCCAAGATTTAGATCGAGCAAGACCCGGATCTCCCTTCAGTGGGTAAACTTGTGTTTCTCTCGTGTAAAATTCTTGAGTATACATATCCCAGACTTGAAGGGTTTCACTCCCCCACCCGAAGACCCAAGTTGAATAGTCTCCCATCGAGAATAACTGAGACCAAGATTGAGAACTGTGCCCTATCGAAGCTCGTACAGAATGACTATAATCACTGAAATTAGTCCATGTATAACCATAGCTTGCTTTTCCATCTTTAGTACCTAACACGAGAATGTCATAGAGGACGCTTTCACTGACGCCCCACGCTTCTTCTGACGGTACAGATTTTACATCCACCAATTGAAGACTCTTATCGATTACATTATATACATTTATACCGCCATCAGACGTGAGAATCCAATATCTTCCATATACATCTATTGCTACGCCTTTGATTTCCTCAGTTACATATTTAGTGCTTGTCACATTCCCTTCATGGTCTCCAATGGCTTGGTCTATATCTATTAAGGAAATTTGATGTGAATCGGTTGCTATTATGCACCGTCTCTTTCCGTCAAAATACATCTCATTTGGTGTAGTCATAGAGACACTGAAGTAAGGCGCATAATTCTTCCATACACGAATCCCGGAATCGCTTGCGAGGGCTATATATAGGTTTTCATCTTCAAATATTGTAAATATATCTCGATTTCTGTCTGTGATACACGAAAATTTTTGTAAATCATAATTCGGTGGAGAGCGTATTTCGAGATCCCCATCAGGATTGACGGTGTAAACCCTCCCTCCAGAATCAACATAATAATATCTTCCAGAATGTTGATCCTCCTCATCTTGAGGAAACTCTCGTGAATATTTAAGGTTTGAAACGTACAGTCTATACGCATTGTCTTTATACAAGAAGGGAAAGTTACATAAAGAATAGTTTGTATGAATATGAATGTCTTCGTCCATTTCGTAAATGATCTCTGACGCTGTTTGCGTTTTTATCCCAATCAATCTATCCTTTGTATGAATGAGTTGTACTCCTTCTCCTCTTTTTATCATTGTTCTATCCCATCTGGTCCGAATAGATAATAGTATATTGCCTTAGTAAATGGCTTCCAATTCCTTCCCCAAATTAAATGTGTTACTAATCCTCCATCTCCATTAATTCCGAGAGTGAAGTTAGTAGCCGATGTTCGTTCAGGAGCAAATTCTCCCGCCCACTGAATTGCCTGAGAGCGAGAATCATAAAATCCAAGGGGACAACGGTCAAAAGTGCGAGCGCTGTACCAACAAGAAGAGTCACCTAAAATTTGAGAAGCTGTGATAGTACGAGCGATGAGAAAGGAATGTTGTCCTCCCAAAGGTTTCACATTACTACAATAAGTTGGACAGTCTTTCCAGTATGTGTCGTACGTGTAGCAATAATAATCACAATCTGTGCTTGTTCCACCCAAGCAAGTTCTGTAATTCGTTTTGGCTAAGAACAAAAGGGGAGCGCCTGAAGGATTACATCCTCCAACGGCGATATCACCGTTAGCATTAGTAGAAATACTTGTGGCTCCACCATATCTCTTACCGAGCGGGAAGGTGTGTTCTTCTCCTAATCCGTATATCGTTTTTTCGTTTATAATACTGAGTTCATCTTTGTGAACTATCTTAATTCTGGTGGGACAGGGATTTTTTCCAGACGGGTATGGACATTTATATATTGTGTACTGGTGATACGGATCTTGCCCTTCTTTATAATACTTCCAATGACTGACTCCTTTAAAACACTCTGGGAAATAATAACCTTGCCACGGGTGAGAACTGTAATCATAACATCTTAAATGAGATACAGTTAAGAACCAATAATTGCCGTCTTTATCTTTGGTAACGTCAGGACTTTCTCCCCACAGCGGGATCATCGCAACCATAGAGCCATCAGTTCCATCGAGGAACTTAGCCATCATCCCTCCAGCAATCACTAATACGTTCTTTTTTCCGTCATAATAAAAGTTAGACACTCCTCCTATGTTTCTGCTCCATTTAAACTCAAAAGTCTTTCGATCGTATGCAAATATACTCATACCGTTGGAGAGATAGAATAAATCATTTCCAAGCACAAGCCGAAAACAACGACCAACGTTTCCAAACCCCTTCAATTCTCCTTTCGTACAACCCCAAGACGAAAAAGGGTATAGAAAAACACCCCATCTTCCTCCAATCCAAATCGTTCCTTCTTCGTCTAACCACACATCTTTGCTATCGGATCCAAACCAAAAGTCGTTGCTAACATATCGGAATACTCGTCCCCATCCTACTATAGCTTCTGTCGTTAACATGGTATATCCGGGATAAGGAGTGTGGGTAGATACTACTGAAGCGATCCAAGGATAAGCGGCGTAAGGTACGTTATCATCTTGATGAATTTCGCCATTACCCTCTCTCTTTCCACCGATTATTATGCTTTCTACTGTGGTTTCATCTGCAACCATTCGACTTCCTGTATTGTAAAGAAGAACATTACTGCCTGTCTTCATAATAACGGTATCCCCTTTACTACTTGCCCAGTCCTATAAATTTTGATGTCAACTGTCTGCTCTTCCGCGTTATAATTTACTATTTCTCCTATCTCTATCCAAGGAATCTCTCCCAACATCGGTGGTCTCGGATTTGAAGGACAAGGATGACCTGGAAGTATAGGACCTTTCTCAATTTTCTTTGCCTCTCTATGCATTATATTTTCAATTTCGTTTAGTTTAGGACTACCCGGATGGACTAAGTCCGTATCCCTACATTCAAGAGTTGTAAGTAGCTTCCCGCCCGTTTGTTCACCCATTTCATAAGTGATTTTCATGATTCTGTAATATCCATCCTTATCAGTGGAAGGGGGAAGTCCTTTTACACCATCGAAGTCTATGTACATACCAGTATGTATAGGGAGTGGGGTCGTTTGTCCCAATTCATGTATTGTTTTCTTTGTAAGGACAAGATCGAAAAAACGAGCCTCGAATGTCACATCAGGAAGTCGAAGTTCTCCAAGCCTCTTTTCGGCAAACTGTTGTAAATCCGAAAGATCGTCTATATCCACGTTAGATATAGCTATATACTCTTCAACTGGTTTAGCATTATTTTCTCGTTGTTCAACCGCAACAACCGGGAAATCCTGACAAGTTACTGCTAATCTATTTATCTTCGTATCCTCAGAGGTTTGTTCTTCTCTTACTCTTACACTTATCAACTTGCTCAAAAAATTACCGTCTTCTGGATTGTTATTAATCTTCAATACAAAACTTCGAGCGAGAGGGTTTCCAACTTTCACGAATGGGTCGTAACCCCAGAGTTGAGAGGGATATTCAAAACTATGACCACGAAAGTAGAGAGTCCGTCCTTCTCCCCACATATCCAACTTTTCTTCATTTTCACATGTTTCCCGTGAAGCAAAAACCGCCAACCTCCTCCCTCTATCAACTTCAGAAGATTGGAAGGAAGGAGGGCAGTTATCGTCCCAATAAATACAATAAAACAAATAGTCACAAACATTGCAAAGTTGCATTATTCCATCCCACTTGGTAGTACCATAAAAGAAGTTAAATCCAGATCTTCCAGCGTTCGCTGCATATTTTTCTCCCCAGTCTGGCATGTCTTCTATATACATCGGGAACAAACCAGTAGTTTCCTTCCACCAAGCGCCCACAGCGAGATACCACCAGAACCACCAACACGAGGCTCCTTTATACGAACAGGTTGATATTCCATGCGTGTATTTCTCTCTCCATTTTTCGCATACACATTTAAATACATCTGGACACTCGTCGTCACAACACATTTCCTTATCCCAACTACCGAGCCACATGTATACTACATCTTGGAGTCTGAAGACAGGATCGAGGGTATAGAGACAACTTTCTTCATCCCAGAAACAGTTTTGTTTGGTAAGATACCATTCGTTGGAGACAGCTCGAACTATTGTTTCTTCTCTGCCTTTCACTAATTCTCTATCCATTGAAAGAACAGGACCTTTAAACAAAGTAACAAGCGGATAATCAGGATTTCCAGTGTCATACACAATATGAATAAGATCTCCAGTAAGGAATTTGGGTAGCCCTTTAAATCTTACCTCTGCAGTATCAGGAGCTGCCCATTCTTGTGTAACCTTATAGCTTATGAGATCGGGAACGTTACCTCCATTTATCAACCAGTGAGTGTAAAGTGCACCTATTGGTTCTGGCTCTAAAAGTAAAGACGGATTTAAGTTGATAGAGAATAATGAAGAAATATTAACTGGCTGAAGAAGAGATTTCCATACCCAAAACTTCTTTAAAATGTTAGGTACTTCCATCGAAACATTTGCATACATTAGATATTCTAAGACGGGTACTGAAAAACCGTTAATATCAGGATTTACCTCTAACTCAAAAGATAAATACTCACCCACGGAACTAACACGAGAAAGTAGAGGAAGGAGCGAAAACGTTTCTCCAATCAAGTAAGAAGAACTTAGCTTGAAATCCGTTTTACACGTCGAATAACAATAAGAGTCGTGAATTATTACATATTGAGGTTCTCCCAATGTAACGACGGGTTCTGGAGTGACATACTTAGCTACTATCAAATCATCTAAACACCCTTCGTATCCAAATTCCTTATCGTCGGGAGATGGAGCTTGATTTAAAATGATAAACTTTTTTAAATCCGAAGGATTCACGTCTGTAATTCTACCCTCTCGTTCTCCTCCTGGTTCTACGTATCCAATTTGTTCTGTAAAGTCACCATTCCATATTTCCCCGTGTATTGTGCTTCCCTCTTTCCATATTCTAACGCCGTGCCAGCAGTCGTCGGAGAACATTTCTTGAAGTTTTTCATTGTCTCCACCTGGTGCATACATTTTGTCTTTGTGATCTCCATCGTCGTCTTTCACACTTAAGTAGTAAGCGTAGTCATTATAGAAGGGTTGAAAAGCTATAAGATTTGTCGTGTTAGGAACTTCATCAGATACACCTATGTACGATATAGTAAAGGGATTCAAGAAATTCTTAATTTTGCATTTAAACTGAATGAAAAAGGAGTCTGGTATGTCGAGAGCATTTTTCGTGCTAAGATAAGCTTGATACTCATAACTATCGAAAGTACCAAAATTGAGTAGACCATTCTTTATATTCATCTTAGAAGGATGACTGGATATCCACTGTGCATCGTCCATGAAGTCATCCCCGAGTATGAAAGTGGTTTTAATATTACTTTCGGATGTGGCTAATGGGTTATCATAAAACATAAATAAACAGATATTAGAACCTGTGGGTATTTCATCCACCTTAACCCATATTCGGGATGTTCCATTATACTCCCATCTTTCAATCCAATATGGTAAGAGTTTGAGAGAAGGATTAGTAAATCTTAGGTCTCCTCCATCCAATCTACAATTTTCGTAGTCGAAATTCTCTGGTATAAGAGTCAAGCAAATTTGATAATCAGTAAGAGTTTGACCTGTATTGTTCTCAATTGTGATGTTTCTTTTACGTTTCCAAGAACCCGGAATTAAAAGAAAATTATTACTCCTCAAGTAAGCAGGAACATAGCTTGAGACAGGCAGAGTACCATTCTGAGAGCAACTAAAGGATAATTCTGAAAGTGGGAAAGATTCAAGCCTTCCACTAACCATTATTGTATTATTCTTTTTGAAGTCTTCAAGAGGAAATAAACAATCTAATTGAAAGTCACGATAAACTCGGAATATTAAAGAATCCTTGCCTATTAACGTGGCTGTTGGAAATGGCTCGATGTATTTACGAATGAATATGCTATCAAGTCTTATTCCCACTTTTGTATTTTGATCTTTGGAATCTGTGAATTTAATTTCCACGTCTCCAGAATCAGTGAAGGAGGAAGTTTGAACGAAAACGCAGTCCTCATATTCAGAGTCAGCTACGTCTGACCATTTTTCTGTTCCATTAACATATATCGCGTGCGTAGGAGAAACTCCACTATTCGTTTCTTTCTGCCAACAATTTAATACTTTCTCTCCCAAAGGAAGTGAGATAGTCTGTTTGACAGTAACATGAGGATTCTCACAATTCTCCTTGAAGCCAGCCTTAAGTTCATAATCACCGTGACAAGCGTCAGCTACTCCATAATATGGCTCACCTGAGTCTGAAGGAGAAAATTCAAAAGTCCAACTCGAAACATCACTTCTTTCAAATCCATCATAAAATAGGAAGACTTCCCTTGGTTGTTCAGGACGTACATATTCCCATTCGGAGTGACCACAAACTAAGATAGCGCACACATGAAAACCTGGAGGTATCTCAGGTATTTTTATCCAAACCTTAGAATTGCCATTGTAAGTCCACTCTTCCCACCAGAATGGTAATTCTTGAGAATAGTCTTCAGTGAAAAAATTGATATCACTACCATATTTATTACAGAGAGAATAGTTAAAGTTGGAAGTGTTAATTTCAACTGGTATTTGAAAATTATATAAGGTATTTCCGGTATCATTTTCTATCATAATTGGGAATCGAAAAGAATAAGGATAAGGAGGAGGTGGATAAAGAGAACATCTAAATTCTGTTTCGAGGCTTGTGTCTATCAAAAATTCAGAAGGAAGTGCAGAAACGAATAAAGAAGGCGATAGTGAAGGAGAAATAGTTTCTTGGAAGGATATAGGAAATTTTCCCCCTTGTCTTCCATCAAACAATAAACTTATTTCTAATTCAAAGTTAATTGGATATATAGCTTTATCTATTTCCCCCAATTCAACCACTGGTTCTGGCTCAACGTACTTACGGAGTCGCAGGTTGTCTATTCGAGCATCATTATAAACTTTGTAACCATCTTCGTGCCTAACAAAAATTCTAACCTTTTTTATGTTTGAATTAGCTCCACCAACACTTCTTGATATCCATTGTCCCGGAGAGTACAAATCGGCTAAGTTCGTCCAAGTATGATCCTCTCTTGGACTGTACTTGAAAGTGTTCCATTTTTGATATATGCTTCCATCTGCTTGATAATCTTGAACTTTATTAGAAAATCCTTCAGCATAAGTATGAATATGATCAGTGTAATTGTCACTATCATTCGCGTCACCT
>Ga0190354_1000035_pt1 | contig 22540 bp, 17 predicted proteins | sample 4872131213_MG_FD_163436 | JGI IMG/M metagenome (GOLD analysis project Ga0190354, IMG submission 163436) | Hydrothermal vent microbial mat bacterial communities from Southern Trench, Guaymas Basin, Mexico - 4872-13-12-13_MG | ecosystem: Environmental > Aquatic > Marine > Hydrothermal vents >...
GAACCGCCCTAAACGGGCGGCTATTCCCGCATTCACCTGGTTCTCGCCATTACGGCACTCCCCAGGCTTCTGCGGTTAAACAGGGCGACAGCCCTGCTCAGCCTACCCCGAAGCGTCAGGCGTTGGGCCTGCGTCGCCGCAATCGTACCTCCGCGGCGCCGGAATATTAACCGGCTTCCCTTTCGGCACGAGCAGGTAAGCCGTGCCTTAGGACCGGCTGACCCCCGGCTGACGACGCATTGCCGGGGAACCCTGGCCCTTTCGGCGGAGGGGATTCTCACCCCTCTTTGCTGTTACTACCGCCGGGATCTGCAATCCCGAACCGGTCCACCGGACCTCACGGCCCGGCTTCTGCCCAGTCGGGACGCCCTCCTACCGACACCGCCGCTTGGCGGTGCCCCGGGGTATCGGCGGCTGGCTTAGTCCCGTCAATTTTCGGGGCCGTCAGCCTCGGCGGGTGAGCTGTTACGCTTTCTTTAAAGGGTGGCTGCTTCTAAGCCTACCTCCCCGCTGTCTAAGGCTGACGACGCCCTTCTGTTTGACACTTAGCCAGCACTTTGGGGCCTTAACCCCGGTCTGGGTTGTTCCCCTCTCGGACTGGGAGCTTACCCCCCAGAACCCGTCTCCCGGGGTCTACGGCGCCGGCGGATTCGGAGTTTGAAAGGAGAGCGAGGCCTTTCGGCCCCTTACTCCCCAATCAGTGCTCTACCCCGCCGGCGGCCTCGCCCGGGGCTGGGCTGCGACCCACTTCGGAGGGAACTAGCTATCACCGGGCTAGATTGGTCTTTAGCCCCTAGCCCCAGGTCAGGGGAGCGAATTGCACGTCAGCACCCCTTACGGGCCTCCACCAGGCTTTCGCCTGGCTTCGCCCTGCCCAGGGCTAGATCGCCCGGTTTCTAGTTTCACGGCTGTGACTCCGGGCCCTTTCAGACCCCGCGTCTCACCAGTCCGAAGACTGGCTGCGCGCAGGTTGGTTTCCCTACGCCTTCGGGCCTAAAAGCCCTTAAGCTTGCCACAGCCGTGAACTCCCCGGCCCGTGTTTCTAGACGGAACGTGCGACCCTGGTCCCCCTCCCTCGTACTCCCACCTCGCGGTGGTTTCCTTCGGGAGGGATCTACCCTTCCGGGCCGCACACGGTTGTAACCGTCTGGTTTCAGGCTCTTTTCACCCCCCTTCCGGGGTGCTTTTCAGCTTTCCGTCACCGTACTAGTGCGCTATCGGTCTTGAGACGTATTTAGTCTTGGAAGTTGGTGGCTCCCAGCTTCCCGCACCCAAACCAGGGTACGGTACTCTGGGACACGGCCCATACTCCACCCGGCTTACGCCTACGGGGCTTTCACCCTCTATGGCGGGCCGTTCCAGGCCACTTCGGCTTCACCGGGAAGGAGCGACGGCCGGCCCACAACACCACATCCCCCATGAGTTTCCCCACGGGGTTTGGTTTGGACTCTTCCCCTTTCGGTCGCCCCTACTCAGGGAATCCCTGTTGGTTTCTTTTCCTCCCCCTACTTGGATGCTTCCGTTCGGGGGGTTCCCGCTCCCTGCCGGGAGCACCGCGAGCTCCCGAAGGAACCCGCGGTAGGAAGTCCCATTCGGGGTTCCCCGGATCTACGGCTGCATGCGCCTACCCGGGGCCTATCGCGGCTTGCCGCGCCCTTCTTCGGCGCTCAAGCCGAGCCATCCACCAGACGGCGTGGCGTGTCGGGCCTTAATCCGGCTGGTGTCTTTTGGTTGTCGGGGGTAGCGAGGCATATGCCTTGCTAAACGGCCTTTGCGTGGTGTTCACTGTGAGCTTGAGCTCACTTGCACCGCTTCGCTCCCAATCCGTCCAGATTGAGAACTGCATCTAACCATGTGAGTGGCATGTAATAGCCAAGTTTATTCTAGACTGAGAATGGCCGATATAAAGATTACTCTTTGAAGGTAAATTAGAAAATGTGGGTTTTTCCATGTTTACCTATTTTTTGAGCATTTCAATTTTTACATTTTTATGTTTACGTAGAGAGGCAATAAGCTTGCATGAAAGAATAAATCCAAACCAATGAGTGGGTAGGTGGAAGCGTAGACTAACATATTAAGCAATTGTTCGCTGGCTATTTTAGGCTATATAATATCTGATAACCTTGCTTATTCTCCTTGGCACCGCATATTTTTTCATTAATTGCCTAATCGTTTTCTCCATGACTGGCTGAATACGTGCAATATCCGTAAAGGTGACTAACCCAACAAGTTTTCCGCCTTCAATAACTGGAAGCTTCTTAATTTTATGCTTAAACATGGCTTCTATGGCTTCTTCTAGGCTTGTTTCCGGACTTGTAACTATAAGCGGCTTGGACATAACTTCGCTAACAAGAGTTTTGTTTGGGTCTTTGCCTTCAACAACTACTCTTTTTAGAATGTCTCTTTCAGTTATTATTCCAATGGCTTCGCCTTTTTCCACAACGATTAAGCAGCCTATCTCAAAATCGTTCATAACCTCTACGGCCTTCTTCACGGTGACGTCAGCCTTCACGGTAACCAAGTCGGTAACCATAACATCCTTAACCTTCAATATCCAGTCCCCTCAAAAACAACTCATATCACATACTTAAAAGCATTAGCTAATATCTAGTTCAAGGTTAGCATAGTCTATATATGGGAGTTTGTGGATAGTGAACGAAACCGTGTTAAATAATATGGAGAAAATGAGAAATGGCTAAGATAGTTGTTTCATACAAGATATTTCCGTCCGACGTAAATGTGGACTTCGAAAAGTTGAAGCAGACCATAGAGAAAAGCCTTCCGGCTGACGTTGAAGTTTATGGGTATGGAATTGAACCGATAGCGTTCGGCTTAAATGCACTGATAGCCCACTTAATACTTCCGGAAGATAAAAGCGGAATACTGGAAAATCTTGAAGAATATTTGAAAAACATTCCAGAAATAAGCCAGATTCAAACGGTGATGGTTAGACGTACGCATTAGGTGTTTATCACTTATCGCAAATTTGTAAACTTTATAAACTACCAAGCGTCCACAAAAAGGTGAGCAGCAATGAGCAATAAGAATTCAGTTCCAGAAGTCCAATTGAAAGTTGCAGATGCTAGGCAAAGAGACGTAGGCAGAGGAATAGCAAGAATAGACCAGAAAACGATGCAAAAGCTCGGAATAACCGCTGGAGACGTAATAGAAATTTACGGAAAGAGAAAAACTTCAGCTATAGCATGGCCAGCGTACTCTGAGGATCAAGGCAGAGAAATCATAAGAATGGACGGGTTCACCAGAAAAAACGCTGGGGTTGCAATAAACGAGTATGTGATTGTTAGGCCAGCCAAGGTGAGAGATGCAATAAGCGTAACTTTGTCTCCTGTTGATATGCGTCTAAATGTGGATGAAGACTTTACGCATTTTGTTAAAAACCGCCTTATGGAACGTACATTTACCGAAGGCGACACAACGCTCGTTATGATGCTTGGCCACGCAATCCCATTCACAGTTGTTAAAACTCGCCCTCACGGAATAGTTCGCATAACCCATGACACACGTTTACAAATATTGAATGAGCCGGCCCCAGAGGCTAGAGGAGTCCCAAGAACAACCTATGAGGATATAGGAGGACTACATGAGGAAATACAGAGAATAAGAGAAATGGTTGAACTTCCGCTGAGACATCCAGAACTCTTCCAAAGACTTGGAATAGACCCGCCAAAAGGCGTTTTACTGCACGGCCCTCCAGGCTGCGGGAAGACTTTGCTTGCAAGAGCAGTTGCAAACGAGAGCGAAGCAAACTTCTTCTCAATCAACGGACCGGAAATTATGAGCAAGTTTTACGGCGAATCCGAAGCTAGACTTAGAGAAATCTTCCAGCAAGCCCAGCAAAACGCCCCAAGCATAATCTTCATTGACGAACTCGACGCAATTGCACCTAAACGCGAAGAGGTCACCGGGGAAGTTGAAAGACGAGTTGTCGCACAGTTACTCGCCCTAATGGACGGCTTAGCTGCCAGAGGAAACGTAATCGTAATAGGTGCAACCAACAGACCGGACGCCCTAGATCCGGCCCTAAGAAGACCTGGCAGATTCGACCGCGAAATAGAAATAGGCGTTCCAGACAAGCAGGCACGATATGAGATTCTGCAGATTCACACCCGAGGAATGCCGTTAGCAGAAGATGTTGACTTGAAGAAACTAGCAGAAATTACGCATGGCTATACTGGCGCCGATTTGGCTGCGCTTTGCAGAGAAACAGCCATGAAAGCTTTGAGGCGGTACTTGCCAGAAATAAACCTTGAGGAGGAAAGAATTCCGCCGAGCGTCCTTGAAAAAATGGAAGTCCGCATGGAAGACTTCTTAAACGCCTACAAGGAGATTACGCCTACTGCCATGCGTGAGGTCTATATAGAAGTCCCCACAGTGCATTGGGAAGACATTGGAGGACTAGAAGACGTTAAAAGAGAGCTAAGGGAAGCCGTTGAATGGCCTCTGAAGAACCCCGAAGTCTTCAAACGGTTTGGTATTCGACCGCCTAAAGGAATACTTCTTTATGGCCCTCCAGGCTGCGGGAAGACTTTGCTTGCAAGAGCAGTTGCAACCGAGTCTGAAGCCAACTTCATAACGATTAAAGGGCCTGAAGTCTTTTCGAAGTGGGTTGGCGAGTCGGAGAAAGCCGTTAGAGAGGTTTTCCGCAAGGCCAGAATGGCTGCTCCAGCCATAATATTCTTTGACGAGTTTGATTCCCTTGTGCCCAAGCGTGGTATGGGCTTCGGCGACAGCGGAGTAACTGAACGTGTTATAAGCCAGCTTCTAACTGAAATGGACGGTATAATGCGGCTAGAAGACGTTGTAGTTATTGCAGCTACAAATAGGCCTGACATAATTGACCCGGCGGTTCTGAGGCCCGGCCGTTTTGATAGGCTTATCTTTGTGCCGGCTCCAGACGAGAAGGGTAGACTTGAAATTTTCAAGATTTACACGAAGAATATGCCCTTGGCCAAAGACGTTAGCCTTGAAGAACTTGCTAAGGCTACTAATGGCTATAGCGGAGCTGACATTGAAGCCTTATGTAGAGAAGCAGCCCTAAACGCTTTAAGAAGAGACATAAATGCCAAAGAAGTTGCTAAAGCGGATTTCGACGCTGCAATGGAGAAGATTGGCCCGAGCATTAGGCCTGAAATCGTCGAGTGGTATAAGAGCTTTATGCGTCAAGTGAGAAGAATTCAGAAACCACCGCCTCTTGTGGCGTAGCCTTTAGGGATCTTTCCCTTTAAATCCTTTCTTAATTACAATAATTCTTTAATATGCAAAGGTAGAAGCTAGATTGGAATTTGAATGATTGACATCGTTGTAATCTTCTACACTATTGCTGTCATCATGTTTTTGAGTTTTATCGGAGAAGTCGTTTCCCGGAAGGCTCTTATTCCAAACGTAATTTTGCTCATACTTTTAGGTATAGTCTGCGGGCCTGTTCTTCATCTTTTCGAATATGATGCTTTAGTCAGTATGGTTCCGCTGGTTGCCCCCCTCACAATAGCCTTCATAGGTTTCGAGGCTGGCTTAAAAATGGATTTTTACGAAGCCATTGAGCAAAGTCGAAGGGCTGTGATACTTTCTGTCATAGGGTTTGTTCTAACATTGGTAATAGTGGGTCTGTTTCTTCATTATATCTGCGGGTTAGAATGGGCTTACGCATTTATGCTGTCTTCTGCTTGGAGCGGAGTTAACACAGCCACGGTAAATGCTGTCTGCAACTACTTAAAACTGAAGGAGAAAACACGTACAACCCTTACAATTTCCTCGCTTGTCGACGATGCCGTCGTTCTAGTTTCGACACTGATTATTTTAAACTTCATCCTTTTGGGGGAAATAGGCTTCAGAGAAAGCGTACTCACGTTAACTTCCAACTTTTGCATATCAATTTTAATCGGTGTAACATTGGGTTTAGCTTGGATGAACATGCTTTACTTCTTTAGAAAGGCTAAATATACCTACACTTTCACTTTGGCGGCTATTCTTTTTGTATATTCAGTGACGGAGACACTGGGCGGAACGGGAGGAATAGCAGTTTTCCTTTTCGGGCTAATCCTTGGAAATTCCGTTTCTATCTCGTCAGCTTTGAAACTGCGGCTCAAAAAACCTGAACTTTCAAATTTAACTCAGTTAATAGAGAACTTCCACTCAGAATTAACTTTCATAATATATTCTTTCTTTTTCACTTTCATAGGTTTAATCTACGTATTTACCGGGATTTCTGAACTTCTCTTTGGATTAGCCATAGGTTTTCTTCTTCATGCTGCAAGATTGTTGGCTGTTAGAATCGGAATAGTTGGAAGCCCTTTGACTTCTGATTTTCCAGCTATAGGACTTATAGTTGGAAAGGGTGTAGCCTCGGCTGCGATGAGCACTTTACCGCTGGCTTACAGTCTTCCAAACGCAACATTTTATACAAGTATAGCCCTAAACGTTATACTCTTCACAAATCTAATCTCTATTCTGCTTCCATTAATATTTGCCAAAGCTTCATCTTAGCCTAACTAAAATGTTTATTTATGCAAAGAATTTACTGAATTAATGAAAATTAGGAGAGTTGTTTGTATGAGTTTTGTCCTATGGATATTACCCCTTTGTATTTCATTATTTCTTGTTGGTTGCCTTATTTTTTCGCAGATTTCCGCAAGGTTTAGCGTTGAAATTAGAATATCCTCCTTGCTTGTGACTGTTGCTGGTTTCGTCGGTTATGTTATTTTAATCTATTTAGCAGCTATTAACCATGTTTCGTTCTTATTGGCATTCATTGGCGCTTCTCCCTTATGGGTAACTGCAATTTTAGCTTTATTCATATTCAAAAGGTTAAATATTAAAGAAACCCATTAAACTTGGAGGTTTCAAAGCTGAAGTACAGAGCAAAATGCACTAAATGTTCAGCCCTTTCGTCGAACCCGTTGGATTATAGATGTGGTTGTGGTTCTCCGTTTGAAATGGACGTGAAAGTTGTATTTGAAAAGGCAAAAATAAGGGTTCATGATTACAGTTTTTGGCGTTATAGAGCGTTTTTCCCTTACATAAACGAACGTACGATTGTAAGTCTCGGCGAGGGCTGGACCCCACTTGTTAAGTTCGGCGAAAATGTTTATTTTAAGCTTGATTTCCTGAATCCAACAGGGTCATTTAAAGATAGAGGTTCAACCGCTCTAATTTCAGCAATTCACAAACAAGTTAAAAAGGCGAGTGGCTATGTTTCAGAGGACTCATCGGGAAATGCTGGCGCCTCGATCGCTGCCTTTGCTGCCAGAGCTGGTCTAAAGGCTAAAATATTCGTTCCAGCGGCAGTTTCCGGCCAAAAGTTTAATCAAATACTTTTCTATGGTGCAGAAGTTGAAAGAGTTGAAGGCGAGAGAAGTAAGGTTGCAGCTGAGGCTCAAAAGCCGGAAAAGGGAAAGTTTTACATAGGTCACATTTGGCATCCGATTTTCCGAGACGGAATCAAAACTTTAGCTTATGAGATAGCTGAACAGTTTGAATGGAGGCTTCCAGACCGCGTTTACTTGCCGGTTTCAGCCGGAACGCTGCTGCTCGGCGTCATAGAAGGATTTAAAAACTTGCTGGAGTCCGGAGCGGTAAGCGAGTTTCCAACAATTGTGGCTTGCCAAACCGAGCAAGTTTCACCGCTTTATCACAGATTGAAGAATATGCCATATACCCCTCCGGAAAAAATAACTTCAATTGCAGATGCCCTTGTCAGCACTAATCCTCCGCTTTTAGAACTAATGGTGAAAAAAATGACTGAAATAAAGGGTGACGCGGAAATTGTGAATGAAAATCAAATTTACGACGGCTTCGTTGAGCTTGCTAAGAAGGGCTTCTTTGTTGAGCCGAGTTCGGCTGTTGCTTATGCCGCTTATAAGAAACAAGTTGAAAGTGGAAAAGTGTTGAAGGATGAAAGTGCAGTCATAGTTTTAACTGGTATGGGGTTGAAATCGAAGCTTAAACCTTAACGGTACTGGGCGCTTCTACACTTATTTGCTTAGGTATCTCCACGCTAAGATTATGCTTATTGAAGCTATAACTATTGTGAAAACTGCCGTGTAGGCGAAGTCCAACATTAATTGATTAAAGTTTGTTTCATAAAGCAATAGTTGTCTAACAGCGTCCGTAGTGTATGTTATTGGATTTACATTTGCTATTGGCTGTAGCCAATCTGGCATCATTGAAACTGGGAACAATGCGTTGCTGGTGAACATTAACGGTAGGTTCAACAGGTTTACGACCGCCATCTGTGTCTCCCATCTCGTTGAACGAATACCTATCATTAGGAAAAGAGAGGAGAGGCCCATGCAAAGCATGAATAGAATCGCATAGATGCCTAAAATGCTGATTGGCGTGAAACTCGGCCCAGCCTTCATTCCGAGTAGGAAGGCGAAGACAAGAACTATGCTTGCCTGTATAAGCGACCTAACGGTTGCCGACAAGATTTTTGAGAAGATTATGGTGCTTCTAGCAACCGGAGTGCTTAGCACTTTGTTTAGAAATCCAAGTCTTCTATCCCAGACTATTGACATTCCGCTGAACATAGTCGTAAACAAAGTTACAAAGGAGAGCATGCCAACCGCCATGAAAGAGAAGTAATCGCTTGTGCCAAACGTTTGTTTCATAATTTGTTCTGAAAGTTCGGGTGGAAGACCTTGCGGCAAGTTGCGTGTAAAAACTGCGCTTATGTTCATTGCTTTTCCGAAAAGTGCCATCCAAATTATGGGTTGAATTATTGAAATTAAAAGTATGAAGGGTTCTTTATACCACTTCTTCAGTTCTCGATTAGTTAACGCCCATAAACCATGCAGTGGATTTCCAGAAAGTTCTTCTCCCTTCACCTTCTCCTAGCCCTCCTCAAGGCCATGCGGCGAACTCTAAAGTCCTCTACTGTCTCTTCCTGATCTCGCATACTTTTGCCAGTATACTCCAAGTAAACTTCATTTAGGGAAGGCTTACTTAAAGAAAGTCTCGTAACCTTTATTCCTTCACTTCTTAAAGCCTCAATTATTAATGGAGCTGTTAACTCTCCGTCTTTAACTTTGATTCTATACCCATTTTTAACATGTTTAACTTCTCTGACATTCTCTATTTTTTCAATAAGGCCGGAAATGTTTTTGTTTTCATTTACACTTAACGTTATGATGTCTCCGCCAAGGCTGCTTTTCAATTCCTCCGGTGAGCCGACGACAAGTATTTTTCCGTGGTCTATTATGGCTACGCGGTCGCAGAGTGCGTCAGCTTCCTCTAAATAATGCGTAGTCATGAAAAGCGTCATTCCATACTCTTTCTTTAGGAGTTTGATATACTCCCAAATCTTCGCTCTTGTTTGTACATCTAAGCCCAGCGTAGGTTCGTCAAGGAAGAGTACGCGGGGCCTATTTATCAAGCCGCATGCAAGTTCCAGTCTTCTACGCATTCCACCAGAATAGGTTTCAACTTTTTTATCTTTAAAATCCGTTAATTGTACTAGATCGAGAAGTTCTAAGGCTCTTTTCTTAGATATTTCCCTTGGAATTCCGTATAGGTCTGCGCATAGGATTATGTTCTCGTATCCTGTTAGGTCCTCGTCTGCGGTGTACTCTTGCGGTACGACGCCGATTTTTCTTCGAACCATGTTTGCCTCTCTTATTATGTCATGTCCGCAGACGGTGGCTGTTCCTTCTGTCGGCTTCAAAATTGTAATGAGCATGTTTATTGTTGTTGTTTTTCCAGCTCCGTTTGGGCCTAGGAAACCATAGATTTCCCCTTCTTTAACTTCAAAGTTTACGTGGTCAACTGCAACTAAATATCCGTTAAAAACTTTCGTTAGCCCCTTAGCTTCAATGATGTTTTCAGTCAAGCTTTCTTCCCTCTTCTTTTAACTTCCTATTTATCTCCTCAATCCTCTGAGAAGCCTCATCTAAAATCTTCTTAACATCATTCAATACTTCCTTTGAGAATTTATCCTCTAAATTTTCAATAAGTTCGAAAAGAGCTGAAATGAATTTTCTTTCAGCTTCTTGGAACTCTACCGCTTCCTCATATTCATGCGGAGCAGCCCAAAGTAACCCAAAGATTAGTGGCGGCATTAAGAACTTTAGCTTGGCTTTTAACTCTTTTTTAATTGCAGTTTCTTTTTCGAGGATTTTTTGACCTTTCTCTGTGAGTTTGTAGCGTTTTACTCCAGCCTCTTCTGTTGGGACCTCCCGTATGACTCCGTGGTCTTGTAGCCATGCAAGTAACGGGTAGATTGAGCCTGGGCTGGGCTTCCATTCCCCACAAGTTCTTTTCCCAACTTCCTCGATTATTTCTACCCCAGACATCGGCTTTTGATTTAGAAGCTTCAATACAAAGTAGCGTAAGAATCCCTTCGGAATAGCTGCTGTATGTCTTATCCAGTGCCTTACTGGGAACACTTTGTGTTCGTGGTGATGCCCAAACATTTCTAATTCACGTTAAACCGAATTTGATATCAAAGTTGATATCGATAATGACATTTAAACTTTTCTTCCGCCTCAGAACCTAAGGCATAAGATAAGTAAACTTAAGAATAATCCTAATGCTGGCAATGAGAAGAACTACTCCGAAGACTCTCCGCAAATTTTTTGCAGAAACCTTAGCTGCGTAATGCGCCCCTATCTGTGCTCCAAAAATTATTCCTAAAATAAGCAAAATCGCGTAGTCAAATTTTATGTGTTGAAGCCAAAGGTGAGTTAGCGTTCCGGAAATAGAAGTGAAAATCATTATGAACATCGAAGTAGCCACGGTTATATGAATTGGCACGCCAACTGCCATGTTCATAGCTGGAACAAGCACTGCTCCACCGCCTATTCCTAAAAGTCCTGAAAAGAAGCCTGCAACCAAACCTAAAATTGGAATAAACAAAAAGTTCACGGAATAAGTAAACGTGTTACCGTAACTGTCAACTAATTTACGAATTCTCCCTTTCCCCTCAATTTTTGTCGTTCTTTCACCTTCTTTTCTGACCAGCATCCTTGCTGCAACAAAAATTAGGAAAAATGCAAAGATTAAACCTAAAATCTGCTTGTTGATTAGGGAAGTCACATATGATCCTAGGAATGCTCCGGGAATTGTTGTTGATGCTAATGCTAATCCAAGCGGGTAATCGATTCTTTTCTGTTTTGAATATCTGAGGGTTGAGGAAAGCGATGTGAAAACTATCATTGCTATGCTTGTTCCAGAAGCATACGCTGGCTCAAATCCGTACAACAATATAAGCGTTGGAACTATGAATACTCCACCGCCTATTCCAGTCATGGCTGCAACTACGCCGACGAGGAAGGATATTAACGGAAGGATTAATTCCCACATTCCTTACGCCTTGAAGAAAGCAGTTTAAATGCAGTAAAGCATTTAAAGGTTAGGTTAGGCAACAAATTAGTTTGTGAGGAATTTTTATTTATGAGCTTTCGCTCTTAAGGATAACCGCAAAGTGTGAAATGAACCTTGGAAAAAACAAAGAAAAGAACTTCACTTCAACGATATCGACTTAAAAAAGCACTGGACATACTAGCCAATAAAGAGGGAAGGGGAACAGAACTTATTTCGCTCTATATTCCGCCAGGCCGCCAAATCAGCGAAGTAGTATCAATGCTTAGGCAAGAGTATGGAACGGCCTCAAACATAAAGTCAACTACCACCCGTAAAAACGTTCAAGACGCAATAGTTAAAGTCATGCAAAGACTAAAGCTCTTCAAGCAAGTTCCAGAAACAGGCTTAGTAATCTTCTGCGGTGCATTGCCCCAAAACGGACCTGGAAGCGAAAAAATAGAAACCTACGTGATTATCCCACCGGAACCCATCCAAATATACCTCTACCGCTGCGACTCCAGATTTCACACAGAACACCTACAAGAGTTCCTAAAAGAAAGAGAATCATACGGGATACTCGTCATGGAAGCTTCCTCAGCGATCTTCGCAGTGTTAAAAGGTAAAAGACTTGAAATAGTGCGGAAAATAACTTCGGGGGTTCCTGGAAAACATAGGGCTGGAGGCCAATCCGCAAGAAGATTTGAACGTTTAAGGGACATGCGGCTGCAAGAATATTTCCGTAGAGTAGGCAATTATGCAAATGAAATTTTCCTTTCAATACCCGATTTAAAGGGAATAATCCTAGCCGGGCCAGGCCCAACCAAATATGATTTTCAGAAAGGCGACTACTTAAACTATCAACTGAAAGACAAAATCATCGATGTTATTGACACCGCTTACTCGGATGAACAAGGGGTCGAAGAAGTTGTCGAGAAGGCTCCTGAAATTATGCAGAAAATCCGCTATATCGAAGAGAAAAATCTAATTCAAAAATTCCTCTACCATGTTGGGCATGACACTGGGATGGCAACCTACGGCGAGGAAGAAGTAAGACGAGCCTTAGAAATGGGAGCTGTTGGAACTTTGCTGTTATCGGAAGCCATAGACATCGCACGGGTCACAGTTAAATGCAGTGCATGCGGTTATACGGAACAGCATACATTAAAAACCAAGGAACTGCCAAGCTTTGAATCAAGCCTTGTGGGAAAACCGTGCCCAAAATGTAAGGCTCCCGCCCTCTCAGTGGTTGATGAAAAAGAACTGATTGAAGATTTAGCCAAGCTTGCAGAGGAGTCAAACACGGAAGTAGAAATAATATCTACAGAAACTGAGGAGGGCCAAATGCTTTTAAAGTCTTTCGGAGGAATAGCTGCCATCTTAAGGTTTAAACTTCCAGAATAGCCTAATATTCAGCTTTAAACTTTATTTCCGGGAAGTCTTCGACAGCTTTTCCTTCTCCGCCGCCTGAAATGATTTGAAGTTCTTTAGCTCTGCATGCTCCAACTATGTCATCTCTGCAAAGTTCAATTTCCTCTGCATTTTCTTCGTTTCCAGCGTATACGATTAACCTTTTTATTTCAGTGTTCAACGGCAGTCTCCTTTTTGCTTTGTCTCTTCTTATTTCGGCGATTAGTGCTATTGTTTTGTCTCCTATCTTTTCTGCCTTTTCGTCAATTAGTTCTTTGTTTACAGTCGGCCACGGCGAAATATGTATGCTTTTGTAACCTTTCTCCTCAGCGTACATTGTTTGATAGATTTCTTCGGTTATGTGTGGAATGAATGGGGCAAGCAGTTGTAGGGTTCTGTAAAGTGCATTGTAAAGAGTGTACTGTGCAGCTTTACGTTTCTCTTCTCCATACACTTCTTTTCTGTAAAGTCTATCCTTTACTGCCTCTATGTACTGGTCGCACAGAACATGCCAAGTAAACTCCCTGACAGCCTCTATGGCGATGTTAAACTGGTAGTTTTCAAGAGCCTTGCCCACTTTATCCGTGACCTTTTCAAGTTTACTTAGAAGCCACTTATCTAAAGGTTGCAATTTCACCGTTTCTTTTGGAGTGTAATCTTTTAGGTGCAAGCTTACGAATCTCGCTGCGTTCCAAAGCTTGATTAGAAAGCGCCAACCATATTCGACGTCTGGCCAACGGAAAGGTATGTCGGAGCCTGTTGCACCGCCGGCTGCAGCCCACTGTCTAGTTGCGTCTGCACCATATTTCCCAATAACTTCAAGAGTAGTCACGTAGTTTCCCCTTGATTTACTCATTTTTGTTCCATCTGTTCCGAGGACCATTCCGTTGATTAAGCATGCCTTGTAGGGTTTTTCATCGAAAAGTGCTAAGTGGCGAACCATCAAGTAGTAGGCCCATGTTCTAATGATGTCGGTTCCAGACGGATGCAAGTCTGCTGGAAACAGTCTTCGCCAGTCCGGTTTGTCGGGCCACCCGGCGTGAACAGCGCAGGTTATTGAAGAATCAAACCACGTGTCTAGCACATCTCTTTCTGGAATAAACTTGTTATGCCCACATTTTGGACACTTACTTATCTTCGGAGGCTCAAGTTTCGGGTCTATCGGCAACCATTCCGGCTTGGCCAAAATGATTTCTCCGCATTTTTCACAGTACCAAATTGGAATTGGAGTTGCAAACACTCTTTGTCTCGAAATTACCCAGTCCCAGTCTAGGCTTTTAGCCCAGTCAATAAGCCTATACTTCATGTAATCAGGATACCACTTCACTTCGTGAGCGGTTTTCTCCACCTTGTCAGTTAATATTCGTGTTTTCATAAACCACTGTTTTCTTTCAAGAATTTCAACCGGGGTCTTGCATCTCCAGCAGACGCCTACTTCTTGCTGAATCTCCTCTGTTTTTTCAAGCAGCCCTTCTTGCTTTAAATCTTCAACTATAGCCTCTTTTGCTTCTTCTATTGTTAAACCAGCGTATTTTCCAGCTTTTTCATTCATTTTTCCGTCTTGAGTTATTATCGTTATGACTGGAAGCTTGTTTTTGGCTACGCTTTTCACGTCGGCTTTATCGCCGTAAGTGCATATCATCACTACGCCTGTTCCAAATTCTGGGTCAACCATCTCGTCGGCTATTATCTTGACTCTCCTGTTTACAATTGGGACTCTAATCTCCTTTCCAACGTAGTCTTTGTATCGTTCATCGTTTGGATTTACAGCCACGGTTACACATGCTGGTATAAGTTCAGGCCTCGTAGTTGCAATTGTTAGGTGTCTGCCTTCTTCTAATGGAAACTTTATGTAATGCAGTATGCCTTTGCGTTTTTCATGTTCTACTTCTGCATCTGCAATTGCTGTTTCGCATCTTGGACACCAGTTAACTGAATGTGTTCCTTGATAGATGAAGCCCTTCCGGAAGAGTATTATGAAGGAAAGCTGAGTTTTACGCCAGTAGTTTGGATCCATGGTTTTATACTCTGTTGTCCAGTCAATTGAGCACCCAAGCCTTATGATGGCTTTCTTCATTAGGGCAATATATTTCTCCACAAACTGTTCGCATAAACGCCTAAACTTGTCCGGGGGCACTTCAGTTTTCTTTATTCCATATTTTTCTTCAGTTTCTACTTCTGTTGGGAGTCCGTGGCAGTCCCAGCCTTGGGGGAAATAAACGTTATAGCCCTTCATGCGTTTGTATCTGGCAACTATGTCGAAGTATGTCCAGTTAAGCACATTTCCCATGTGGAAGTCGCCTGAGGGATAAGGCGGAGGCGTATCAATGCTAAATGTCGGCTTTTCCTTGTCGTTCCAGTCAAACCGATAGATACCCATCTCTTCCCAAAGCTTCTGCCACTTCTCCTCGACCGCAAGTATATCGAAATTTTTCGGCAAAGCTTTCATGAACTGCTGCCTCTCAAATTATAACCAAACAGCTAGAAAATAACCATAAACTCAGATAATTATTTTTTCCGCATGAAAAATTCTTCTAGGCCGAGTTGAGCCTTTTGACGGTTCTTTAAAATTTCTATTTCCTGACCTACACGTATGTGCATGCCGTCGTTTGCTGCTATGGTGGGCACTCCAGTCTTACTTTCTATCAGTTTAGCTTCATTTCTTGGGCCTCTAAATATCATTTGCATTCCAAAATGCGTTATTATGGCATTTTCCGGGTTAGCTTCCTCAACTATTTTTATTGCGTCTTCGGTTGTCATGTGCCCCTTCCATGGCTTTCCAGCCGGCCTCATAACGCATAGGATTAGCAGTCTCACGCCTTCGTAGTGTTTTCCTATTCCTTCGAAGTATTCTGTGTCGCTTGTATAGGCTATGTCACCTATGTCCTCGTTTTCAAATCTGAAGCCAACGGTGTCTGGGTCTGAATGCCTAGCCTCAGTTACAACCACATTTAGATCTTCAACTTGAAACCTTACGCCTGGCCTTGCCTCTATTACTTTTTCTGGCATCTGCTGATGATACCGAGAAATTGACGGTCCGCATGTTTCGTTTCCGTAGAGAACGCTTCGTGCAGCCGCAAGTATCCCTCTTTTCTTTGTCATTCCGCGGGTCATGGCTTCAATGAAAATTTCAGCGTCAGTGTAATGGTCCGGGTGGCAGTGGGAAACAAGTAAAGCATTTATTTTTTCCGGTGGAAGCCCACTTGCAACCGAATAGACTAGTGCTCCGGGGCCTGGATCCAAATGTAAGTTTATTTTTTCCCCAAGTATGCGTATTCCAGCTGTTCTTCGTTTCTGCGTTATTGTTGCGAATCTTCCGCCGCCGGTTCCAAGAAAGATTATTTCCAAAGTCATCATGAAGCCTTCTTAAATTTAACTTAGCAAAGCCTTCTCTTCAATTTTTGGTTTTCTGTCTAAAGCTTTATCTTTTAATTAAGCAACGAATTAAGTGGCTGAATGGAATGAGGCTTGTAATACGTTTCGGCGGCTCAGTTGTTGCTTCTCCACTTAATCCGGAACTGATAGGAAAATATGTGAAACTAATGAGGAAACTTAGGGTTGACGGCCACGAAATAGTGGCGGTTGTCGGCGGAGGAGAAATAGCTAGACAGTTCATCCAAACAGCAAAAACACTTAATTTAACAGAAGAAGAGCAGGATGAACTGGCAATTTACGTTTCTAGGCTAATAGCAGAACTTGTACGCAAAAAACTGGGAGAAGACGGATGCAAAAATATTCCTAAATCTGCTAAAGAGGCGAAAAGCTGTCTCGAAGAGGGAAAAATAGTTGTTATGGGAGGCATAAAACCGGGTATGACAACAGACACAGTTGCGGCATTAGTAGCTGAGGCTACAAAAGCAGACTTACTTATAAAGGCAACAGATCAAGAGGGAATCTACACAAAGGATCCTAGGAAACACAAAGATGCGAGGCTGCTGAAAAAAGTGAAAGTCAGCGAACTGGAAAAAATATTTGAGGAAAATAGGCATAAGGCTGGGATACATCAAATCCTAGACCCAGAAGCAGTAAAAATTCTGAAGAGACTTGGAATAAAACTGGTTGTTGTTAACGGGTTTAACCCAGAAAACATTTTGTTAGCCATTAAAGGCGAAGAAGTTGGAACAGTTGTTGAATGCCAGTAGTAAGATTTTATTGGCTTTGTTAGAATTACTGTGGGTATGTTCACATTTGTGTCTGTAGGCTGGCAACGTAGATGATGCGCTATGCTGGTTCATTAATTCTTTTTCCAGTCTTGCTTGTCCATTCATCAATTGAAATTGCGAATTCTTTCTCAACTTTGCTTCTGTATAGGCTGTTGTATGTGCAGAAAGACCTGATTTTTCCGTCTGGAGTAGCGTAGTGTATTGCGCATTTTTGTACTCGGTCTAGGTCCATGTTCCAAACGTCTTGGAAGTGCATGATTCCTATCATCACCATTTTATACATGAGTTCACCCAAAGCCTCGTAGCTTCCCTTAGTTATGACATTTTTAATTAGACTTCGAATAAGGCCTGATTTTACTAAGGATAAGAGCTTTAGAAGCTTCATTTTAGCTCTCGTCTTCTTCCCTTCAATACCCATATAATATACTTGCCAGAATATGTCTGCAAAGTTATCCACGTCAACGACTTTTGTTATAGGCTTGTAGGAACCATCATCTTCTACGACTATGAATGTGGCTGCTCCACACATTGGATGCATGGTGAATTCCGGATACATTCTATTCTTCAGAATTTCCATACCTTTAGAAACTGGAAGCGGCCAGTTAACTGGTCTCCAGTCCCAGCGGGTAACTGCTCCTTGAGTTTGCTCCTCTATAAGCTTAAGAGCGTCTGGAATTGTGATGCGCATTTTTCTCATTTGCTCTTTTCTAGCTCTTCCAGCCATAGAAATAGGCTGAATGTTAACGCATCTAACAACATCCCTATTCTTGACTGCATAATCAATTATGCTGCCTAAATCTTTATCATTTACATCCTTTGCCAAAGTTACAACCAAAACTATGGATTTTAAGCCTATTTCCCTAGCGTTTTCAATAACTTTCTCCTTGATTGGAACCAGATCGGTTCTTCCTCTTAATTTTTTGTATATTTCCTCCCTTAAACCGTCAAATTGTAGATAAAGCGTGTCCATTCCGGCCTCTCTTAGCTTTCTGAAGTATTCTATGTCTTCAGCCAAGCGGAGACCGTTACTATTTACTTCAACATGGGTTATTCCGGCCTTTTTCGCTTCTCTTATTAGGTCTGGCAAGTCGTTTCTTAGGGTTGGTTCGCCTCCACTAAATTGTAAAGCGTTACAGGACCAAGGCTTGTTATTTCTGAGGTTTCTGATCATTTCGACTATTTGGTCATAGGTTGGTTCATAAATGTAATTTGCAGCTCCAGCATAGGCGAAGCATATTGGGCATGCCATATTGCATCTGTTTGTAACGTCGATTATTCCAAGAACCGTGTGGGTTTTATGTTGGGGGCACAAGCCGCAATCATAGGGGCATCCATTCACAATTTCCGTATGTGGATTTTCTAATCCTTCGCCAACGTATTTGGCTGTGTACCAATTTTTGAAGAACCACTTATAGAGTTCGGCGTCTCCCCAGTAGACATCCTCAAACTTTCCATGCTCAGGGCAAGTCTTCTCAAGATAAATAACTCCGTCTTCCTCGTAAATTCTCATGGGAATCCTTCTCTGACAGACAGGGCAGATGCTCGCCGAATACATCTCAAACTTTTCCTGTTCCTCAGCCTCCAACATACTAATCATTCTTCCTTAGAGGGAACTATATTAGGTAAAACCTAACAATTAATAATCTTTCTCATTCTTGAATGATACCCCTTGTATTTTAAATAGAGTTGAAGTATTCGCCGACTTCTGCGATGCTATAAGAGCTAACATGCTAGTCAAGGCAGCTGATTAAGAAAAGCTGTTGAAGTTCTAGTAAAAGTCTAGAGTAAGGTTTATTGGATTATGAACCGCTTATTCTGAAGAGGAGTGCGGCGGTTGCGGAGCCAGGTCAAACGCGGGGGACTCAAGATCCCCTCCCGTAGGGGTTCGTGGGTTCAAATCCCACCCGCCGCACCAAATCCGCAGGGTTAAACCTTTTCATTTCATAAATATTGAAATAGGCTAAATAAACGGAAAAGATGATCGTTATGAGAAAAAACTCATTCTCCTTTCTTTTAGTACAAAATTTCAAGAAAAACTAAATGGAACTAACCTAGCTTTGCGCCGAGTTTTCATAGATAGAGAAAGTAAATTAACATTCACTTTTATAACAAACTTTAAATTCGCATGATGCAAAGAACGAATGAGGTTTTATAGTTGGAAGGAAGAACTGAAGTTAGACGGGCTACGGCCGGATTCACCTTATCGCTTGTCGCAGGCATACTGATAATTATCTGCAGTGTCTTCTTTTTGGTGGCTGCTGCATGGATGGAATGGATGAAGGGATGGATGTACAGTTGGGGTGTGCCGCCTGAAACGCCTGGAATTGGGGCCTGCGCAGGCGATTGTTACTATTCTTGGGGTTATTGGCCTAATCTTTGGAATAATAGTTCTCATAGGCGCCTATTTCATTTACCCCTGGAAAGGAGACGCTTGGCGGAATATTGGTGCTAGTATTTTCGATTCTAAGCATCTTTGCGGGCGGCGGTTTCTTTATAGGGCTAATCCTTGGGATAGTTGGCGGCGCCTTGGGGCTAGCCAAAAAATAACCTTGTTCCCATTTTTATCTATATGGAAAGTTCTTCTGCAAGCTTTAACAATTTGAGATTTAGCGGTTTTTCTTTTGTGAATGATTCCTTTAAGTCGGCTGTTGTTATTTTTCCATTTTGAATGGCGGTTATTTTGTTTCTTTCACCTTCAAGTAGCATGTTTACTGCTTTTTCTCCGAAGAGGCAAGCTAACATGCGGCTTCTGGCGGTGGGGTGTCCTCCCCTTTGCACATGGCCTAGAACCGTTATTCTAACTTCGCATTTTGTTTTCTTCTCTATAATTCTCGCCAGTTTCCTGGTTATGTTAACTCCTTCAGCCGCAACAATTATGTTGGAACGTTTACCCTTCTTGATGTTTTCAATTATTCTTTCGCATATTTTTTCCATATTCACTTCTATTTCTGGAACTAGGATGCTTTCTGCCCCTACTGTGAAGCCTACTTCTAACGCGAGGAAGCCTCTTTTTCTGCCCATAACTTCTACTATGAAGGCCCTTTCATGGGAAACTGCTGTGTCTCTAATTTTGTCTATTAATGAAACAGCCGTGTTAACTGCCGTGTCGAATCCTATTGTTTCGTCTGTTCCGTAGACGTCGTTGTCAATTGTAGCTGGGATTCCAATTATTGCTGTGTCACAATTTTTGCTCAGTTCGTAGGCTCCTTTAAATGAGCCGTTTCCACCTACGACTATTAGGCCGTCAATTCTGTTCTTCTTCAGTGTTCTAGCGGCTTTAAGCAGTCCCTTCTTTCTTTTGAACTCTGGGCATCTGACTGTATGAAGCATTGTTCCGCCTAAATGTATTATTCCACCAACTGAGCGGGGGTCAAGCTTAACCTTGTTATCGTTTATCAAGCCTTCAAATCCTCTTCTGAAACCGAAAATTTTCAAACCTTTCGGATAGGCTGTTCTTACTATTGCCCTTATAGCTGCGTTCATGCCAGGTGCGTCGCCGCCGCTTGTCACAACAGCTATTCTCTTCAAGCTAACTCACTCGAACATTAGTTGATATTATGTATTATTGAAAACAGTTTTGGCTACTAAACGTAAGAAAACTAAAATAGAATGTTCATGAAGGGTTTAATCAATGAGAGTGATATCATGTATGGTTGGAACGGCCAAATATTACGAGTAAATCTTTCTGAAGGCAAGATAGCTGTGCAGAAATATGACGCCGAGTTTGCAAAGAAGTTCCTTGGTGGAAGAGGATTTGCAGCTAAAATACTCTGGGATGAACTTCAGCCGGGTTTAGACCCTTTTAGCCCGGAAAACAAGCTTGTTTTAGCTGCAGGCCCTCTAACTGGAATTCCCGGCCCAAGCTCAGGAAAGCTTGTGGTTGCCTCAAAAAGTCCACTTACTGGAGGATACGGAGACGGAAACATTGGGACTATGGCTGCTGTGCATATGAGAAAAGCCGGATACGATGCCGTTGTAATTGAGGGAAAAGCCGAGAAGCCAGTTTACTTGTGTGTTGAAAATGAGAAGGTAAGTATAAACAGTGCTGAAGGTCTCTGGGGCCAAACAACTTTTGATGCAGAGAGAAAAATCAAAGAGGTTCATGGAAGGAACGTTGGAGTAATCACCATTGGCCCTGCTGGAGAAAACCTCGTTAGATATGCGACAATTGTTTCCCAAGAAGGCCGAGCTGGAGGAAGGCCTGGAATAGGTGCGGTTATGGGGTCTAAAAATCTTAAGGCAGTAGTTTTTAAGGGAACAAAGGAGGTTTCTCTGGCTGAACCTGAAGCCTACAGAAAGCTTGTTACTGAATGTTACAATGATATAAAGTCTAGTCAAGGTTATGGCTTCTGGATAAGGCAAGGAACAATGATGACTATTGAATGGTGTAATGAAAACTCTGTTTTGCCGACAAACAACTTTAAGGAGGGAATCTTTGAGTATTATCGATGCATAGACGGCTATTCTTTGGAAGCCATGAAGCTCAAGCGTAGAGGATGCCCCAACTGCAACATGCAATGCGGAAACGTTGTAATCGACCTAGAAGGAAGGGAATCTGAACTTGACTACGAAAATGTTGCAATGCTAGGCTCAAACATTGGAATAAACCAGCTTGGAAAAGTTGCAGTTCTAAACAGAATGGCGGACGAACTTGGACTTGACACGATTTCTTTGGGGAACACGTTGGGCTTTGCAATGGAAGCAACGGAAAAGGGACTTTTAAAGGATGGAATAGAATGGGGGGACTTTGAAAAGGCTAAGTCTCTAGTTGAAGATATCGCCTACAGACGGGGCTTAGGAGACTTACTTGCCGAGGGAGTTATGCATTTAAGCCAAAAAATCGGCGGGGGCTCCGAAAGGTGGGCTATGCACGTTAAGGGATTAGAAATTTCAGCCTATGACTGCCACACAGTGCCCGGAATGGCTCTTGCTTTTGCAACTTCTCCTATCGGTGCCCATCATAAAGACGCATGGGTTATCTCTTGGGAGGTTAAGACTGACCGGGAAGGCTACACCCAACAAAAGGTTGACAAGGTCATAGAGTTTCAGAGGATTCGAGGCGGAATGTTTGAATGTCTAGTTTCATGTCGACTGCCATGGATTGAACTTGGATTCAAGCTTGAACGGTATCCTAAACTTTTGAAAGCTGCAACTGGTTTAACTTTCACTTTGGAAGAGCTTACAAGCGTTTTGGGCGACAGAGTTTACGCTTTGATAAGGGCTTTCTGGATTAGAGAAAAGCAAACGTGGAGCAGAAGCTATGACTATCCGCCTGCGAGATGGTTTGAGGAACCCTTAACAAAGGGGCCCTATGCTGGCAAAAGACTTGACAAAGAAAGATTTGATGAGCTTTTGAGCATGTATTATGAGGCTAGAGGCTGGGATAATCGAGGGATACCCAGAAAAAGCACTTTTGAGAAATTGGGATTAACCGAAGTGGCGAGTACGCTTGAGAAGTATGTTTCATTGAGCGATTAGCCGTTGCTAGCCGAAGAGTGCGCCTAGGCCTTCCAGTGCAGCTTCTTCCTTTTCTTTCTCTTCTTCCTCTTTCTTCTCTTCTTTCTTTTCCTCTTCTGCTGGAGCGGCTGGTGCAGTTGGCGCTGCGGCTGGAGCAGCCATTAAAGTGGGCGCAGACTTGATGGCTTCTCCTATGT
>Ga0190354_1000036_pt1 | contig 22465 bp, 25 predicted proteins | sample 4872131213_MG_FD_163436 | JGI IMG/M metagenome (GOLD analysis project Ga0190354, IMG submission 163436) | Hydrothermal vent microbial mat bacterial communities from Southern Trench, Guaymas Basin, Mexico - 4872-13-12-13_MG | ecosystem: Environmental > Aquatic > Marine > Hydrothermal vents >...
TAAACCAATTTTGATTTTTTGTCAAGACCTAACAGTAAAAAATATAGTGGCAACAAAATTAAGATTAAAATAGAGATAACTTACGCATTTTCCAATAGAATACCTGTTTGGGAGAGCGGAAGATCCGTTGCATCTAAAAGTTCCTCTGCATTAGCAGTATTTTCTTTTTTAAACACATCTTTTATTATCTCTACCTTTACATCCTTAACTGTCTGTGATAAGTTTTCTTTAGTTTGCATGGGCTTTTCCTCCTTTCTTTTTTTAAATTCATTTGTTATTAGGAGGATAAGCCCTAATAATTTTAATTGCAAGTGAATTTACACACAGCCTGGGACGGTACCAATAACTCAAGAGGCTTTTCAAAGTAATAAAGGGAATCAATAAGTATTACCCCCCGCAACCAAATTTACATCATTGATATTCTTATAAACTTCAAACCCCCTCTGTTTTAAGTGGGCTAAGAGCATTTCCGAAATTTCTACACCCTTTATATTGTACTCATATACTCGTAAGATCTCCATAAGATGACCATAACCACATCCTATTTCCACCCAATTAGATATCTTATAACGGGCGACAAATTTATCTGCAATATATCGGTAAAAATCATATCTAGAAATATAGTAGTCTTTTTCATATCTTGGCTCATTATATCCAACTGCCTGAAAATGTATTTTATAGCTTTTAGGTATCCGTCCAAGAAACCAAGTTCCACAATCTTTACACCGAAATAGTTTGTTTTCTTGTCTCCACGGACCAAGGTATTTAGCTTCACGATCTGCCTTATGACTACAACAAAGAGGGCATTTTACTTTATCTTTCTCATCCATGGTAGTATCTTTTCGTATATTGTTCTTGCTAGACTACCAATTAAATTGGCCCGCCACATATTCTGATAGTAAGCCTTATAAGGCCGCATAGACATTTTAAACTTTTCGATACCTCTTATCCCGCTTCCTGCACCAAGATCATACATTTTTATCCCTTCTTTCAAGCCATCAAGAATGACTTTCCATTGGAGTAAATTATTGGCTCCAAACTTTCCATATTCTCTCAACGAAGCTGCGCTATGATAATTCATCCAATCCCGGTATTTCAAAATTAAGGCCATAGCAATCCAATGTTCTTCAAATCGAGCTCCATACAAAAATGCATAAGGAGATTGAGGAATAAGGAGATTTTTGTAAAAAGACTTTGGGAAAGGAGGCTTAATTTCATACCGTCTATAAACCTTTTCAAGCATACCATAAAAGACATCAATCTCTCTATCGCTTACTTGGAGAACTTGTATTTCTACCCCGCTTTTCTCAGCTTTTCTAACTGCTGTGCGCATACGTCCTTCAAAGGATTTCCATATTTCCTGCTCAGATCTATTTAGATCCAAAATAAAAGTTTTTGGTATTTTGACATTCCATTTTAGAAACTTTGCCTGGTTTGCTGGTTTAGGTAAAGTAATATCAAGATAGTTCACCCCAAAGTTTTCTGATAAAAACTTATATAAGCTTTCTAAAGCTAAATCTATATTTATTCTTTTTTTCAAAAGAGGTCCGCAGAAATGAGTTGCTGTTTGGCGAAGAGGAGAACCGGCCAGTGTAAGCCCTGCCTTCTTGGTCAGCCATACAGGAATAAGCCCAATCTGCTCTCCATCTTGTAAAAACTCAAGAAGATATCCCTTAATTTGGTACGTGTTTTCAATAACCTGAGACCAGAAACAAGTGTGAAATAAAGTGCAATCTGAATATTCGCTAAATAATGCATCCCATTCTTGAGAATTATTTATTTCAATTATCTGTACCTTAAGCATTTTTCATCCATAAACCCGATGAAGATATTCAATTATTTCCTTTGCTTGTTTTTCTTTTGTGTGCTCTTTAATAAAATGATATCCACCATCAATAAGTTTTTGACGCAATTTTGCATCGAATAATATTTTTGCCATTCCTTTTACAAGACCTCCAGGGGAACCTGGGGGAATTAGAAGTCCATTCACTCCATCTTCAATTATATCTGGAATACCTCCAACATTTGTCGTTAGAATGGGAACACCATATGCCATGGCTTCCAATAATACTTTAGGAATACCCTCAGACTTAGAAGGAAGAACAAACATATCTGCTTCACGAAATAATTGCTTAAGTTTTTCCTTGTCACCTATAAAACCATAAAATATTACATTTTCAGTTATTTTAAGTTGTTGGCAAATCTCTTCTAATTTGGGACGAAAATATCCATCTCCTGCGAGATGAAGTTTAATATCAGGTGTGTGATATTTTTCACGAAATCTTGCAAAAGCTTCTAATAAGATGTGAACACCTTTATTTTCTGTCAAAAATCCTGCATATAGTATATTTGTAGAATTTGAAGAAATATCTCGTGGCTTTCGGTAAATAATATCCTCATCTGAGATCAATGAAGTAAAGTAAGGATAAATATAACGTTCGGGAGATGAAAGACGTTCTATCATTTCTCTTCCGGTTACTAAAACTGTTAAACCATGATCCATCCAGTATTGATCGATTTTCTCAAATAAATGCGCCAAATAAATGGCTCCCCATCTTTTTAGGCCAGTATATTTATTTCTCACTACTTCAACCTGATTGCCTCCTAAAAAAAGAAGATGGGGTTTTTTCTGTTTTCTTGCTTGTAACAATGTAATTAAGCCTAAAAAATCATCGTGCATTACCATTACTGCATCTGATTTTTTTATCTCTTTATGAAGAACAGGGATTAGCTTAGGCAAAATCCAAATTGACTTTCTTATAAAGTCAATAACACCTTTAAATCCTGGAAGTTCAACAATTTCTATATCTTCGGGCATAGCAATACCATTTTTTATTTGTATTTTGTCACCTAAAAAAGGCAAGGCCATACTGACATAATCAAAGTAATGGAGAAATGCAGAAAAAAAAGTGTTGAAAGGTGATAAAGTAAAATATTTATCATTTTTTTTCCAAACAGGGTCACTACCAACAACTAAAAGTCTACTATTTTTTTTTAGTTTCAAATATTTCATTTTCTTTATAATTTTTGAATTTTATTATTTAACTCATTATTTGTCTGCTATAACTAACACTGCAGGAGTAATTATTAATTTCGATAGAGTAATTATTCGCAAAAATTCAGATAATAAATAATAAACTTTTCCAAATATTTTTTTCCCAAAAGTATCTTCAAATATAGGAGAAGATTTAATAATAATTTTAGTAAAACCACGTTCTTTTAAAGCCTTTTTTAATGCATCACATTTAATTATCCAGCGATACCCCCCTGGAAAACTCTGCTTTCCTGTAAATTTATCTTTTCGAATGCAGGAAATTAACTTTTCATATGTGTAGTTTATATCTCTTATAATTAGTCTTCCATCTTTACTTAATAATCTATTGATAATACATAAAAGTTCATCAAAATCGAAAAATATAGCGGAATTTACCATCGTTATACAATCAAAAATTTCTTCAATATTCTTTATATCGCTACAAAAAAGGATATTATCATTTAAATTAAAAAATTTTCTTCCGAATTCTATAGCATCAAGTGACAAATCTAATCCATAAGCTTCTACACCTTTATTTCTTAATATAGCAGGTAACATTCCAATACCTGTGCCTATATCTAAAGTCTTTCTGTTTTCTATAAATTTGCTAATATGTTTAAATACAGAAATTCTTTTACAATACCAAGTTAGTCTTTTTTGATGATTAGAATATCTTGATTTTTGCCAATATTTCTTTATCTCTTCATCAGAAAATATTAATGGTACATATGCAAAACCACATTTACTACAAATAACAATATCTCTAAATGCAGGGATGTAATTTTTATTTTTACAGTTACAACATCTTACTTTAAGCATAATTTTAAGCTTTTTTTCAAAATTTTTACTATTTTTTTAAGATGAGATTCTTTTAAATCTTGATGTAGCGGGAGTAGGATCAAAGAATTTATCCATACAAAAGTACCTGAGAATTTTGATAGTACTTCTTTTGGAAGTTCTACACCTGGCCATTGATCTACACCAATTCCATTTTTTCTCATAAATGCACAAATATAATTAGCCTTTTTAACAAGAATAGGAAAAGCTTGGGGAACTGCAGCATCAGGAAGGATTGGAAATGGTATTTTTAATTGATCAATATCTTTTAATTTATCTACTAACCAGTAATAATTCCTTTTACGAATTTTTACTATTTCACTAAAATTTACATTACTTAAAACTTTTAAAGTTAGATAACTAATCTCTACTTTCTCGTTTAATAAACTTGAGTAAAAAATATTTTCTGTTGAGGAAATTTTATCTCTTAAGGCATCTTTTATTTTAAGTGTATTAGGCCATCCAAAAAAGAAAGCAATTTTATCAAAGTTCATAATTAACCATTTTTTTAATGGCACTTTTTTCAACTTTGGTTTAGGAATTATACTCAACCGCTCTTTTAAGCTGTTATCATTAACAACTAAAATTCCACCATCTGGGACAAGAAGCTGTTTCCTCAAGCTATAAATAGAAAAAACACCTGTAGAACCCATTGGGCATGACGATTGAGGATCAGGTAACGTGTGAGCACAATCTTCAATAAGAATAAGACTAAACTTTTCGCATAATTGTTTAATTGAGTGAATGTCCTGAGGTATACCAAAATAGTGGATTAGTAAAAATAAATCTCCTTTTTTAATACTCTTTTTATCAATAATTGGCTCAAGATGTTTTCCTACATCATAGAAATTTATTTCAATGCTCAATTTCTTAAAAGGTGCAAGCACACTTTTACAGCAATAAGCAGGAATATGAGCTCTTTTAGGAATATTTTTAAATAATTTTATACCAAAATATAAAGCTTCCCGACCACAACTTAAAACAGCTTGGGCACCTGATAAGAAAGGAAAAGGACAAGACAAAATTTCCTGCTGAACTACCTTGTTTAATCCTTTTATCTTTACAGGAACGCCTGGTATCAGCATGGCAAACCGCTTTTATCTCTTTTTAAAACTCTTTCTACCTCATCAATAATCCGTTTTGCGGCTTTTCCGTCTCCAAACGGATTATTCCAGTTACGCGGAGTATCAATCATTTCTGACACAGCAGTTACAACACTATCCGGCTTTGTGCTAGCTATTCTATTAGCTCCTACAGCCACAGTCTCTGGACGTTCTGTATTTTCACGAAGCGTTACACAGGGTATCTTTAATATACATGCTTCTTTCTGAATTCCACCGGAATCTGTAAGGACAAGACTACTTTGTTCTAATAAAACCAGAAAGTCAAGATATCCTATTGGTTCAATCACTCTTATCCCCTTAGTATAATAAAGTTTATCAGTAAGACCAAACTCTTCGATTCTTTTCTTAGTGCGAGGATGTATCGGGAAAATAATTTCCTTGCCAAATGTGCAAGCAACAGCTTCAGCGGAATCAATTATATCTGAAAGTATCTCTGGATTGTCCACATTCTCTTCCCTATGGGAAGTCATCAAAAAGTAGTCTTTTTGTTTTAATTTTAATCGAGCTAAAATATTTGATTTTTTTTTAGCTATCTTAATATTTTGCCAAACCGCATCAACAATGGTGTTTCCTGTTACCACTATTTTGCCTCTTACATTATCTTTCCTAAGGTTCTCAGCTGCTTGCGGAGTAGGAGCAAAAAGCAGTTCACAGATATGGTCCATAATAACGCGGTTATGCTCTTCGGGCATACGCCAGTCATTGCTTCTTAATCCCGATTCTACATGACCTACTATTATATGAAGTTTTCTTGCGGCAAGGGCTGCTGCCAAATTGGTATTTGCATCTCCGCATACAAGCACTACCTCAGGATTTGTTTTCAATAAAAACTTCTTCTGTTCCCATAATCATCATTGCAGTCTTAGTACCATGGGTTTCGTAGTTTTTAATGTTTTTTAAGTGGAATTCGGGGAGTTTTAGTTCAAGGTCTTTAAAAAATACATCATCCATTTCAGGGGAGTAATGCTGACCAGTGTGCAGAACAAAAAAAGAAATTTCTCTTTTTTGACATTCCCTAATCAAAGGGTTCATCTTAATGATCCCAGGCCGTGTACCCACAACAATACAAATTTTTGCGCGGTCTTTCATATTCATCCTTTAAAGTTCATTTAAGTAATTTGCTATTCTTTCATTAATCTTAAACCACTCATAATTAACTACATCCTTGGCCGCATTTTGTCCCAGGTTAGTGCGCAAGTCTTTATTTTGATAAAGCTTTTCCAGTTTTCTTGTTAAAGAAGTAGCAGAACCAGGTTTAAAAAATAAAGCATTACGATTGTCGACCAAAAGTTCTTCGACACCTTTAAGTTTTGATGCTACAATAGCTTTTCCCATAGCCATATATTCAAGCACTTTAATAGGATAAATATACTTATATTGTCTTTTATCTGGAAAAGGATATACACAAAGCGATGATCTTGTTACCAAATCTAAAACTTCTTTATGTGGTAAGTATCCTCGAATTCTTATTATATTTTTTAAGTCAGGACTTAACCTAAATTTTTCCTCAAGCCAGTTTTCCTCTTTTGGATTATAATCTCCAATAAGCTCCAATTTTATGTTGTCATATTTTTTATGTAATTTTAAAATTGCTTCTACAAGGATGTCGCATCCTGTTATCCATGAAACATGTCCAACATAGCAAACAGTAAAATTATTCTTTTTATAAGTTCCAGAGAATTGGTATTTTTTGATAAGCTCTATATCTACACCATTTGTTACATGGAATATTCTTTCTTCTTTTACACCATATTCATATAAAATTTGCTTAAAATCCTGTGATAGCGCTAAGATGACTGCATCAAATGTTTTTAATAATCTTAAAGCTGGGATACTTAATATTTTATTGAACAAAAGCTTCGCCTTATTCTTTCTATACCTTTTTGATTCCTGCAACACAGGTAACAATGGGTCATCCCAAATATCAACGATTGTTTGAAATCCAAAAAACTTAAATATTGCTCCGCTTAAAACTGATAATGAATGGTATGTACTATATACAATGGTATTTTGGGGCTTTTGGTGAAGTATAAAAAGTGCTTTTACTACAACCCATAAAGGGAACAAAAATCTAAATACTGGTGGTAAAGGAAGCCGATAAACACCCTTTGCCAAGCGTGATATCTCTAAAGGAAAGGGAATTTCGTTGTTGGCAAGGAACACAAAGGTATTAAATTTCTTGGATAGTAAGAGACAGCGCTGATATGGAGTCGCGTTTGGCTCGTTATTAATAGCAATGCCTATAAATATTATGGTCTTCCTCATGAGAAATTATTTATAAGGATATTCAAGCCAATGAATCAAACTAATCCCCACAATTTTAGACATATTTTTTATCGGTTCAGAAAATTCTTCAGCTAAATATTCCCATGCCTTCTTATCCATTGCTGGATACACTATAGGCTTCAAAACTAACTTGCGCATCTTGTCTAATATCCGCTTAAGAAAAATTATTAGTGGCGATGGCGTTATTGCTTTAATGTTTTGTGTAAGTGTTTCATTTCTTAAAATTCTAGATAATAGTCTGAATCGGGGAACCGCTGAGGGATTAACTTTATTGATTGTCGGTAATTCATTAAAGGGTGGTAGCTCTAAAAAAGTTAATGCTTCATTTATACATTGTAATGGGTTTCTTTTCAAATTATCGTATAGAAGAATCTGAATTTGTTTTCTATGGAAATAATTGAGATATCTTTTTAGATGAATATCATAGCGGCTCACATATATCATTTCTTCAATCCGTGGTGTTCTTTGTAAGACCATTTTATGAAAATCAGGAAGTCTTTCGCCAGCTTTTATATCCTGCCAATAGTTGGAATATATGCGCTCAATTGGATTACGAAGTATGAATATCAATTTCACATCTGGTATGTGTTTTTTTATTAATTTTGGTGATTCAGGATCGTACATATATATAGTCGAAGCTTCTCCAATGTGTTTCTCACCTTTATATCCCCAAAAATTCTTCTGATAAAATTCTATACCTCGGTGATAATTGCCAGAGCTCTTATATGTTGAAAAAAATGCTGGTTCCTTTGATATTGACATAAAAATATCTTTATGTTTACTCAAAACATCAGCCAAAAAACTGGTTCCGCTTTTGCCAGCACCAGGTATAAGAAATGTGGGTAATACTAAGCTCATTTTTGTATTTCTACCTTCTGCAATTTTTTCTCAATTAGGTGATTGAAAAACATAGCCATTAATAACTCATATTTTGAAAGGCCTGTCTTCCACCGGTCATCGTACTTAATAGATGCATCTTTCTTCCGCATCCTGGTCGGGTTACCTCCTATGTTGTGATGAATATAAGCTGAATAATTAAGCATATTTTCTTCAAAGTCAATTCCGGCTATTTTACATATTCTCAACAGCTCTTTCTCAGGATTTAATGCAAGGTCATTATATCTCACTGTTATCCTGTTTTCAGGGTTTATTTTATTTAAGAAATTAATCATTTCCCAATTTTCAAAAAACCAGAGAATACCTGTCTTTAAAGGACCATCATAAATCTTTTTCCTTCGAAAAACATAGCTATTCACAGTTCCATTCTCATTTAAATTTGTTTTTAATATCCCTGTATAATTTCTCTTTTTACCCGAATACATAAAGCCCTGACACTCTCGAATAAGATAGATCAACTTAATGTCAAACAAACCAGAGTCAAAAAGCAATTTAAATCGGTCCAATCTTTTTGATGAATCAACTATTATTTTCTTTCCTGTATGTATCAATATAGCTTTAAACATAAAATAATCTTTTAGAATCTGATTATTTTTTATTAAAAACATTTCTCTGTTATTACTAATAAGCTCGCTATAAATCCTTCTTACTTCTTGCCAGTATGGACAATCATTTATTTTTTTCCAGCAGGTACAGATTCCATTATTTTTAACTACGTCTTCATAATGCAAAAATTCTCCAAGACTTTCTATTTCACTATGAGAGCCTAACAATAAATCAAGTATAGTAGACCCACTGTATCCTGATCCAAGAATATAGATAAGCTTAATTTTGTCCATTTTCCTTCTTTAAAAAAAAGGGCTTGCCGCCTCTACCTAACATTCCATCTACAATTCCCTTAATAACCGCCTTGCAATCTGATATTTCACTATTAACGATTATCCTCAGAGCACGATAAAAATGAAGAGGTAAAAATGTTATCCAATGCCACAATTTTGCATGTTTTCGATAAAAAATAATTTTGTTCCTAAAAGTGAAATATAACTGTAAGGATGAGCCTTTCTTTAGTCGTTTTGTAGAACTTGACACTTTATGCCATATTTTTGAATTGGGTATATAAACTATTTTAAAACCAGCTACACGTGCCCTTAAACATAGATCAACCTCTTCACAATAAGCAAAATAATCTTCTTCAAGCAATCCTGTCCTTTCAATACACTTACGGCTTATCATTAGGGCAGCACCACTAAGATAAGCACAATCTCGTGCCACATTATACTGGCCATTATCTCTCTGTCCTCCACCAATTGGCCCAAAACGTCCTGTTGCCATGGATAACTGGCAACCTACGGCTTGGAATCTATTAGGATCGGAATATAAAAAAATTTTAGGGCCAACAATACCAATATTATCATTGGTAGCCATATATTTAATCAAAGGCTTTAAAAAATCAGGATCTACAACTGTATCATTATTTAGTAGCATGATATATTCTGCACCTTTAGCTAAAGCATATTGAATGCCTACATTATTCCCTCCTGCAAAACCAAGATTTTCTTTGTTTTTTATCCAGTGAATGGCTTTCCAATAAGACCATTTTTGCTGCAATTTTTCGTATGAACCATTCTGCGAGCCATTATCTACAAGAACAATAAACCCTCCACACAGATCTGCCTTATACAATGAACTTAGGCATTCATTTGTATCATCAAAGTTGTTCCAATTGAGGATGATAATGGCTGGGGTCATAAGAGTAATGCCCATAATTTATAAAGAGCAAGCATTGAGATTATAACAAAAGGAATAGAAATATAAAGTATTTTATTGCAAAATCTCATGAATTTAAATTTAAAATAACCAATAATACTAATTAAAACTAACAAAGGAAAAATCTGTTCCCGATGTCTAAATTCTGTACCTGTTATATAAATAGAAATATGAAATATTATCACGATTAAAACACTTATCGCTATAAATCTTAATTCTTTGGTTTTAACACTCTCTATTAATCCCACGACAAAGAAGGGAATCATAAAATACCAAACTAATGAACCAAGATTTACAGGAACGAACCAGATGGAAGTAAAATTCCAAGGTAAAGGCTGAAAAAAATAAAATATAAGAGCTTTTAAAGCTACTGGTAAATTTATTCTGCGATAAAAATCCCACTCAACAGACATGCTTTTTATTTTATGCCACGAAATTGCGCTAGATAAGCTAATAGACTCTTTAATGATATCTGGTAAATAATAAAATACAAAAATTGTTAAACTTCCAACCACAATCCAGGTAAAAAAATTTCTTCTGAAATTCCAAATTAATATTACTTCTACGGCTAAAAGAATTAAAACAGCCATGTAAAACCTAAAACTAAAAAGACATATAAAACTAATTAAAGAGCCAAGAATCCAGCTTATGGATAAATTTTTAAATAATTTAGTTAAGCATAATAAAAATAAAACTATAAAGAAAATAACTAATGCTTCTTTAAGTATAGCTACCGAATATAAAAAATTACTTGGATAAAAAAGTGTTAAACAATAACTATAATATGCAATTTCTAAGTTGCTTATTTCTATAGCAAGTAAATAAATAAGATACGCTGCTATGCATAAAAAAAAGGAATTTAATATACGCATACCTAAGTTTCCAAATTTAGGATAAATTAAGGCATAAACTATATAATATCCAATATTTCTATCACCAATAATATCATAAGCATATTTATTATAATCGAATAATTCGCTAAAAGAAACACTATCCCAATAATTCCATAATTTAACCATAGGAATTTTATATTTTAATGTATCAATATAAATAAATTCTGGGCCATGTTTATCATATATATACACCAAGAATATTTTAAAACCGAAGATTATTAAAAAAAGCAAAATTAATATTCTACTTTGATTTCGAATCATATTTCCTTTTTGAGGCTATAGTATTATATTGCTATAACCTAACCTCCTCATTGAAGGATGGTCTTTTACCTTGAGATAAAACTCCTTTAATTCCTTATCCTCAAGAAATTTATAAGCCCTTTTACTGTCTATAGAAGTTAAATTTTTGACTAATGAGTCTTCTGATACATTTATATCACAAAATTTCACAACTTCCTTTAGTATTACCAGAGGATTTTTTAATAAATCCTCATATCTGATATGTAAAATATTATTCCTACCTACTTCTGAAGTTAATGAAAAAGCTTTCTCTACATAAAGAGCCCATAAATCAAATGCTGATTGTAAAGAAAAGCATCTAGGTGATGAATGAGGTTCATCAAGAGGTCTTTTCCCTAAGAGATCAAACTCCCTTTGCCGTAAACTTGCTGCTACATCGACTCCATTTCGATATATATGTAGAAACTTAGCGTCAGGAAATAACTCTTTCCAGAGTTCTGCAGTAAAAGTGTTTCTCGGGTCCTTCCATCCCCATGGTCTATCTATACTCTTTAAAGAGCACTTTGGCCAAATTTTTTTTGGTATCAATTTTCTCCATCTTAAGGGTCCAAAATATAATGAAACTTCAGGGCCAGTTAAAGTTTTATGCAGATATTTTAATACTAACTCTCGAATTGGGGATGAATCATAAAGATATTTTATAGGTTCTGGATTATCCCAACCACAATTACAGACTCTTTCGATATATAAATTAAGTTGATTAAAAAAAATTGATTCATTATGTTGGACTCCATATCCTAAAAAGACCCCCATCTTTTTTAAAAGTCCAGCTAACATGGAAGTCCCAGAGCGATGCATTCCAACAAATATAATTGGAAGTCTCATAACATCTATCACATAACTTTTTTATTCCTCTTGAACATGTTTTTTGCCTTATCAGACATTATTGATCAGCCAGTAGCCCAATTTATCCCGATTTGTTTTAGAACCTTAGCCAAGAGCCTTTTATCAGTATCATCCGCAATGTATTTTAGAATAAAAACTCCCCCAATTAGTAATTCTACTCCACCACATATTATACGAAAGCTTGCATTAAATCTTTCAAGATAAACTGATATTATAATCATTATTAACACAATACCAGTTATAAGCCATGGATTTTTAGGAATAGTTTTTATTTTCATTTGCTCCAAAGCAACAGCTACCATAAATAAATTTTGCAGCACTAATGCCCCACCTGTGCTAACCGCAGCACCCATGATTCCAATTTTGGGAATCAAGATCCAGTTTCCAAGCACATTTAATAGTCCACAAATTAGCGTTATTCCAGATAGTGCCCTTTCATAGCCACTCATCATTAGAACATATCCCACAGGGCCAAAGAAAACATTTATAAATTGACATAAAGCCAGTACAACCAAAACCATATAACCAGCTCTAAATTCAGTTCCAAATAAACTCATAATTTCTTTGGGAAAGCCTATAAATATTAACAAAAGAGGGATATCTAAATAGACCAGCCAACTACATACTGTGCGTAACATTCGCTGTAATTCATTTCGATTGCCACTATGATAACCTTCCCCAATTAAGGTTGGTATAACCGAGTTTACAGCTCCAAGCACAAAAGAGATAAGGATAGCTACCCGTGAAGCAGCTCCATATATCCCCACGCCTTTGCTGCCCAAAAACGAGCCAAGCATAACAGTGTCTGTCCAGGTCAAAAGCATGCTTGAGGCTGAGACAATTAAAAGAGGAAGGGATGTGGTTATTAAATCTTTGGTAATGTTATTGTGCAGGTGCCCTTTTTTCTGAACATTGTTTAAAACCCTTTTCTTTAATGTAAAGAGATAGAGTAAAAATACAAAGACTGTACCAATTATATATGCCCAAAAGGCATGTTCTGTGCCTACACTACTCCGCAAGAAAAAGACTATGATTAAGAATGAAGCTAAAATTAATACAGACCATAAAAGAGACTGTCCAAGTATAATTATCGTAAACTGTCTACAGCCACGAAGTATTTCCATAAGAAGTAAGGTAAGAACAGAAATAGGCATCAACCAGAGAAGATAATGAAGTATTAATTCTATATCTGCCTTTGGGAATAGCCCAACTATCTTCCCACGAAAAAGATAAATCGCTATCATAAAAACTATAGATGAAGTTAAACCTAAAAAAAGAGAAACACATATAACTGAGTATAGTTTGTCTTTTTTTTCTCGACTACGAAATTCTACCACATAGCGAAGGGTTCCTTTTGGTAAGCCTACAGCAGATATATTTGATACTATGGCAAGAAGGGAAGTTCCAAGGTAGTAGTTTCCAAGCATTGCTGCTCCAAGTATTCTAGCAAAGACAAAATTGGTCAGAAAGGCTACTACTTTGCCCAGAATCTGGCAAAGCATGGAAAGGGCACTTCCTTTAAGAAGGATTGAAAAATTACTTGGCTTTATTTCATCATCTAATTTACTAATCACCTTTTCCATAATAATTTTTGCTTGCTAAGAAATAAAGATAATGGGATCATTACAAGGGTAGATACTGTTTTCATTCCCTTTATTGGGTGCATTCATTTTATCATTTTATTATACCTCGTTTTTCAAGAAGGGAGATTATCTGTGTTGCACAATCAAGTGGCCTTTCTTTATAAGAATAAATAACAATATCTGGATTTTCAGGTGGTTCATAGGGAGATGATACACCTGTATATTCTTTGATCAAACCCTCTTTTGCCTTTTTATAGAATCCTTTCTTATCACGGGTTTCACAGACCTGAAGTGGACAATTTACATAGACTTCAATAAGTTGATTTTTACTGAATAACCTCTTTACACGTTCTCTATCTTTTTGATAAGGAGAAATAAAGGCCGTAAGAACAATTATTCCAGCATCTACAAACAATTTAACTACTTCCCCTATGCGACGGATATTTTCAGCTCTATCCTCTGGAGAAAAACCTAGATCGGAGCAAAGTCCGTGTCTGACGTTATCCCCATCAAGCACATAAGTAGAACAACCTCTTTTATGCAGTTCCTTCTCGGTGAGGTGAGCAATAGTAGATTTGCCAGAGGCCGAAAGGCCTGTGAACCAGACAACAGCTCCCTTATGGCCATGCAATCTCTCCCGATCTTTCCGAAAAACATAGCTATCAAACCATTTTAAATTGTTACTTTTGTTTGTTTGGTTCATTTGGTTTATCTGGTTCCTCTAGTTTATTTCGTTCATCTCGTCTATCTGGTTCATATGCGTAAGGCGTAAAGCGGGAGGCGTAAGGCGTCAGATTGTGTGAAAACTAACTTTGAATTTTTATTTTCCCACTATTCCACATTATTTGATTACAAATTGGGTTTACTAAACCACTTTCTATCAGTATTTTACCTCTTTCTCCCACTTTTTGCAATTCTTAATCAGATTTTTTGACTTTTTACACAGCCTGATAGATAGAACCATTTTTTGTATCGAGTTCCCAAGTCAAAGGTTGGATATACCTACTCCAAAAGCAAAAATAGTTGCTATAGAAGTGGCTATAATCCAGGCTATACTAATTAAACGAATATCTTTATACACAAGAGTAAGGCCGGTTGATGTGACAAAAAATAGCCCAAATAGAATAACATCTCCTATTGCTGCCAAGTACATTTTTTCTCTACCATTAAATAAAGAACGCCAGGAAACATAGAATGTTCTAGGAATTAAAGATAGACTAAGTAATACAACAGTAACTATTGTTAAATGTGAATAGTGCGATAGCTTAAGAAAAAATATAACTCCCAAAAAACTGATAATAGATAATAATCGTAAAAAAGCTAGTATTCCAAAAATACCATGCACCTTTTTCTGGAGTAATCGCAATTCCCCGTATAGTAATAGTCTGAAAACCAAAATCAGAAACTACCTGCATAAATCCTAACAGAGTGAAACATAAAAAAACTGACCCCATTTATTCGGTCCGAGAATCCTAGCAAGTAAGGTTACAACTAAAAAAGAAAAATTTTTGTAGTAAAACCACCTAAACTTAAAGAAAAAAATTTTGTATTAATAATTTTAAATCAAAAGCGGAATCTTTTTTTGAATTAGCACATATAGCCATAATTTACTGATTAATTTACTCAATAGGGTTTATAGCCGCTTTATCAAAGTCTGTTGCTTTTTTAAGTAAATCAATAAAAGTTTTTAGTTTGTCTATTTTTCTGTAAAATTTGCTTTCTTTACTTAAATTTTTGGTTTCATATAAGTCATTATTTAAATGATAAACTTCAATATGTCCATCAAGTCTCTTAGTAATTTTCCATAAGTCTTCTGTAATCACAGATATCATGGGTTGCATAAAATCTTTTGGTATAAAATCAGGATTTCTTTTTTTAAGACCTTTTATTTTAAAATCAATATCAAGCAATTGAGAAACAGCAACTTTTCTTTTTTCAATGCTTAAAAGGGATTTTGAACTTACAGGAGAAGGAAATGGAATATTAGCTAACTCAAAAAAGGTAGAGTAGAGGTCATGCAGTTGGGTTAAGTTATTTATTTCGCCTTTAATATTATAATCCTTAGGCCATTTTATCAGAAGTGGCACATGGATGAGTTCATTATATGTGGTAAAGACATGATGAACATGACCGTGTTCGCCAAACAATTCTCCATGATCACTGGTAATAATAATGACAGTATTATCATATTCTTTGTGGGCTTTTAAAAGCCGGATAAATTTGGTTAAAATATCATCTAAAAATAAAACTTCTTCATCATATAATGCTTTTAAATACTCTAAATACTCTTGCCAATCAGGGTTTGTAAGATAATATTCAAACCATATTTCTTCAGATTTATACATTCTTTTAAAAATGAGACGTTCTAAAGACAAACTAAATTTGCCTCTATGAGGTGAAGGAGGATTATATTTGCCATGTGTTTGCATTAAATTAATAAATGCAAAATAAGGTTGTGGAATAGTAGGAATTAATTTTGAAAGTTGCTTAAAAGTTTTTTTGGAAAATGGAGTTGCATCCCAGGCAACACTGTAATTTTTTCGAAATAACAATTTATAAATATTAGTCCAAAGTGAATTGATTAAAAATTTTAAATACTTATCTTCTTTTGTTTGAAAAAAAGAGTTTAAAACTTTTAGAAGGCGTTCTTTTCTTGAATTTAAATTTTTTATCTCTTTATTTACATCATCAAATCGGGCTAAGGGAAATAAATGCCACATTTCCCAGAATTGACTAAAACCAGTATCAAATTTAAAAAACCGGGAGATCATACCATTGTTAGAAAAAGCCACTGTAAAATAACTAACTTGTTGAAGTAATGTAGTTATTATATTTAAATTAGGATTTAAAAAGAAATTTCCTCCATGAGTTCTATGTTCACTTGGATATAATCCTGTAAATAACGAGGCATGGCTTGGAGTTGTCCACGGTGCAGGAGCAAAGCATCTTGTATAAACTGCCCAGCCGTCTTCTACCAGTTTTTCCAAATTGGGCGTGGTTTTTGTTTCATAGCCATAAAGAGACATATGTTTGGCGCCAAGTGTGTCACAAAGAATCAGAATGATGTTTGGTAGACTTTTGGACATAAAAACTCCACACCTAATCAGTTTTTATATACCGTTTGCCAATAAGCACGTAAAAATTTCAGCTTTTTTTCCATCCAATCTCTGTGTTCCAAATACCACTTAACGGTTTGCTCAAGTCCTTGAGAGAAATTAACCTCTGGGCTCCATCTGAGTTCCTTCTTTATTTTGCTAAAGTCCATGGAATATCTAAAGTCATGACCAGGGCGATCCTTTACAAACTCGATTAAATCGTAAGGTTTCGCCATGATATCCAATATCATTTTAACCACTTCTATGTTTTTCCTCTCTTCTCCGCTTCCGACATTATAAATTTCTCCTGGTTTTCCAGCTTCAAGAATTCTCAAAATAGCCGCAGCGCAGTCTCCTGTATAAAGCCATTCTCTCACATTTTCTCCGGTTCCATAAACGGGAATTTTCTCATCATGGAGCGCCCTTAATATAACTACAGGTATAAGCTTTTCTGGATACTGCCAAGGGCCATAGTTATTGGAAGGTCTGACCGTAATTACAGGTACTCCATGGCTCCTAAAATAGGCTCTACCCAACATGTCTGCTGCCGCTTTACTTACTGAATAAGGAGAGTTAGGAAGCAGAGGAGAATCTTCTATAAAATGCCCTTTAGCTCCCAGCTCCCCATAAACCTCATCTGTAGAAATATTAATAAATTTTGAGGCAGGATACCGACGGCAGAGGTTTAGAAGCACTTGTGTCCCCTTGATATTTGAATCTAAAAAAGGTGAAGCATCTATTAAACTTCTGTCCACATGAGTTTCTGCTGCAAAGTGGGCGATTGCTTGTGGTCTTTCTACTTTAAGAATATGCTCCAAAAATTCATGGTTAGTTATATCAGCTTTATAAAAAGCTATTTTTTCATAAACATCTTTGATCCTTTCAATATCACCTGCATAAGTGAGCTTATCTACCACACAAATTTGATGGCCTTTTCTAACTGCTTGTCGAACAAATTCACTACCTATAAACCCACAGCCCCCGGTAACTAAAATTTTCACATCAGGCTCCTCTAATTTTTTTCGCAAAAGAGTTAATTACTTCCATCCAATGAGGAAGTTTTATATCTAAAGCCTTTTCTAATTTACTGGAATCAAGGACTGAAAAAAATGGTCTTTTGGCTTGCAAATTAAAAGATGATGCCGGAATTGGTATAATCCTTCGAGCAATACCTATCTTTTCTAAAAAGAACTTAGTTAACTCAAGACGAGAACAATAACCGCGACTAGTCAAATGATAAAGCCCCCTAAGACCTTTCTCATAGGCTAACCAAGAAATTTCTGCTACTGTTTCCGTATACGTGGGCACAGAGAATTCATCATACGCAATATGTAACATCTCATTGCTTTCGATCCAGTTTAATACTTTGGATAGAAAATTCTGCTTCCCTTCCCCGAAAAGCCAGCTTACCCGAAAAACAAGATAACTTTCGCTCACTTTCGAAATAGCAAACTCTCCAAGCCACTTGCTAAGACCATATTTATTTATGGGAGATGGTTTGTCTTCCTCTGTATAAGGATTGCCTTTTTTCCCGTCAAAGACATAGTCTGTACTGAAATGGAGCAAAAAAGTATTAGTATTTTCTACTGCAAGGGCAAGATTGTAAGGGCCAATCGCATTTACAGCAAAAGCTTGCGAAAAATTCTCTTCTGCTTGGTCAACTAGATTGTATGCTGCACAATTTAAAATAACATCGGGTTGATAATCCTTTATTACAGAAATAATCGCATCGAGACAACTTATATCAAGCTCTTCTCGCGAGAACGCCTTAAAATCTATCCCCTTGAACTCAAAGAATTTCTTAAAGGCCTTAGCGAGTTGACCATTCCCTCCTGTTATTAAGACCCGCATGTTTTATCCTTGATAAACGAAATTATTATTTGCCTCGTTAAGAGTGGGCCATTTTTTATCCCTAGGGGAAAGTAAAGGATTTTGTATTGGCCATCTAATAGAAATGGCTGGATCATTCCAGATAATTCCGGCTCCCGCCTCCGGTGCGTATTCTTGCGTACATTTGTAAAGCACCAGCGCTTCATTGCTTAAAACCACAAACCCATGTGCAAACCCCGGTGGAATGTATAACATCTGATGATTTTTAGCTGAAAGCTCTATCCCTACCCACTTCCCATATGTTGGTGAACCTCGCCTTATATCTACAGCCACATCAAAAACAATACCTTTAAGACAAGAAACTAATTTCCCTTGAGCCTTTGGTTCACTTTGATAATGAAGACCACGTAAGACTCCATACTTAGAAAAAGAAAGATTGTCTTGTATAAATATTTTTCTAATTCCAAAGGAAGAAAAATCACTTACTTTATATAACTCTTTAAAAAAGCCTCTTTCATCATTAAATACACGGGGAGTAATTAATATTACTTCTGGTATTCCAAGCCTTTTAAATTCAAAAGGCATTCTCTTCTCCTTCTTTACTCTTAACTAGGTTTAATAAATATTTTCCATACTCTGTTTTCTTTAGGGCTTTAGCAAGTTCTTCAAGTTGGTCTCTCGTAATCCATCCATTTCGATAAGCTATTTCTTCTATACAGCCTATCATAAGTCCTGTCTTTTTTTCGATTGTTGCTACAAATTCTCCTGCTTCAAGGAAGCTATCGTAAGTGCCTGCATCAAACCACGCAAATCCTCTTCCAAGAAGTTTGACTTTGAGTTTTCCGCGCCGTAAGTATTCCTCATTTACTGAAGTAATTTCAAGCTCGCCTCTATCAGAGGGCTTTATATCTTTAGCAATCTCTATAGCCTGGTTATCATAAAAATAAAGACCAACAACTGCATAATTAGATCGTGCTCTTTTGGGTTTCTCTTCAAGGGATATTACATTTCCTTTATCATCAAACTCTACTACTCCAAACCTTTCTGGGTCTTTGACATAATATCCAAATACATATGCTCCTCCGTTTTTCTCTATATCTTCTTTGGCTTCTTTCATAAGTTTCGGTAGATCATGTCCAAAAAATATATTATCCCCTAATATCAAACACGTATTATCATTACGTACGAATTCCTCTGCCAAAATCAAGCCCTCAGCAAGGCCCCTTGGTTTTTCCTGAATTTTATACTCTATACGAATGCCAAATTTCTTCCCTTTTTCTAAAAGCAATTTATATGTATCTATATCTTGAGGATTGGATATGAGTAAAATCTCTCTTATTCCCACAAGCATAAGCAAAGATAAAGGATAATAAATCATTGGTTTGTTGTATATTGGTAAAAAATGCTTATTTATAGCTATTGTTACTGGATAAAGTCTTGTCCCACTTCCACCTGCTAAAATTATGCCTTTCATAAATAATGCCTCAGTTTAAAATCCTAAAAATACCCTAATTCCCTTAAGCGCTGCATGATTTCTTCTTTGTCTTGAGAACGACCTGCACGTTCAGAGCCCTCTGGAGTCCCTAAAGTAGTACAAGGCATACATCCTAAAGATCTGTAGCCTTTATGGTAAAGCTCACAATAAGGAACATTATACCTTTTTATATAGGACCAGATATCAATTTCAGGAAAGTGCAATATAGGCTGAATTCGAATGTGTGAGGGATTTTCTCTTGGTGAAATATAGACTTCATCCTTTCTTGCTTCTTGTTCATCCCAACGTACAGCAGTAATCAAAGCCTTCCAATTATTGTTTTCTATAGTCCATCTAATAGGAAGGGCTTTGAGCAGATAACAACATTCTTGTTTATTCTCGGCAATTTTAATTGTTTTTAATGCCTCATCATTTTTGGCGATAATTAAATCTAGATTCCACTCTTTGGCTAACTTATCTCTAAAGGTATAGATCTCAGGAAATTTCACCGAGGTGTCAATAAAGACTACTTTTATCGGAATCTCCCCAAACTCCTGCTTGATAAGATGAAGCACAGTGGTAGAATCCTTCCCACCAGACCAGGCAACTCCAATCTTGTCCTTGCCGTATTTCTCAATTGCCTCTTTTATAATCTTGCGGCTTTCAGCTTCTTTTTGTTCTAATGTCCATTGGTTAAGTCTTATTTCGTCCATTATTTCTCCCTACTATGAATTATGTTATTTTTATACTTACTAAAATAAAATATTTATCATTTATCATCAACTAAAATTAGAGGTTTGGTCTCCACATTTGACATATCTCGTCTGTTTGGTTCATGGGCGTGAGGCGTAAGGCGTGAAGCGTGAAAGGTAAGACGTGAGGAGTTTTTAACACTTTACTCTTTACGTTTTACGATTTACGGCTTTTATTTGGCATAGCTCCGCCATTGGAAGTGAGAAAAAATTTATGAAAATGCCCATCATTACTAATCTTTTGCCTGTTTTTATTTAGCATAGTGGGAGATTGAAGTCAAGAATTTGGTTTATCTGGTTCATTTCGTCTGTCTGGTCCGTTTGGTCTGTTTGGTTTATCTGGTTAATTTCGTTCATCTAGTTTATTTCGTTGATTTGGTTGGTTTGGTGCGGAGGTATTTTATCAGGCCGGAGATGATTTTGGCCGTTTTATCGGCTTGCTCGTAGGTCTCATCAAATTGTTTCTGATCAATATACCCTTGATCTAAGGCTATGTATAGATGACTTTGAACTTCGGCTGTTGATGCCATAGCGATAAACAAAAACTGGATGAATTCCTTGTCGGAACGGCGAATGAACCCTTCGGCAATGTTCGCCATAGAGGACGTAGCTGCTGCCTGAATTTGTCCCGATAGTCGAAGGTCCTTCTTAAATGCGCCATCGTTTGTGACAGCATATACCTTATTGACCAGCTTTCTTGCCTCTTGCCAGCATTCTAGATCTTCAAAACGAGTAATCTTCATAGATATGGTTGATCTGGTTTATTTCGTCCATTTTGTTTGTCTGGTCTGTTTGGTCTATTTCGTTGATCTGGTTGATTTTGTTCATCTAGTTTACCTGGTGCGTGGGGGCCTAATTTTTAGGCTTTTCTTATATAATGTGACAAATGAACCTTTTATTTCAGTAAGGTTACAAGTCTTTAAAAATTTAAAGACTTGTCTACTTCTTCGTTGGACTTTAAATTTCCATGTCTTATATAGACAATTCCTTCTGTCTTTTCTGGTGGATATCGAAGAGAATTTGTAAAGTGATAGTCTCTGGTTATAAGAATTGCCTTTTCCCTAATAGCCATTTCATAAATACTTTGGTCCTTTATAGAGGCATATTCTTCAGCTATTGCAATAACGTTATATCCTAGCGCCCTTAATTTCCTTACAACACTAAAGCTTACATTTTCATATAAATTTCATAAAGCCACAACTTTTTCTGTAGCAAGATAGGAGGCATATTCAAGACAAGCTAAGATATCCTCACAGGTGATTTTGGGAAAATTCTTTAGTATCTCTTCATAATTCTCTCCGGCTGGTAAGTGACTAAGAATAATGTGTACAGGAATCCTTGTACCCCTTATACAAGGTTCACCTCCACATATTTCTGGGTCTATAACAATTTGTTCATTCATAATTACCTCTTCTTCTCATTGTAATTTTATTATTTTTCTATCATGATGGTCAAGTTTTGATTTTGAATTTGTTCATTAATCTGGGATTTGGTCTATCGGCGTAAGGCGTGAGTGCGTGAAGTGTGAGGTGTTTTTTTAACACTTTACTTCTAACGATTTACGTTTTACGGTTTGTCTGGTTTGTCTGGTTTTGGCAATAACTCTTCTATTTCCTTTATTTCTTTAGCAATTTCAATAGATTCTTTTAATAAACCTCATCATGGCTGCCGATGTCTATCAATAGGACTTCATCCCTTTTTATAAACTTAAAAATCACTCGCCAATCATAAGATACACTAAATGCCC
>Ga0190354_1000037_pt1 | contig 22098 bp, 22 predicted proteins | sample 4872131213_MG_FD_163436 | JGI IMG/M metagenome (GOLD analysis project Ga0190354, IMG submission 163436) | Hydrothermal vent microbial mat bacterial communities from Southern Trench, Guaymas Basin, Mexico - 4872-13-12-13_MG | ecosystem: Environmental > Aquatic > Marine > Hydrothermal vents >...
AGCCTTTCGTCGGCTCATAGGCTATACAATCGACCCTGGTGGATAGAGTGGGTAAAGAGAGCTTGAATAGCACATGTCCACCCACAAGCGTACATGGATTGGACTCAACAACGCCATCAAGTATATATGAGTGGTAATCAAGCAGCTTCTGTCCCGTGCCATGCGTAATCAGGTGGAAGTCTGTACCTTGATTCGTGATGAACAGCATTATCCGCTCCACAGGTTCTGAGTCTACGATTTTATAAGCTTTGTAGATTGCATCCACGCTGTCACCCCTTATACCAAAGAGAACCGGACATGGGGAATGCGGTGCGAAGACGATTCGCCTGTTCGCTACATCCACAGTGTCCCACGTGAGCGGGTAAGTAGCCGCATCTGCTTCCCATACACTATGCTCATCTATCCTTCTTGGGGTACCCCATCTATCCTTCGCCCTGTATGCCATCAGCTCGTAAGTGAAATCGTAACGATAATAACGCTGGAGTATAACAAAGGCTGCGGCAGCTAAAGCGCCTATTATCCCACGCTTGTTCTTCAAGCCAAAGTAATCGAACCCGGATTCGGCGATTATTGCCAAAGCATCCTTCTGTGTCAATACAGTCCGGACTGCTCTTTCGTAATAACTCTTTAACTGGTTGACCCTCAAATTGGTCCTGGACTCGTTCTCAATGAAGACAACACCAGGATTCGTATTCGCATCGTCCAGCTCAGAGAACTTGCTTACTGTTGATCTCACCAGCTCCTTCACATCCTCTAATCTCGTTCTCGCGGTCGTGGTTGTGATCTCAAAAGCTACTGCGCCATTGCCCCGCGTTTTATAGGGTATGCTGGGATTCAATCGTACCAGCCTAGGAGTGGAGACGGAGACTTCGCCATGATTATAATTACGATTACAAAGTGCATCCACCAGATATGCGCATAGATACGTCGTGCACATCCCCCTCCTTGAATCTGTATCATCTATTCCCACAATCATGAAAGCTCGACTAATATCGCCTCCTCAGCCCTTCTTCATCTGCGTATCGCGCTATCAAATGGCTTATCTCTTTACTATACCATCCCCTCTTTATAAAAGATGGATAGATCGGCAGACGCTCACGCAATACAAAAGGCGCTATTGCTTCTCTTAGTTCCGCTTCACCGGGCCACGGTGATTCAGGATTTATATAATCTATGGTATGCTCAGAGATCCCACCTAAATCAGAAGCGCCGAGTTCTATCAGTTCCTTGGGCGACGTGAGATTTGGTGGTATCTGAATGGCGATCTCAGCAGGCAATATCGCACGTGCCGCACTGATAACCTCTTTCAGCTCCTCAAGACCCGGTGGTCTTACATCCCACATCGGCGTGAATGGCTTGGGCACGAACGGCTGAATAATAACCTCCTGGATATGCCTATACTCATCGTATAGTGATTTCAGCGCCTCTAATGCCTGAATACGATCTTCTGGCTTCTCTCCTATACCTATCAATAACCCCGTAGTAAAAGGAATTTTAAGCTCGCCTGCACGCGCTATCATCTCCAATCTAACTTCCGGCACTTTACCTGGTGAGTTTTTATGCGCTTCAAGCTCCGCTGTCGTCTCCAGCATCAAGCCCATTGAGGCATTCACAGCACGCAACTCCAGCAGCTCTTCACTACTCATGATACCGAGGTTACAATGTGGTAGCAGTCCATGCTCTATTGCCAATTTACATAGCTCCTTTGTATATTCCACGAGAGAAGAGCATGAACAGCAGCCCGTGGTGCTGCGCAGCCAATCTTTGAAATGCGGATTTGCAAGCTCAGGTTTCTCACCCGCAGTAAATAGGGCTTCCGTTGCAGAACCTCTCGCACGTTTTATAAGTGCTAAAAACCGTTCTACCGAGATTAAATATGCGTCTTTCATGCTACGTGCCCGGAAGACGCAATATGCACATGCATTCCTGCATACGTTTGTCACAGGTATGAAGACATTCTTTGAGAAGGTTACATATTTATAGTTTGGCTTCATCTCATCTGCCACCTCCACCTGGTTTACCTTTTCCTTTTCCTTTGCCTTTACCTTTGCCTCTTCGCTCTTCTACTGTAACCCAGAAGAGATTATTTCTATAGCTCACCCTCTTTATTCTACCACTTTCATACAATCTCGCCAGGCAGTTCTCTATATTACTCTGCTTCAATCGCTTTAATGTCGCTATAACCTGCTCCTCCCTCATTGGATGCCGTCTTAATATTGCCATAATAGCTTCTTCTGGACTTGTAAATCCCCTGGTGGAGAATTCACCAGTCTCTTCTGTGGTGATTTCCACGGTGTTGACCTCGCTGAGAATCGCGTCTGCCAATGCGATGGTTTCTTTGTCTGGTGGCACCGCCCACGGCTCCGCGGGTGGTCTTATCGGAACGTTTAGATATGTTCTATCGGGTTCTATACGCTCAAGTATGCTCTTTATCGCTTCTAACTCCTCCCCTGTGTCGTTTAGCCCCTTCACCAGCATGACCTCCATCCATATCTCACCGCTGTATTCACGTCTGAACTTCTCCATACCCCTGACAACGGCTTTAAAATCAAGCTCGCGATGTGGTCTGTTTATCTTCCTGAACGTCCCGGCAGTACCTGCATCAAGCGATGGCATTACAATATCCGCTTCTGAAATGTCTGCTCTTACATCCGCCAGGTAAAGGAGTGACCCATTTGTATCAACAGCGATAGGTATGTCGGTTATCTCCTTCGTCTTACGAATTAACCACCCAATGCTCCTGCATAAAGTCGGTTCGCCCTCACCAACAAAGGTCACGAAATCTATCCAATGCTCATTAACTTCAATTGCCTGCTCAATCTCCTTCAGTATCGCCTGTGGTGGGAAGAAGTCCTTACGCTCGATGGTCATGTGTGTTGTCCTCCCAAGCTGGCAGTATACACACGAATAGTCACAGGTCTTGAAAGGTATAGGTCCAACGCCCAGGGAGCGTCCAAGACGTCTTGATGGCACGGGGCCATAGACCACCTTATAGCCACTCATTTCTCTTCCTCGTAAAAGAAGTCGCTGCATAGAGGGTCCTCAGCGAGGTAATCGCCGGTATCGAGATATGCCCGCACGCGACATCCACCACAGATATCGCGATGCTTACAGCGGGCGCATCTGCCTTTCACTTCTCTATTCCTGAGCGAAGTAAATACCCTGGAATTGATTATCTCACGAAGCCCCTGCTCCCTTATGTTGCCCGCTTTCACATCCAGTAGCGGACATGGTACAACATCGCCATTCGGCTTGATAGAGAGCATACCCGTTGCAGCACGACAGCCTGGTAGCTCGGAGAAGAAGAAATCGGGCACAAAAAGCCCTTCTTCCGCCTTACGTCTCAATATCACCCAGTACTGTGATGCCTGTGTTGTGCATATCTCAATTCTATCTCCTATTCTGCTCTGTTCCTCATATAACAGCATCAGATTCTTTGCATACTCAACGCTGCTGAGTTCGCTTGCAGGCATCCTCTCTTTTCCCCTGCCCAGTGCGATATAGTGGAAGAACCTGCACTGCCTGGCACCCAGTTCCAGTGCTGTATTGATTATTGCTGTGGTCTCTTCTTCGTTCTGTTTCATTATACAGGGGTCAATCACGAGGCTCATACCTGCTTCCCTACACGCTTGCGCAGCCTTCACCGCTTTATCGTATACGCCTGCACCTCTGATCATATCATGTGTCTTCGATGTACCATCAATAGGGATAATAACCTCATCAACACCTGCTTTTTTCAACCGATATGCTATCTGCTCGTTGAGCATTGTGCCATTAGAAGCGAGTGTGAGGTGCAAGCCCCGCTCCTTCGCATACGATATGATTGTGAAGATGTCATCCCGCATCAGGGGCTCACCACCGCCAAGGGTGAGATTTACCTTCGCTCCCAGGACACGTGCGATCTCATCTATGAGCGCAAAAGCTTCCTCTGTACTGAGTTCTTCGTCCAGAGGCGTGCCGGCACCGTAATAGCAATGCATGCATCGGAGATTACAAGCTCGCGTAACGTTCCAGTTAATGCTATACACTTCTCACTCTATTATTTATTCTGTTTGCTATAAAATAAAGTGAGTGAGATACTCCTGTGGACGTATGGTATGGCATGAATGCGAGACTACTGCTGCTATTGCTGGCACTTGCTGTTATAACTCTGACAGCATCCTTCTTCTCGCACCTCGCTTCTCTCGCTGCAGCACTAATATTTACCCTATTCCTGCCCGGGTATGTAATCGTAGAGTCCTGCTTCAAATACCTGAATATCCATGAGAAGCTGCTATTATCCCCTTTACTCAGCGTTATGGTCTCCACACAGCTCATATACGCTCTGTCGCTCATCCTTGGCTATACCAGACAGACGATTATCATAGCCTTCTTCCTTATGCTTATGCTTATGTTTATACTTATATTCCTTACGCTTCCTATCTTTACCTCATCCGTACACCCACATCCACCGCGACTATCGAATTTGAAAGGAGTGTACTTGAGTCTGGGAATTTCGCTCGTCGCTTTTATTGTGCTGAGCAACACAGTATGGGTCTGGCATCATGGCTACATCATATTGGGCGGCTCCAACTGGCAGGATACACCTATGCACTATGAGATAATCGAGAGTATAAATAATGGCAATTTCCCACCCCAGATGCCATATTACGCAGGTGTCAGGATGTTTTACCATTATTTCGTTGATTTCCACACTGCGATACTGGAGAAAGCTTATGATGCCTTCTTTCCTCGTCTGATTGTGGTCACCAATACCTTCTTCATATTCCTCTTCGCACTCTCTATCTTTGTATTGACATCGTATCTGAAGAACGATGAGGCGGGCATTTATGCCACTCTGATTGGTACACTTGGTGGTGGACTATCCTTTATAGGTGGGCTCTACGCACTCCTGCAAGGACAATTCGCACTCACTACGAATTATGCATTTGAGTATGGGAAGTTCTTCACCATTCCACCAATCTTTGATAATCTATTACAGCAACGTCCACAGCTCATAGGACTACCAGCCCTTACCACTGCTGCCTATTTCCTTTATAGGGGTATGCAACACACTGGAACTACATACCGACGTGAGATAGCTTTATCGGGCTTGTTAGTGGGGCTTCTCTTTCCTTTTCATATCCTCGCTTGCTTCTCTGCCATGCTTATATTCCTGCTGAATTGCATAAAGAATCGCCGCATTGAAATCCTCTTCCTTGTATTCTCCATACCACCAATCCTACCGCATCTTATCCCCCTGTTGCGTTCCAGTTCAGTTTCAGGTATTGGGCTCAGCATAAAAGCACCATGGATTTATTATTTCCTTACGGGCAATCCTTTGCTATTCTATATTGGTAATCTAGGGGTACCGCTCATACTCGCACTGCTATATCTTATATTTAAGAGTGAACACCGCTTTTTCCTCTATTCCTGGCTGTTCTCTCTATTCTCTTTACCCAATCTCTTCTCTTTTACACCCAACCCCTGGGACATGTATAAGTTCTTCCACTATGCATGGATACCTGTCGCAGTAACAGCAGGAAGTCTCCTCGCCGATTTGAAATTGAAATTGAAATTGAGATTGAAAAGATTTGTAATTCCAATTCTAATTTCAGTTGTACTCATATTCTCACTCTTCAGCTCCGCTCTAATAATAACCTGGAACCTGTCCACGAATTATCCAGCAGCGGATGTGCATGAGTATGAAGCTGGGATGTGGGTAAGAAGAAACACACCACAAAAGTCCGTATTTTTAACCTGGCAATCTATTCATGCACCGGTGAGCATGATAGGAGGGAGATTGAGAGTACTTGGTTATGTGAATTGGGCTTATGGACATGGCTTTGATATCTGGGAACGTGCTCGTGATGTAGAACGTGCGTACAGGGACAATATCACAGATACACTGGCGGTAATGAAGAAGTACAATGCGAGCTACCTCTACGTTGGCAGAGAGGAGATGAGGCACACAGACGTAGAGGTGAGAAACTTTGAGCGTTGTAAAGACCTAAAGGAGGTATATAAGGATGAGGACGAAGCAGGTGGGATTTATATCTTTGCACTCAGGCACGCACCATCTTCTCGTAGATAGCAAGCGCATCCCTTAGCTCTTCTTCTTTCAACATCCCGTTTGGGGTTGGCACTTCCAAAATGCGGTGTGGTATGCGTAAGTTCTTAATATCAAAGCCCTCTCTGAATTTGAAATTCATTTTGGCTCGATGTATCTCTTTTCCGAGCGCTCTCAAGTCGTCCTCAGTCCATTCCTCCTTCAGTCCTATCCCTAGTGCTTTCAGCGCCTTCAGTGTTACATCAGGTGTGTATACTTTCCTGGCAAAGAAGCAAACAACGAGGCTTGATAGTACCTGTCGCCATTCCTCCTCTTTTAATAACTCTCTTACTATCTCCTCTACGCTGGCTTCTTTTCCTATCAGCCTCTGGTCAAGGTCATAGCCCGCGGAATCAAGATGGCTATGCCTCGCACCCACAAGATTGTTCACATAACATGCAATTCCAGTGTGATATTCCGGCATCTCGTTACCGCCAAATGCAAGTGCGTAATCCTGACCACCATACACGCTCGATGCATGCTCAACACCCCTCGCTATTGCGCGATAGAACTCATTTGGCATCTTCACAATCTTCTCTATCGCTTCACAATAGGTCTTAGCATCACCCCAGCGTAGCTCAATACCCTCTGTATCCTCCTTTGTTATTAGCCCACGTGCATACGCCTCCGTTGCCCATGCCAGGCTCACACCTGTACTTATCGCATCCAGACCAAAGCTGTCAACAAGATTATTCAACCGCAGGTAATCCTCCCCATGTTCGATACCAAGCATGAATCCGAGCGAATATATTGTCTCATTATCGTATGGTATGGTCGTGGTCTTGAAATAATAACCGGGTTCATAGAGTTCACGCAGTGATGCCAGATGTATACAGCCGACCGGACAGTGAGCACAGGATACGCGTCGCGAGAGTAACTTCTGTGCGAAGTTCTCACCGGATAATTCCCGCGCTAAACTCTCCGGTGGACGCCCCGATGCCAGATTCTTGTATGGCATACCACCAATTTTAGCCAGGCTGTAAATCTTACCCGGAGTGCCCAGATCATGGTATTTCTCCATTGCATCGGTCTTTACCACCTTATCCTGTATCTCATCGTATATCTCCTTATAGGCTCTTCTGTCCGGTATCTCAACACTCTTGTCCGCCGATACAACAATTGCCTTCAATCGTTTCGAGCCCATTACTGCACCCAGCCCGAGTCGTCCGAAATGACGATAGGTCTCACAGACCGCACAGGCATACCTCACAAGACGCTCCCCTCCCTGTCCAATTCGTATTATGGTCCTCACACCCGCACCGGGCTCCACCTCCCTTAAAATCCTGCCCACCGTCACCGATTCCACACCCCAAATAGAAGAAGCATCCTTAAATCGCACTCTATCGCCATGTATCGCCACATATAGAGGGATATCACTTGCTCCTCTAATAACAATTGCGCCGAAACCTGCGAGTTTGATAGCCGCGGCACTACGACCACCGCAGTGGCTCTCCCCTAAATTCAATGTCAGCGGTGACTTGAACATCGCTACGGTCTTAGAAGCAGCGGGATACAAAGCAGATATGCTGCCAACCGCAAATATTATCGGATTGGATGGACTTAAAGGATCCACGCCCCTGGGACACTCCTCCTCCAGAAGCTTTATTGCAACACCCGAGCCACCGATATAAGCATCGAACAAATCGCTTCTATCCTCTATGCTTATGTCTTTCCTATTCAGGTCTATATATAAAACCCTATTTATCTCCCTTACTTTCATTCTTATCACCTCACCTTAAAATCCGCTTGATAATAGCCATGCTATAGCCAGCCATACCCGAGTTATCCAAGTGCCGAGAACACTGCCCTGAACACATCCAGCCAGTAACCGAATAAACCACCGAGGAAAAGACCTATCTCCCTTGCTCCTATATCTCCTGGTATGGGCGCTCTCCCTGATAAGATTGGTAATAGCAGGAACAATGCGATCACCACCAGTACTATTATCGTCCCTATCCTCATTTCTCTTCTGTTCTCCCACTCAGAATAAATATTAAGTTCAAGTTATAGCATTATAAAAAGTTATCTGATGTTGATGGTGGAGTGGTTCTTGAAAGTAATTTGGCAATACCAGGGTTGTTAAAGACATAAGAAAGGGGATTGGAAGGCTTTAAAGAGGTGAGTAAATGGTGCTTCGGACAACTCCTCGTTCACTATCGCTCGCTTCGGTGCTAACGCATCCGGACAACAAGCGGGTATGCGATTCGCTTACGCTCTCATGGTAATAAACTCACATCAGTGCCATCACGAGCATAATCATGATCAGTTTTGAGATGATACTGCATGCGAGATTGACGATGCTTATCTTCACACCGAGTCTTCCAAACAGTGATACATACATGGATATGCTATATTTGAGATATATCATGAGTATTATTAAGATACTTCCAGTGATTAGGGTAATGATAGCCTGTTTCGCTGTTATCACTCCATTACTCAACAACGCGGCAACAGTGGCGTAACCAGCGGAGAAATGGGCTAAATCGGCTAATAGCACAGTTATACACTCACCTGGCAAGCCCAGAACCCTCAAGACCGGGTCGAAGAATAGGCTGATATAATCCATAACCCCGAACTTAAGGAGCACGTCAATAGCAAGGAATGACGCCACCATAATTGGTATTATCTTCTTCAACGCAGTGAATGTCTTTCTCAATGCGTTTATCATTATCTCACGCATCGATGTGTCTCCATTGCCATTCGGAATATTTATACCACCTGCTACCGAATGTTGCTTGTAGCGAAATTTAGAATATAGTAGAGCAGTGAAGCTCTGAATGAAGGCAGATAGGAGATTGAGCGCGATATAAATGCCACCGATGAACGGACCCAAGAGCACAAATGCAATTGGTGCCTGAACCCTGAACAGTGATTCCCCTGCCACTATTGGAAATGTAGACATCACCACTGTGACTACCGCCTCGTCATCACTGACTTTACCTGCGTGATAGAATCCAGCGAGCGTGGATTTGCCGGCAGTGGGGTTGAAGAACGAAGTGAAGAGCGCAAGTATACTCTCTCTGGACAGGTTAGATGCGCGACATAAGGGCTCAATCAGAGGTAGTAAGCGCTTCATCTGGTTACTCTCCAGCACAATATTAGCAAATATCACGCCGAAGGTAATGAGAATCACCGATTTAGCGAGATAAATACTGATACCGATGTCCATTATTACTCAATTGTTCAAACTCATATATACTCTTTATGAGGGAAAAATGATGTCTTATTCCTGGTTATCCAAAAACCCAAACCTGTTTAGAGCTTTTACAGGCTGGGGGATTAACAAGCGGTGGAGAGAGAGCTATTATTCTGTGAAGAAGCACGATTAAAAGAAAAGCTGGAAAAGTTAGTGAATGAAAAGAATACTGGACAGCAAAGGGGATAAATGAGCTTATAAAGGTGGAATTCAGAGTTGAATAGAAGAAAAACAGGCTATATGTACTGCTTAAGGAGCTGAAGCTGAAGTTATCCAAGCCCTATATTTTGGACGTAAAAAGACCTCAGTATGCCTCATTTATACGAGACAAAACTATTGTGCAACAGCGCTATTAGGCATGAGATATAAATATATGCTTTCGGAGATACTGTCAGGTCAGTGTAGTATGTTCTAATGATCTCCAGATACTCTTCCACAAGGGAAACACTCAGTCCCGTGAGCCGGGAAATTGTTTGCTTATCCTTAGAAGCCACTAGCCTCACTCGTTCCATATCCTCTATGTATGTCTCCACATTTTTCAGCTCGTGATCGGTCATCCTTGCTATTTCCAACGGATTGTAACCCTTTGTGTATAGTTCTACAATAACTCGTTTATGCGTAATTCCACGCCCGATAATCCAGCACATTACCCGTAGTCGGAAGCAGTTTCCCTGTCTCCTTTTGATATTTTCTCACGCGTTTTGGGAGTGTCGCAGAGCTTAACAACATGATGGCGGTCAAATCCGACTGGCTAAGCACCGCACCTTGCTGTTTAGCCTCGTTTATTCAAGGTCTTCTTCGCCCCGGTGTTAGCGCTATTTTTGCCGTACTCCTGCTTATCACTCTCAGATCGTACAATCCACACCAGTTGTCCTGGTTTCACTCGATCCACAGACGGCGAAAAGCGGTCTACCGTATCTAAAAAATCATCTACGGGTCGTGTTACTATCCCCAGCTTATAAGAATATCCGTATCCATCAATAAGCTTCTTTATGAGTACATTTCGCAGTGTTCTCCCTTGAAGCGGTCCGTATATTTTTTCGGATATTCTCGTTTGACCAGCCCTTTATCAGTCATTGCGCTCCCTCCACCACCAGCGTTTTTTAACGGTTCATTGACCTTAAACGGGTCAAGAAGCTGGTTGAGTCTATCTTTGTATCCCTCGCTCTCTGCACGCTCAATTAAACCTATGTACTCCTTAATCAGCCTTTCTGATAGTTTTGTTATCTTTCTAATGGTCAAGAGCAGATAAAACACCCTGTGAAGGAATGCAACCACTAAGAAGTCCTCCAGGTATCTGTTCACGCTGGAAGGTGAATGCGCCATCTTCCAAGCGATCTCGGATAGCGTGTAGTTTTTAAGGTAAAGCTCAACAGCTTTTGTTTTATGCGATACGCCCCTTCCTATGTCCTCCACCATCCCGCGTGTAAGCAATGAGACATCCTGTTTCATGAGATAAGCATCGTCTCTCTTTATCGTGCTCAGGCTTGTACCGAGAAGGATTGCGAGATCCTCCTGGGTCAGAACCCCTCCTTGATCTAAATATATCGCTTCGTCACACAGACGCAGTTCCTTATCCCTTCTTTCCGCCGCGATATGCCGTATTTTTGCCTGATCTCAATGTCCTCATCATGCAGGATTGTTAAATTCATGGACACTATCGTATAGCGCTTCTGCTTCCACTTGAGACAGTCCAAAACCAGTATTCAGGTCATTGATAAATAGCTGTCTGTCCGATTTGTTTACCGACCTTTCCAATTCTTCCTGGTTCATATACATCACCTATTCCTATCTATATTCTATCATGAACCATGAACCAGGTGTCATACGACACAAAGGGTAAATTGAGGTTTTATAGCCAATATTTCGTAGAATTATGCAACACAGCAGTAAAACCGAAAAGCTTTTATGCACATGCACTTTTACAATCCATAATTTTCGAGAGACAAATAGAGATAGAATCAGAAATGAAAGCGAAAAACCACCCTTTTAGGAATAGCAGTGACAGAAAATTCTTTGTATTCGCAGTAACAATAATAATAGCGCTATTATTCTCTTGCTTCTGCTTTATGGCGATAGCGAGTGCTCAGGATGATGCACAAACGCCAACGACAGCTCTAACACCTACACCTACACCGCCAACCACGATTTCTTCAGGAGCGGCAATCGCTGCGGCTATCGTGGTATTCATTGCCTTCGGGCTATTAATTGGTATAGGCTTTTTTGCAGACCATAATCTTAACAAGGGTGAGATGCGGAGAGCCATTGCCGGGACGTTTGTTGTGGGATTCACCATGCTAATGATTTTATCGCTTCATTATGGTTTTTATCGAAACGAGATCATTACGGCGTATATCGAGTTCGTAGGCATTGTTGTTGGGTTCTATTTTGGTCAGAGAGCGGCTGAGACGAAAATAGAAAATGGGAAAACCGGAAGCAGAAACAAAACCGGAGAGGGGGGACAGAATAACTGAAAAAAGTATTGAAGCATCACAATTATTATCGAGCGTGGAGAGGGGAACTGTCAGGATACTCGATGTTGCAGCATCGATGAAAACTCTCCTTGGGGAATAGAAGTTGCTGACATTGCGAACAGTTTAACCCCCACCATATGGCTAAAACAAGTTTCATACCGATATAATAGCCTTTGGACCTGGAATAAGCCCTTTTATAGTCCTAGTCCTTATCTTTTAAATCTTTCCTCCTATACTTCTTTCTGAACCTGTTAATATCCACCGTCAAATTGGTGGTATATCCAATTATTATCGTTTTTCCGATCTTTCGCTTCCCGCAAACGGCGTTTACGGTTCTCAACACCATATCTACAAACTGATCGACTGTAAACCTGCTTAAAACCCTGTAAACTCCCTCAACGATGCTTTAGCCTTTAATTCAGTTATTACGAAGGTTATATCACCTTCAAAGAACATTGCGAGTATCATGACCTTCAGCATCGTTATAGCTTCACTTTTGATAGAGTGGAGAGTGATATGATGATCTTTTGTGAATGGTTGGTGGAAGGGGTTAAGAAAACGGGAAAAGGATGGAAAAAGACTATATTAATGGGATTTTTGTGCGCTTAGGGGAAAAACATAATATACCCACGCCTGTGAATGAAACTTTAGTGAGGCAATTGAAATTTTTATCAACACCGATATTAGGCTACTCCATTTCGTTTTAAGCCCCACTTTTTCCAAACTCACAGAACGCGTTTCAACTCGGTTATACTCCTCACTATGTATGTAGGCTCAGGCTCAAGCTCAAGCTTAGATTCAGGTTCTTTTTCGCTTCTCCCATCGTTACTGATGAGTATCGAATCTATACCTGCACGCTTCGCAGCCAGTACCCCTACCGGGCTATCATCCACCAGTATCGCCGCTCTTCTCTGGATGTCCAGCTCTGCCAGCACCTTATTTATGTAAAATGGACTTGGCTTTCTGTCGCTCAGACTCTTCAAGTCGCTCCTTCTTCCATACCATATCCTGAAATAGGGTCTCAACCCGAAGTACTCAACAGCGAAGTCCACACATGCCTGCTGCGAATCGCTCACCACAGCAAGCTGGTATTTCCGGCTGAGATACTTTATTACAGACTCAGAACCTTTACAGAGATTTATCTCTCCTAGCTGTATCGCTTTTATCTTCGCTTCTATAACATCGCGCTCCCTCATCGCCCAGAAGTCTTCGCAATCCAGGTTGAATCTATCACAGAATTGTCTTACCCCCTTTTCACCATCAGAGTGGAGAGGCATCAAGAAATAGGTATCTATCTCTTCTATACTGAGTTGCAGCCCATAACGGCTCAGTGTCCTCTTGAATGCTTCATACGCCCACTCATGCTCTATCTTGCCAATGCCGCGGGAGTCCAGAAAGGTACCATCCATATCGAGTATGACAAGTCGGTGCTGGGTCATAGCCATAGGTCTTATGTCTTAGGTCTTGCGTCTTATCTTTATTATCTCATCTCAACTCAACTGCCTCGGCTTCGGCTCCTCTTCTGTGTCCATTTCACACGCCTCCTTTTCCTGCCCAGCTTTATCATATTTCGCTCGCATTTGGAACTGCAGAAGTATAACACAGTACCGTCACGTCTCACAAACATCTTACCTCTACCTGGTTCTATCGGTAAATTACAGAACGAACATTTCCTCTCCATTATCTTATCATCACCTCATCACCACATTCATCGTTTTGAGAGCTTCCTCACTTCCCTGTTCGTCTCCAGAAGTACAATGATATCTCCCACTTTTACCGGTCCTCTACAATTCCTCGTTATTATCCGTCCTTTATTGGTGCCCTCCAGTACCCTGCATTTTATCTGCGTGGATTCACCGTGCATCCCGGTCCTGCCAACTATCTCTATTACCTCCGCAGGGGTACCCTTCTCGTCACTCATGCTTGCTTTATCTTCTCCAACTCTTCTATTATCTCATTAACCATTTCCTCCGCTTTTCCGGGGTCAACGATGGCAGCAGAGGCACAACCCTTCTTTATTCCACAGGCAGCCCCTAAATTGCGCTGGCTCTTTACATAGGAGTAGGGTATACCCTTCTCTTCACATAATGGTGGAAGGTGCATCACTATCTCCTCTGGATTTACGTCTTCACCAATGAGCACCAACTTCGCCATCCCCCTCTCTACTATCTTCGTCGTCTCATTCGTCCCTTTCTTTATACTGCCGGTACTACGCGCTATCTCTAAAGCTTCCAAAGACTTGCTTTGCAGCTCTTCTGGCACTTCAAACTTGACATATAGACCTTTTCCCTCTTCGCTCATCTTTCATCCCCCTACATTATAATGTTACAATGTCATTTGCGTCTTTACTTTTATATTAGCTAATGCCTTAAGTTTATAATCTTCCAGTAATACAGGCAGCACACACGACTCCGGTACACTCAGTGATATCTCCTTTGTACGCCCATATCTGCCCTTACTCACAATCACCGCGTTTATCAATCCCAGAATATCCAGCTCAGAGACGAGATCAGTGACCCTGCGCTGCGTCAGCGGTTCCATACCGAGGAAACTGCAGGAACGCCGATACATGTTGTAGACTTCACCACTGGAGAAGCGTTTCTTGTTCTTCTCCCTGCTCAGTAACAGTACACTGTTCAATACAATCTTCGACTGGAGTGGCAGTGTCTTCACCACTTCCACGATCCTGTTTGCTTCTATTCGCTCACTCGCCTGCCTCACATGCTCTTCCCTCACCTTTGGACTCTTCGTTCGCTCTGCAATCTCACCGGACACCCGAAGCAGGTCAAGTGCTCGTCTCGCATCACCATGCTCCTGAGCAGCGAATGCAGCACATAGCGGTATTACGGAGTCTTCGAGTACAGACTCGTTGAACGCCATCTCTGCTCGCTCACTTAATATGTCCTGTAGCTGATCGGCATTGTAAGGCGGGAATATTATCTCCTCTTCACCAAGAGAGGACCTCACACGCTGGTCCAGAAGATCGGTGAAGGTTAGGTCATTTGAGATCCCTATTATACTCACTTTCGCATTGTTCAGTTCGCTGTTTATCCTGGAGAGGTTGTATAATGCACTGTCACCCTTGCCCGCTAACTTGTCCACCTCGTCCAGTATCACAATCACGCACCGGTTCTCAGTATCAACCCCGGCTTTAAACTCAGAATATACCATATCCGTCGGCCAGCCTATCATGGGTACACGCTTATTAAATATCCGCGCGAGATACGCAAATACTCTATATTGAGTGTCAAAAACCTCACTGTTGATGTAAATCAGTGAACACTTGCTCCCCATCTTCCGCCCCATATCCTCCAGCTCTTTACTCACATACTTCACCGTTGCCGTCTTACCGGTTCCTGTCTTACCATAGATCAATATATTGGAAGGCGTCTCACCCCTCAACGCCGCGGATAAGATGTCCGCAAGATTATTTATCTGCTCTTTCCTGTGTGGTAGGTTCTCAGGTATGTAAGTGGGACGAAGCACTTCCTTGTTTGCAAATATTCTGCCTTTCTTTATCAGATCCTCGAACAGATTGTCCATCTCTACTCCTAAAAAGTGCACCGATGTTAAAATAAGTGATGTATCCTCAGTTAGTAATTTTCACATATAAAAGTGATAGGTATTTAAGGTAAGGTTCTGTGGTCCTAATTCGATAGTATGTGTATGATTGCCGTTCCACCGGTACCGCCTATATTATGCGTCAGTCCGAGTTGGACATTGGGCACCTGTCTCTTCCCTGCTTCTCCTCTCAACTGTGTCACAATCTCCGTCACCTGCCTTATACCGGTTGCACCAAGTGGGTGTCCACATGCCTTTAAGCCACCTGACGGGTTTATCGCTATCTTCCCTCCTATCTCTGTCTCACCTTCCCATGTGGCTATGCCACCTTTACCCTTCTCAAAGAATCCTAAATCCTCTATGGCTACTATCTCCGCAATCGTATAAGAGTCATGAACCTCTGCAAGCGATATCTGAGAAGGTTCGATAGAAGCCATCTTATATGCCTCACGCGCCGCAAATACCGTTGCATCCATCGTTGTTATATCCCTACGGTCATGAAGTGCTATGGTATCGCTCGCCTGCGTGGATGCCTTCACATATACCGGCGAATCTGTATATTTTCTCGCATGCTCAGCCGGGCACAGGACGACCGCAGAAGCACCATCTGCTATGCTTGAGCAGTCCAGCATACGGAGTGGTTCTGCAATAACCGGGGATGCAAGTACTGCATCTATTGATATTCCCCTTCGATACTGCGCCATAGGGTTGTGGATGGCATTGGTATGATTCTTCACCGCCACCTTTGCCATTTGCTCCACCGTAGTATTATAACGCTGCATGTGTGCTCTTGCCATCTGTGCGAATAGAGATGGTAGAGTGGCGCCGCAAATTGCCTCCCATTCGCGGTCTACAGAGGAAACGAGCAGGTCGTTTGCTACATCCTCGCCAACGTCCGTCATCTTCTCCACACCCGCCGCTATCACGAGGTCATACCAGCCAGAAGCGACTGCGAGGATGGCTAAATGCAATGCAAGTCCGCCAGAAGCGCATGCAGCTTCTACCCGCGTTGCTGGAATGTGCAAACCTGCCAGACCAGCGTAATCGGCGATCAGCGCACCTATATGCTCCTGCTCCACAAACCTGCCTGCCGACATATTACCACCATATAGCGCTTCTATCTCATCGCCACTTATGCCTGCATCCTCTATCGCTTTCAAGCCCGCCTCTACTGCTATATCACGGAAAGACCTATCCCAGAGCTCACCAAATTTCGTGTTTCCTACGCCTATTATCGCTACTTCTCTCATCTTTTACAACCTTATTTTACCCTGATGTTTCACGTAACCTGCATAATCAACGTATTTACAGCCGGAGAGGAAATCCTCTACCCGCGGAGCCTTATCCCTCACTTCGTCAATACCATCGGTGACAGTAAGAGCAAAGGAATCAGAACCAGCACCCGATCCAAAAGAGGTCATCAAGATTCGTTGTCCCGGCAATGCGTTATCAAGAACCGCAGAGAGCCCTATCAGCGATGATGCCGAGTACGTGTTACCGATATGAGTTACAATAAGACCGGGCTTTAACTGCTTTGAGTTAAATCCGAGGCTCTTAGCCGCTTTCAACGGGAACTTACCATTTGGCTGATGAAATACGGCGTAATCGAAGTCCGCAGGCTGAAGTCCTGTCTTATCCATCAGTTCTTTTGTAGCTGAGATGATATGTCTGAAATACGCAGGTTCACCTGTGAACCGCCCGCCATGTGAGGGATACTTCTGGAGGTCACGACGCCAGAAATCGGGTGTATCAGAAGTGAAAGAGGTAAAATCCTCTATCTCTGCTATTACGCCATCATCACCAATGACAAACGCCGCGCTACCTGCTCCCGCAGTATATTCCAGGGCATCTCCCGGGCTGGACTGTGATACATCTGCCCCTATTGCAAGCCCATATTTTATCTTCTTCAGTGCAACCAGTCCTATACATGTCTGTATGGCTGCTGTTCCCGCCTTGCACGCGAATTCAAAGTCCGCAGCAGTAATAGAATTCGATGCTCCAATTGCTGCACCGACAATCGTTGCTGTTGGCTTTACCGCATAAGGATGACTTTCAGAACCCACATAAATAGCTCCTATCTCACCGGGATCGAGACTTGCGCGCAGGATAGCAGCCCGTGAAGCCTCCACCGCCATAGTTGCTGTATCCTCATCCATGTCGGGTACAGATTTCTCCTCCACCAACAGTCCTGATTTTATAATATCGGGGTTCTCACCCCATTGCTTTGCTATCTCCTCCACTCTTATTCTATAAGATGGCACATACACACCATACGAAACTATCCCTGTCATTCTTCCACATCTACATAAACAAGTTTAAAAGAGAACATATAAATATAGTGTCAACCCGGGGAAAAAGACGTTTCCAATCACATGGTGATGACCCAAATAGGTATGAAAGAGCGAATAGAGGAATATTTGAAGAATAGTTTGGGTGTTCCTTTACGGTTATTAAGCATAAAAGAATTGGGGTTGGGGTTAGAGTTAGAGTCAAAACGGAAAGAGGAGATAAAGGGATTTGGGTATGGAAAACCATACTTCGTCACATTCGAGACCTCAGAAGGCGAGAGGAAAGAAGTTGTCATCTCATCGCTGAAAGGGGATAGTTTCGGGCATGAGTACCCTTCAGACCGCGCACAAATATTGATATGGCAGTACAGGGCTTTCAATTCGCTACCCGGGCATGTAAAAGCGCTCGATGTTGGCTATTTCACAAATGACGGGCGGTTGATATCGACGCGTGACGCTGCGGAATATTTCATTGTATGCGAGAAGGTAGAGGGGGAGGAGTATGTGCACGACCTGGACAGATTGAGAGGTGGCGCGAGGCTACGAGAGGAAGATGAGGCGAGGGTATCAGCTCTGGCTTCTTACCTCGTTGATATCCATTCACGCAAGGGGAAAGACGCAAATCTCTATATCAGGCGGATAAGAGAGTTATTAGGGCATAGTGAGTGCATATTTGGACTTACAGACAGTTATCCATCAGAGAGTGAGGTTATAACACAGGCGGAACTGAAGGAGATAGAGAAACTCTGCATTGAGTGGCGCTGGAAGCTGAAAATGAAAAAAGATCGGATATGCATGGTACACGGCGATTTTCATCCTTGGAATGTTATATTCCATACTCGTACTGGAACAGATTTCACCTTACTGGACAGGAGCAGGGGAGAATGGGGCGAAGCCGCGGATGATGTTACCGCGATGACGATAAACTATCTCTTCTTCGGGCTCATGAAGACCGATGGGGCAGTGATTGATAGCGATTTCAAGCGTTTGTATGAACTATTCTTCGATGTATATCTGGCAAAGACGAAAGATTACGAGCTATTAGAAGTGCTACAGCCATTTTATGCATTCAGAGGGCTTGTGGTCGCCTCCCCTCTATGGTACCCGAACATCTCAATGGCTACAAGAAAGAAGTTATTCAACTTCATAAAGAACGTGCTTCAGACCGAAGAGTTTAATTACAGGGATGTAGATGGATACCTGGATTAAAGCACTTTCCGCATTAAAATCGCTGCCTCTCCATCCTTATAATAAAAGGGAACGAACCCTATCTCCGTGAACCCCATACTTTTATATAACCGCTGTGCTATCCAGTTACTCACCCTGACCTCAAGCCGCACGAACCCTATCTTATGCTTACGCAGTAGATTGAAAGCGGTTTTTAGTAATGCACGTCCCACACCCTTGCCTCGAAATCGGGAATCCACCGCGATTGCAAATACCCGCCCTTCTTCTTCCGGCGTTAATATCAATACTTCAAATCCTATAACTCTATCATTTCGCTCCGCTACGATGAAACCCTCAGGCCACTCCCTGTATAACTCGAGATACAGGTCCGCATCACCTTCCAGGAATGCCTCCTCCTCTATCTCCATCACTCTCCTTATGTCCGCCATCTCAAAGTTCCTTATTCTTATCACAAGCCCCTTCGTCGTGCTCATAACCTGAGGTTTCATTCTGTCTCTCTCACCATCTCCATCTCCGTCTCCATCTCTTCTCTCAACTCCTCTCTCCTCATATATTCGGTCACAAGCTCCGCTATTCGCTGCATCAACTTCTCGCTCACCTCGTTATTACCGCGCCGTGCATGTGCTCGCCATCTCTCAATCACTTCCTTCTCTCGCTGTAAGTCTGTAACAGGCATCTTCATTCGCACTTTCTCAGCCCGTGCCTGCCTTGCGTATTTCATCCGCTTTATGAGCAGCTTGGCAATGGCATCATCTATCTCATCTATCTTCCTCCTTATCTCCTGTAATCGCTCTATTCGCGGTGGCATTTGTTATTAATTTATAAGATAAGGGTAAAATAAGAAAAGAGTATGAAGATGTCCCTGCCTGATAACGATAGTGAAGCAGAAACTAAGCCCCCGGATAGTATGGTGGGTAAGGTAATGATAAAGCGGGGTAGTAGCAGTAATGATGGAGGAGGTAGAGGTGAGTATGAGAATGCGAGATGTAGATATAGATGTGAATGTAAACAAGCTGAGCATACGCATACTCAATCGTACCTCTGCCTTCTTCCGCGACTTCTCTGATGTGTTTAAACAGGCACCTCTGTCACTCGTATTCTGCACGCTAACAGGTCTTCTTGCAGGGCTTGGACTGAGTTTCATGCGTGATATACTGCAATTGTTACCTGAACTCATGATTCTCATTCCACCTGCGATTGATATGCGTGGCAATATTTACAGTGCGCTTGTATCCAGATTGGGCACATCCATGCACATCGGGCTATTCTCAAAGAGTATAAAGAGGGGCAGCGTCTTATATCAAAATGCATATTCCTCGCTCTTACTTACACTTGCTCTCTCTGTTATCCTCGGCATTCTGGCGAGATTGGTCGCGTTCGCGTTTGGTATGTCGCAGATTTCCATCTTTGGGTTTGTATTCATATCTGTAATAGGGGGGTTGATCTCCGGAGTGATCCTGCTTGGTATCGCTATTCTCGTTTCCATCATTGGTTATCACAAGAACTGGGACCTGGATAATGTATCGTCACCGATAATAACCTCTGCTGGCGATGTGGTCACCATACCCTCACTAATGCTGGCAACTATGCTTCTTTTAAAGCTCGATTCTGTGTCTGTGTACCTCAACACGTCATCGCTATTATTCATGGTACTGGCGGTTGTTGGTACGATAAAGGGCTTAAAGTCGAGTGATACAGTCGTGAGACGGATAATCAAAGAGAGTATTCCTATGCTTATCATCTGCGGAATTCTTGGTATCTTCGCCGGGCTGGTTCTGGACAGGAGACTGGAGAGTATAATTGCCATTCCCGCGATACTGGTGATGATTCCACCCTTCCTGGGTGCGAGTAATGCCCTGGGCGGTATATTGAGTGCACGCCTTTCTTCTATGCTCCATATTGGTACCCTGAATCCGAAGTTATATCCACCTAAATTGGTAGTGATGAATTTCACTGTTATATATCTCTTATCTGTATTCATATTCGCTCTGGTTGGCATAATATCAGGAGTGATAGGGGGAAAAAGCGGAGTATTGGTATTGAGGTTGCTCTCTATCTCTCTACTGGGTGGTATTCTCTGCTCCACATTCCTTAACTTCGCATCTTATTACATCGCTATACTATCGTTTAAATTCGGACTGGACCCTGATAATCACACAATACCACTGATAACAAGCTTGACAGATGTGGTCGGTGTGTTATGTCTCATATTTGCGATATTTTTGATTTTATAAACTAAACTATCGTTTTATACACTTCCAGTGTCCGTGTAGCAATCTTATCCCATGAGTACCCCTGCTCCACTATCCTCCTCGACTCCTTACCCATCTTCTCCAGGTCTGAATGTAACATCTCCTCTATTGCCGCTCCTATCTCCTTCACTGTGGTACCACAGAGAATGCCATTCCCATGCACGTAATATTTGTTATCACTTACATCAGTGGCAATTACCGGTAATCCAGAAGCCATCGCTTCAAGCAGTGCAATCGGCTGTGCTTCAAGCTTGGAGGGCAGTATAAATATATCCAGACTCCGATAGAAAGAAGCAGCATCATCAACATAGCCCAGAACCTTTATACGCTCGTCTTCCAGTCTCTTTATACGGTCATATAGTGGACCCGTACCTGCGATCTTCAAATAGACCGGTTCGGACATCACTGTTTTAACTGCCTTTATCATATTTATTATGTTCTTCTCCGGCGATAATCGTCCCAGATAGCCGATATATATGCCACTCTTACGTTTCTTACGCTTCTTACCCTCAATATCGCTATCACGCGGGCGGAAATGATTTATATCCACGCCATTTGGTATAACCACCGTCTCTGTCTCGATGCAATACCGTTGAATATCTGCTGCTATCTCCGAACTTACGGATATGAACTTCTTTGAACGCCCCTCGTATAAAGATGCAAGTGTTGCAATGAGCGCTTTTGCAAATTCACCCTCAAAATTGTTACCCGCCGGGATATGAAATGTATTGATGATATTACAGTCGGAGCATATAGAAGAGAAAGGTAGCAAGAATTCTGAGAATGTAGCGGCGTGATGTATGTGCAGGATATCACAATCCTCCACCTCCTTCTTTATCTTACCCAGTGAGAAGTCAAATCCGTAAGAAATCCCGCCTGAGGGATTACCAAGCATGAAGGAGCCGAGTGCATACTGGTTTATCAGCTTCACTTCAACTCCCATCTGCATAAATACTCTCGTTAGTGCCTCTACATGGGTTCTTATACCGCCGTTTACACTTCTATAATAAAACGCTATCTTCATCTCTCACCTTACGTTCTCTATTTACCG
>Ga0190354_1000039_pt1 | contig 21400 bp, 30 predicted proteins | sample 4872131213_MG_FD_163436 | JGI IMG/M metagenome (GOLD analysis project Ga0190354, IMG submission 163436) | Hydrothermal vent microbial mat bacterial communities from Southern Trench, Guaymas Basin, Mexico - 4872-13-12-13_MG | ecosystem: Environmental > Aquatic > Marine > Hydrothermal vents >...
GGATCTCGACCATCATGCCATATACTTTCATTAGGTGCAGATTCTAACCCTATTCTGATTCGATTCGACCATCCTTTGACAGCCCCATATTCAGCCATGGTATTTTACCTCCTATTCATTTTATACTGTTATATTGTTATCAAACATAAGTAGAAATTTTGTTGTAAGAAGCTCATATTTAGCCATAGACAAAATATTTTTACTTGCCCTATAAATTATATTACCTTCACAATAAAATTGCAATGAACAGGCTGTATGGACGTCTCACACAAAATTTATGCCTCCACCTTGACATGCACTACTGCCGATTGTAATATCCATTTCTCAATAGGAGAATATTCTAAATCTATACCACCTTTGTAATCTAACTCATACCATTTGGATTCATCATGACGGAGAGTTCTCAACTTCTCCATTATAGCATCTAAGTCTCTTAATAATCGTGTACCTCGATAATCAAATGGGACTCTTGTAACTAAATGTATTTCTATTTCTATTATTGCATATTCATCTTCTTCTAATAATCCTCCTCTATAGATAGGTGTTATTCTGGTTGGCACAATAAAACACACAGGAAAGAAATCAGTAGCAGTAGGAAATCTTAAGAAATGCATTACTTTGTAGTTGCTAAGTGCATCATCAATTTCAGTCTTCAATGTATCCATTACAGAATTTAACTTATCAACTAAAGAAGTCATTTATTAACCTTCCTGATTTTATATATTTCACCTATAGAATTCATAGCCTGTTTGAGATATGATTCACTCACACGTCTAAATTCACCCGCAGTTGCTGGTACTTCAGTGGTGAAACCACCTGTGCTAATTGTAAATAAATAAGCTGTATAGAAATTAACAGCTGCATCCTTTGCGGCAGTACTTACTTCACTTAAAACATCCGAAGGATAAAACGTATTTAACCACACATTGGCAAGATCCTTCAGATGTAAGAGTTTCTCTTCTTGCTCACCAACATCAAGTTCTAAAATTTGCCTAATTACTTCAATATTTCCATATTCACTCATTTCTTTCTACTCGGATTTACATAAAAGAATTTTTCTTCATAAAAATGATAGCCTTCTGATGAACCGTGTATTATCGCATAGTAACCTCCTTGTTGGAAGGAAGAATTGGATAGATAAACATCAAGTGAATACTCACCAGTTGCATCATGATCCATTGGTTTATTTTCAATAATTTTATTGTTATCAAAATCTACGATATCAAGATAAATTTCATCAGGATCTGCTAACTCGTCATTTGTATCCCGAACTTCTATTTTGAAAGTTATACTATCACCAATTTCATACCTCTTCTCGACCGTTCTAATCACCCCCTACATTTATGAATAAATGTGGTAAACTATCTTCGGGAGTAATCAGTCTGAGGGACGGATTGCTCCTCGCTACTCTCTCGCCGATATTCCATGCCCCTACCGTGTCAGCTGCCTCCGTATAACCACAGCTGACACAGGTGAACACTTCATCACACCGACGATTCGCTCTACTCGTGAACCCACACTTAGGGCATGAGAGGGAGCTAAATGCGGGATTCACTTTATAAAGGCAGAAACCTTCCACCTTTCCCATCTCCTCTAATCTATGAGCGAGATGAGCATAAGCCCAATTATTGTTTAGTCTCCTGAATCGTCTACTTCTTCCTCTCTTGCCTTTAAATGACAATTTCTCTACTGCAAAATCACAACCTGAATATGCTTCCACTATCTCCTTCGCTATCCTGTTCAGTCCTTGTTTATATGCCGATAATCCTTTATACTTTCGCCATTTAGTTCTTATCCTCAAATCTCTTAGCTCGTCCCCGAATCTTTGCCCGTCCGATGCTACCGCGGGATGATTCATCCCCACATCTATACCTACCACCTTAGTATTATGCGGTTTTTTCTCTGCGATCTCAAAGAAAAACGTAGCGTAATAATCATTCCCCTTTCTTTTTATCTTAAAAGACTTCCTTAGTATTCCTCTTTCTAATGCTTTATTAAACTCCCTATGCTTCTTACAAGGTAGTTTCAGCCTCTTTCCTTTTCTCAGACTAATAACATTTAGCCAGAGGTCGAATTCTTTTGTTTGCAAATCGGAGATAATATAAGCGGAGAACTCGTTGAGGTCTATCTCATTACCGTTATAACAAGGTCTCTTTTTCTGCCCTGTCTTTTTCGCACCCTTCACGATTTGCCACGCCTTTACCGCTGCGTCCCTTATCAGCCGTCCGCCTCTTGTATATTCTTTCGGTGGATAACTCCCAAAGGATTTTTTAAATACCCAAAATAGCCTTATGAAGTAATTAACTTTATCAGTCCAAAACGATATTAGCTGATTAAGTTCTTTCTTCTTGCCTGTATTTGGGTATATCTTTAGTTGATATGACTTTATCATCTCACTCTCGCTCTATTGTTTCTATATTTATAGTAATATTGAATTTTTTAATATCTATGGTTAGATATTTGATAAGAGCCTTAGACTTCTTTACAGTTGTTAAGATAGGAGAGAATATAAGTGGAGCAGTGAGAGAATACTCATAAACCATTTGAATTAAAGGTACAAAAGCAGCCTCAGTTGTGACCGTGAGTATGCCTTTAGTTATAGCCTCAGTACTATAGCTATCTTTGAGTGATAATGGCAGAATAGTTTCTAACATCCCTTCAAGTATAACTTTAGATGATGCAGAAAGAGTCTGACTGAAAGTAATTGTAGAAGAAGCACTTGATATATATTTCAAAAATAAATTTACAGGTACATTCAAGTCTCTAATTGAACTACCAAAAGTATCAAGACTGAAACTGTGTTTGATGTAACTATCAAAAATGGTTTGTAAATCAGATTGAATTGTAAATGGAAGATAAAATATTAAACTTGCATAATTACCAACTCTTGGATTCAAACCTAAAGTGAGATAGATATTAAGAACATTTGTAGGAAATACATAATGAGTTTTTAGTGCTAAGAGTAGAGTATCAAGTATTCTTCTTATGGATTGACAGTGAGATGTAAAACTAAGTGGTATTGAAACTAATAAACTTATAGCTTCAGGACCTGCCCAGCTCGGATACGCATAGTAATTTTCTGATTTGACTACTGGTTTAATAGTGTCAATAATACCTTTTTCATATTTATGAAAGAGAAAGGTGTAAATATGAGGAGAGGATAATAAGGATTCAACATTTAACAATTGAGATTCAGTGCTGTAAAGTTCATTAGATAATAAATTAAAGGAGAGTAAGGATTCATATAATCTCGAATAAGTATCATCCAACTTGAATGCTTTTGAAACTAATCCTTCATTAATTAACTCATAAGATTCTCCACAATTAAGAGTGAAATTTAGATGCAGATGCTCAGCAGGTAACCAAGAAGGAAATGCATAATAATTTTCACTTCTAACAGTTGGCTTAATTACATCTGAAATGCTTTCTCCATAAGTATGAAAGAGGAAAGAATGTAGATTTAAAGTAGAAGAGAGAAAAGCATCACAATAAAGATTAGCATCTTGTATATATGAACCAAACAAACTTAGTGTATCAAGAATATCTTCTTCATTAGTAAATGAATAGACATTTCCAATTTCAAATATCTGAGATAGTAAATTTTCGGATGTAAAACTGAAATAATCAGAACAACTAATTAACAGATTGAGACTTAAAGAAGGGACCTCCCCTGCCCAAGTGGGAAAAGCATAATAGTAATTATCAGCACCAATAACTACTTTTTGTATTTGAGGAATAACTGATCTTTCAACAGTAAGGGAAAGTAGATTTGGAGTAACATAATCATTAAGTATGAGATTGCTAACTATGGCAAATTGAGAATTGTACGACAGAGAAGAAGATAGAGCAAGAGAAAAACCAACTAACAGATCGGGTTCAGATAAAGCGAAATATCCATAACCACGGTTGTTAGAATAAACAGATGCTTTAGAAGGAGCTAAGCAGCCGATGGAATAGACTGGTAAAGGGAGTTCAAAACTCGAATATGCAAAATAGTAGTTGTCTGCATTAATTGATGGTTTAAGAACTATCGTCATTTCCACAATTTACATAGTCATACATCCATGTACATCTTCCCGATTAGCAGATGCAAAATCAGCTGCCGAGTCTGCATTATTTCCCCAAGAATTCAATTCTGAACCTAAACAAGTTACAGGTGAATTATATGCAGTCCGTCTTAACTCTGACATTTATACCTCCTATAATTTTATTTATATTGGATAATTATATTATGACAGTAGGTTCTGGAGAGGCGTATTTGCGGACTCTTACATTATCAAAATATGCAGCATTATCATTTCTATAATTATGGATTCCTATTTTGCCTGAAGTGATATTAGAACCTGCATCGGTTACATGAGTCACATGAGTATCATCCAACCAAACGTCTCTATCTGCTCCATTCATTATTATTTTAAGGTTATAATATCGGACAGTAAAGTTAAAAGCACTTGAATCGCTACTATATACCGAACCACCTTCGTGTCGTCTCGAAAAAACATCATTCACTGTTTCTCCTCGCAAAAGGAAGATGTACCGATTATCCACATCTGTGTATCTCAGACTTATTTCAGGCGAACAAAGATTATTATCATCAGCAGTCATCTTTACTTTCGCTTCAAAAATGAAATTGTCAAATGTTTTGTCCTTATTAACTATTAAATTGTCGTGACTATTGCCCCCTCTCAAACTGGCAACTTTACTTCCTCCATCTGTAACCACTTCTTTGGTAGGACTACCCACAGTCTCCCATTTTGTTGTAAAATCATACTTTTTTGCATTCTGATCACAAGTTGCATATCCAATTGCACAGCTCGTTGTTCCTGAAGCTCCAGGACAACCAAAATACCACATCCTAATAGAGTCGGTTCCGATATCGTTTTTCGCAATCAGTGCGTTTTCAACTCGATAATCATCCCATGCACCACTTTCACCTAAATCCATCACAGGATTTTCACTATATTTCGTCCAGTTCACTAAATCCGTGCTATAAGCGAATCCTAATTTATAATGAGAAGCAGAAGAAAATCCATTGTATCCTATAATATATTTGCCATTCTCGATTTCACATATTTTGGGATTGGCAACAGAAGCGGAGTCCCATTTTCCTGCTTCACGTTCGATTACTGCGTTACCATTATTCAATGCAGACCAGTTTGTCTTTCCTTCACTATCCGTGGATTGCGCCCCATAAATGTTAAAATCCGAGCCTGACGGAGGTGTCCCCTCAAAATACAAAACCCAATTACCATTTGATAGCTTTATGCAATATGGAAGTGTCATCGTACCATCACCGCCAAGATTAAAATCTGTTTCATCTAAAATCGGATTGCCTGTATATTTTGTCCAATTAACACCATCAGTACTTTCTGCGATACCTATTCCGTATGTAGTACCAGAGAATCCAGCATAATACATTATATAATTGTTTGTTCCTTTTTTAACCACGGAACCGATCCATACACCGTCCGCATCCCATTCTCCGGGAGTGCCCTCGAGCACTGGATTGTTTGCGGTATCCTTAGTCCAATTAATCCCATCGGAACTGGTTGCTCTGCCTATTCCTCGCTTTAATCCACCGCCGTCTTCATAACCATCATAGTACATAATGTATTTTCCATTCTCTTGAACTAAGTAACCAGACGTATCAATCATTAGTGTGGGATCACGAACACAATATGAATCCCAACCTGAAGTGGATTTTTCAAGGATTGGATTGTTATCATATCTTACCCATGGCTTTAGTCGCACCAAATCGAATATCTTATCGTAATAAGTTCCAGATTCAAAATCATCAAAAAACTCAAACGTAGCACTACCATCACTTGCAGATATAGCAGCTGGATTACCATAAACAATCCAAATCTCCTTAGTTCTATTAGCAGGGATATGAGGAACTTTACACCAGATAACTGCTTCGTTTGCAGACCAAGATTCTATCCAAAAAGGCAGACTCTGCCCAGTTTCGTCTCTAAATCTAATATCGCTGCCGTCTGATTTACATTTTTCAAGTGGAAAATTATTTCTGTTAAGAACTATCCTAACTTGGTAATCTCTTAAGTCTTTATTAGTTCCCTTAATATGAACAGGATGCATATAATTAAAATTGCGAAATGGAGAGTAAGGGTGCCTTAAAGGAGATGGAGATGGAAGAAAATATTTAGTCATTTCTTTTCAATTTTATCCATTTAAAATTTATAGAATTATAATAGGTTCAGGGTAGGTATATTTACGAACGATAAATGGAAACAAAAATTCACCCTCTGCACAACCATCGGTCATGAGGCCTATATCTCCTTTATCATGACTGCTATCAGTAACTAAAAATATTGTATTTCCATTTTCAAGTACTTTAATAGAATCTCCATAACGTCTGATTTTAATTGTAACTGTATCAGAAACTCCGGGTGCACTCGTATCATCTGCCAAACTACTTACACAATGAGCATCATCATTTTTGCCTATCCATCGGAATGTGTCCCGTGTACAAGTCGTTCCACCTGCATCAACACCCGCATAATCATTCGTATATGAATAATGGTAAAAATGAGACGTATCAGTGTAACAAAACAATATACCTATAATATCATCATCTACCTCTTTAGTTTTAATAGTAATCTCAAAATCACTAATTGAAAGACCGGTCAATAAAGCACTCCCGAAAGTCTCACCACCATTAGCTGTAAAAATATTTGAATGTTGTATAATTTTCTTATTAACAGTATCGAGTTCCCAATCAGATGGTGATTCACCAGTACCTTCATCTACAATCGTATAATCAGAAAGAGAATGAATGCCTGAAAAATCATCATAGAAATCGAAAGTAGTTAGAGGATTACTTTGAGACTCAGCAGTAGGATTACCATATACCATCCATAGAAAAGTAGAATCATCTTCTGGTATATACGGAACTTTGCACCAAATAGTAGCTTGATTACTACTCCAAGATTCTATCCAATAAGGCACTATTTCACCTGAATCATCTCTAAAACGAATATCATTACCATCAGGTCTGCATTTCTCAAACGGAAAATTATCTTGAGTGAGTGTAATCTTAACTTGATAGTCTCTAAGAGCAGCACCAGAATTCTCTATCTTAATAGGTCTAATAAAATTGAAACCCCTAAATAATGAATAGGGATTAGGCAATGGTATTGGCTGAGGCAGAGAGTATTTAACCATCTACACAGTACCTTGAGTAGCGTACACCTTCACAGTACTCACATTCTTATCGTCCTGATTCAACACTGTAACTCTCATGTACTTCGGATCCGGGCAGATAGGCACCGTTAGACGAGCAGTAGAACCCGGTGCTAATTCATTATCGAAATAACCATAAGGTGCAGTATCAACATCAGCCCAATCGCTCTGAGCTGTATATATCCTGAGCTGTACTGGATGAGATGCATTAGATAGATATTCAGTCTCAACAGTCAATGCGAGCTGTATAGTAGAAGACAAATCAATAGTACTACAACTTGATAAACTTGATTCAGTACTCGCATTCAAACTACTAAGAGACAATATTTGCCAAGTGGACTTATTTAATGCCATACCTCTTCTTCTCCTCCTTTAATTTTTAAATTTTATATCTAACCTTGTGTAACAGCAACCTGTGCAGTAATCTTAAGTGCATCATTCTCACCCAATATTTGTTTATCAAACACAGCACGGAGCAAACAATTTGAACTACCATTACTTGCATTTTGAGACACTACTACTTCACTTAGTTCATTAGACGGTAAATCATTATAGACCCAAGAAGAATTCCATTGTGCAATAAATGAACCATTAGCATTAGTGAAATAACTTGCATTCCCGTTCTTGAATGATACCTCATCACCCTTCAATCCAGTATCAGATTCACTCGCAGCCTCAGTGTTGTTACCAACACCCATACCATTGTATGAATACGGTGAGTCAAGCCCAGTAAGCAACTTTGTAACATTGGTCTTACCACTATTCAATATCTTAGAACTGGTAATTGCCATTTTAATCTACCTCCTTTCGTATTTCTCCTAATTTTCTTTTCAATTCAATATCATTATTAATCAAATTGAGTAGAGTACTAACAATCATTCGGGAATTATCATCAAGGAAACCAGTATCACCAATAACCTTAGTACTACCATCAGCATTAACACGTTCAACAATAATACGATACTTAAAAGGTAAACTATCAATGAGCATTTTAAACTATAACAACAGGTGCAGGAGTAACATATTTACGAACATTAAAGTAAGAACCCATTTTTTGCATGTAATTGTTATAAAGGATTTCAATTTCAGTAGGAGTTAGTGCTCGTTCCCAGATGCGGACTTCGTCTATTATGCCGTTAAAAAACTGAATAGGATTTGTTGCTGTTCTTGCTCCAACTATAACATCTATATCATTAACTACAAATTCACCCGAAACAGGCGCTGAATTTGCTAATACACCATTTTGATAGATTTTAATATTAACTCCGTCATCAACGCCAACAATATGATACCAAACATCAGCAGATACCGAAAGCCCTGTAAGAACATCAGCGTTTGCATTTCGTGTCAAAAACCTAAACTCATTATCGGAAGATAGCCCTAAAAGGTATGCTAAATTGTTATTTCCGCTATCTTTACTTACGACCCAGTGGTAAGTCGAGTCAACTACCTTTGGTTTTACCCACACCTCAATCGTAATCTCGTCAGTAATATCCAAACTATCACTATCAGGCACTTCTACATAATCATCTTCTCCATCAAAATATCCCGCTCGCCCGTATTTAGCATCTGAAGTTGTAGTTGCACCACCATAAGCTGTACCATGATTTACTCCTGTTTCATCTTTTACCTCACCTGTTGCACCCGTCCATTGAGGCTCATCCATGTGCCAAAAACCAACTATATCCTGAACATCAAACAACTCAAAAACATCATTACCATTACTTTCAGATTTCGCATTAGGATTACCATAAATCATCCAGATGAATTTTGAAGACTCAGCCGGTATAAACGGTATCTTACACCATATCACTCCCTCTGCTGCATTCCAACGTTCTATCCAATACGGTAGAATCTCACCACTATCATCTCTGAACCTAATATCACTACCGTCTGGCTTACACTTCTCTAATGGAAAATTTGAACGGTCAAGGTGTATCCTCACTTGATAATCATGAAGGTCTGTATCAGAACCTACTATCTTAATAGGACGCATGAAATTGAAATTACGGAACGGAGATGTAGGATTCGTAATCGGTATAGGATGCGGTAAAGATAACTTAACCATTTTTCCTAACTATAAACTGCAATTCGTAAATATTCATCTACTCTATATCTTACCCACTTTTGGGCTCTTATATATGCTCGTTCTATAAAATTATTGCCTTTATGTCCTCTCACTCTATGATATAACTGTCCACAAATAGCACCTGCAGGCTGACGTGGATAACAAATCGTTAATGCTCGCTTTTTCACTGGATATATCCAACCACTGGGACGTACATCCTTCACTACATATTTCAAATGCGGAAGCCTACGAGTATCAAGTACTACTGCACCTCTGTACCTACCATATCTCCTCACACAATTCGCTGGATTAACTAAATAATTATAAATCTTGTTCTCTGACCATTTATTACCTTTAGATTTACGTGGTGCTGTCCTCATTAATTCTCGTCTAATATCTTCTAATATCCTATTACGTGCATTCTGTAATTGTAACTGAATATCTCTCGATAATACTGCTGGACTCTTTCCTGCTAAATTATAATCCAATACTATCTTAAAAGCCATACTTAAAACTCAGCTAAATATGGGAAATATGAAATATTCAATACCTTACCTCTTCTATTAACTGGCTTGAAATCTTCTGGTCCAGGTCTATAACCATCAGGAAACGTAAGATTAGCCCACTTGTATTCCCATGCTGTTACATAGGATACATTCCTCATGCCCTTATTCTTCAATCTCTGATACTTCCTTGTAAAAATTTTATATACTTCACTGCTCATATTTGCGTTTTAACAAAATAAAATTACTATCCTAATATATTTGTATACCTTATTGATTTTATTGCGATGAGCATTAAATATGAGCGTCTGGTGCAAAAATTTTGATAGGTTGTAAACCCTCCCTTTGTACAACTATAAAAATAAAATTATCATGAATGAAAGGGAGGGCTATTATTATTAATTAAGTATCTACGATGATAAGTTAACAGCAGCCTGGAATAACCCTTTGACATCGAAACGCATAGCAACTTTAAGGTTCATCAAATCGTTCCGAGGCTCGTTAAACTTCTCAAGTGTGACATCATTGTACATACCTATTGCAAGCACTCGTGAAGAATCGAATACCGTACCCTTTATTGTACCACCCCATGAACCATTTGTATCCGTAACTGTAAGCAAGTAGGGCTTCAGACCGAGTATCTTGCCACCGAGTTCCTGAGTTCTAAATCTACCAGTCTCTCCTGAATATTCATAAGTGAAATGCGGATCCATAAACAAGTCACGCTCTAAAGTCGTTGTCATCAATAGCGAATCAGGATTGTAACCTGCAGCCTTTAGCTTGAATACTGCCTGAGCTATCGAGTCTATTGGCTTGGAAGCATTGTAACCAACATTTGAAGAAGCCTGAGCTAAAAGTACATCTAAAGCCTTACGATTGAGTGTATTCTCTGCTTTCTTACCTTCATCTCTCAACCGCATCTCTACAATATCGAACATGCTGTCCTTGATGAGTTCCTCTTCTATCATCGCTATCTCACCGTATTTCTTGGAATCCAACCTGACCTCTACATAGCTCTCATTCGCTGCTACTGGATAATCACCTGTAGGTGGTACAACTGGCAATACATCATTTAGTCTTGTCTGATGGACAATTACACGATACGAAGGAGTAGGCAGATTCCATGTCATGCCCTTAAAGACATCTCGCATTACTCGAACACTGTCAACACCTTCAATTACTTTCTTCAGTACTTCTGTACGTACAAGTGTGCTCGCATTTACAGCTGAAGTCTCTATCAACTCATGATAACCCGCAGTTGTTTCATCAGCTTTCAGAACACTAAGAGCCTTGGCACGCTCCTCATCAGTTTTTGCATACACAACATTAAACAATTTACCTAACGTACTCATTTTTAACCTCCTAATTTATATACTCGATATGTTAGGTGCATCTATCAATTTCATTAGCACTACACCCGAAGAAGCCGCTTTAACAGCATAACCTATGATAAGAGGATCTTTCAAACCACCAGCAGCCTGAGAGACTTTGCCCGCAGCATCAGGAACTATATACTTACCTGCAGCAATAGACCCTGTCGCATTAGCATACACTTCAGTTGGTGCAGTTACAACACCAAGCCACTCATCTTTAGCCACTGAATCCATAGCTATACCAGCAAATGCATAACCACTGCAACTCGCATTCGTAGTCTTCTTCACTGTTTCATCACCAGAAATGTAGAGAGCATCACCAGCCGTTATAGCCTCACCAGCCAATCTCCTCCTTATACGAGGATTGACATCATAAACTATATCCTTTAACACCATTTCATCTACTCCTCATTTTTATAGTCGTATTGTTATACTACCATCATCCGATTCAATAAACGGAGAATGGTATTCTTTCTTTTCCTGCTCTTCTTTCAAACTCTTAGCAAATGTCTCAATTGGAGTGTCTCTAATATCATCAACTTCCTTCTTGATAGCATCAAGAGATTTCTGCAATTCTTCTATTGTACCCTGTAACTTCTCCTGTGATTCTTTCATTGCTGATAGCTCCTGAGTAACTGAAGACTTCTCTTCTATATCATCCACTGACTTCTTTGGATATGGATATTTTGCAGGGAATGGATACTTACCCGCCTTAACACCCTGAACCCACTTCTTTATCTCTTCTCTTACTATCCTTCTAACATCAGCCTCTGTTAATGCCTTCTCTCTATTTTCTTTTAACTCTGGAAATATATCACTCCAATCAGCAAACGGGTCATCAGTTAACTCCTCTGTCTGTTCCTGCTCCTCTGTCTGTTCCTCACTCTTAGATTCCTCTGCAACCTCTGGAGTCTCCTGTTCCTCTTCATTTTCCTCTTCATTTTTCTTTTCCTCTACCATAATTTTTATCACCTTTTAGATTCTTTTTCTATCGTTATTTGGAGAGTGAAATATCTATATTGGACACATGGCGAGTCCTGTGCTCTTCATCTTCATACTTTGTATCGTAGATATTGACACTCCTAATCGAATAGCCATAGTCTCGTTCAGCTATCAATGCCACATCAACTGCCTTCTTCAAATTAGAACCACGAGCCTTTAAAATACATTCCTTTGTCTTCAGTATGGCATATATATAATTAGCAATATTTTTTGTACCTATTTTCAACTCCTGTTCCATTTCCAATCCTATTGATTCAAACCTATAATTATTTACTCAAAATCTCAAGCGATGTGTGTCTATTAGCTGGTGCTTCTGTGACCGACGTCTCAATATAATAAGTGTCACCAAGAATCTCTGCAATGCATCTATCTTTATTACAAACTTGCTTGATATTAGCTGCTGGATTCTTTATACCAAACTTTATACTGAAACCTCGTATCTCACCATTAAGTATTTTCTGTATTATTCGTTGTGCTACCGGGATGTCATTCCTGAGCTTAAAAATCAAATATAATTTATTACCAATTAATGCACTTTTTCTATTTTTATATTCCATGAGCATCTCACCAATGCATGTAGAACTGTGATTATCATAGAGTCCTCGAAATTTCTCAGGAGTCTTTTTGATAGATTCCCAAATATCACGTAAAGCTTCTGGAGTTAATCGTTCATTCTCTAAATCCACTGAAGTATCACTAACAAAACCACCAATTACAAATTCTTTACTCTTTTCTATTATCTCACATGAAATATCATCGGAATTACTTAAAGACATCTTATGAATAGTCTCGTTAGGAATACGTTCGACCTTTAAACGATAAAGAGGATACCAATCTGTATAACTGCCAAATGGTTCATCATGGATGTGCAGATATTCTGGAGTATCATCATAAGGAATACCAAACACTGCAGAAAATTGACGATATAATCTAAATCTAACCGCCTCCTTGAGAATCTCTGGCATGTCAGCATCTCGCATAACTAAATCAACATCAGCACCTTGACCCTGAGTAGCAACTGAACCAACTAAGAGAATAAAAGGGTCACGTATGAGAAAAGACTTAAAAAACTTATCTACTTCTTCGAGAGTGAAACGAGGAGGATTCCTTCCAGAAGGTGGAGTGGGAGCATAATCTTCTTCATCTTTTAATCCTTCATAACTGAGTTTCCTTATCTCTTCCTTTTTCATTACTTTCTTCTTCTATCACATATAAACTATAACAAAACGGACAATATCCAAAAATACTTTTAGGGATGCGTTTCAATTCTATATGACACAAAGGACACTCTTCCATGTCTAAAATATGACCTCTTTTATGTCAAGAATCCCTATTACCCTATCTCTATCTACAACCACGAGCTGGTCAATATCATTATCTCGCATCAACTGTGCAGCATCTGCAACTGTTTCATTTACATCAATCACAAGTGGATTCTTATTCATAAATTCAGATATATTCCTCTTCATATCGAATTCTTCTTTGTTTCCTATAAGTCTCTTTAAATCACCAGCAGTGAATATGCCTTTCAACCGACCATCATCAGAACTGACTGCAACAGCCCCTCCTTTATTTGCAATCATAAGAGCCAAACAGTAATCTAAGCTATCTGTTTCCTTCACTACTAAATTTCTATTTATATTACGTGTAGTAACTGGCTTAAGCATTTCAATATCCATCTTGAAAGTCTCTGTTCCTTTATCAGTTAAGGGATGATAAAACATCTGTGCTAATATATTAGGACGAATAGTAACTGCATCTACACCTATCATATAGGATTTAATAACATGCTGTGGATGACGAATACTTGAAGACATTACTTTAGTCTCCTCATTATTCAGCATGAACGAAGACTTAATAATCTCAAGATTCTCTATAGCATCGTGACCTATATCATCAAGCCTACCTATTAATGGACAGATGTACGTAGATTTAACCGTGGCAGCTAATAATGCTTGACTAACAGAATAAATCAAATGTAAATTTGTTTTGATACCAACTGAAAGCAATCGTTGTGTAAGTCTAAGCCCATCTTCTGAAAATGGTATCTTAAAGACCAATTCATTATCTTTAGTATCATCACTTAACTTTACTGCATTATCAAACATCTCATCAACATCTGCTCCAGTTGCTTCGAGATGAATCTCACCATCAGGCATTCTCTTTCTGATTTCTAATACCATCTGCTTATCATCAGATACTCCTGCTCTACGTTGAAATGTAGGATTAGTTGTAACTCCTTGAATTATACCTAAATTATAATAATATTCAATAGCATCAAGATCAACAGAATCTAAAAATATTAACATTTTATCCTACTTCTAACAAGAATGTAATGCATCCCAAATAGGTTTAACAGCTTGAATTAACTTCTCAAATTCTGAAAATGATAATTGAGTAGCATTATCACAACGAGCATACATAGGACATGGATGACACTCAACGAAAATACCATCAGCACCTGCAGCTATCATAGCTTTTGATAAAGTGGGAACGTAATGTTTCATACCTCCTTGGATAGAATGGGAAGGAATGCCGTATCTTCTGACTGTATGACCTGCATCAAAATAAACAGGAAAGCCAAATTGTTTTAGTTCATAGATACTACGAGGATCAACAACTAAATCATGATAACCAAACATCGTGCCCCGCTCTGTAATCATAATCTTATCATTTCCACAACTCCTGATTTTATGTATAATATGCCCAACATCCTGAGGCGCTAAGAATTGCCCTTTCTTAATATTTATTGGTTTCTTAAAAGACGCCATCCGTTTTGTTAATTCTGTTTGCATACAAAGAAAAGCGGGTAATTGAAAAACATCTATAATCTTGACCAAATCAGTATCAAATTCATATAGATTATGAAAGTCTGTAAGAAGAGTCAGATTGAATTCATCTTTTAACTTCTCAAATATTCTAATGCTTTCTTCGATAGAAAGACCTGAAAAATAACCAATACTTGACCGATTATCCTTCTTGAAAGAAGATTTGTATATTAGATTGAAATTGTACTTCTCGCTCATCCTAACTAAGAATTCAGCTGTTTCTAAAGAAATACTCTCGGACTCTAAAACACAGTTACCTGCAATTATACTTAGTTTCTTCATTTTCTTCCCACTATAAGATGATATGGAAAATCGAAACGACCCGCTTGATACCATTCATTCTCTATATGAAATCCAATATCCATCATCATCTTCCTCACTTCGTCACCTTTTATATCGAAATGTTTATGAAATGTAGATGCACCACTCTTCCTCTCTTTTTCTGGATGAGAGAGAATTAATAATCCGCCATTATAAAGAGACTTATAAAAATTTTGACAAGTTTTGATAATCGGTATGTCTAAGTGTTCAATAGTCTCAAAACTGACAATCACATCGAACCTCCCCAGCGGAGTGAGATCAAAATTTAAATCGAACTGCCGAAATGATATATTCTCTGCAATCCAATATTTTTTGGCATAATCTATTGCTTCCTGCGAATAATCAACTCCTAAAACAGTATTTGCCTCTTTAGATAGAATATTCGATCCATATCCACACCCACATGCAGCATCTAAGACATCCTTATCTCTACAATAGTCACGAGCAAATAAATATCTCTCAACATGCTTTATTTCTATATCATCTAATTTTTGACCTATTTGCCGTTCTCCATTCCATCCATCCATTATGCTCACCTCATTTCATATATTGACCACCATTCACTTCTATAACTTGCCCAGTAATGTAGTTACTATCAGAAGAGCACAAAAAGGCGACTACGTTCGCAATATCTTCAGGTAAACCATCACGTCCAAGAGGAATTCTTTTTATCAAATCAGCATAGTATTCCTTAGAAGAAAAGCGTTCATGCTGTTTAGTCCTAATTACACCTGGAGAGACAGCATTTACATTTATTTTTCTATCTGCTAATTCTTTAGCTAAAGCCTTAGTCATACAATCGATAGATGCCTTTGCAGCAGCATAAGCCATACCCCCTGGTGCACCTCCGGTTTTCCCCGAAATCGAACTAATATTTATAATTTTACCTCCATTACGTATTAATGGAATGCCATATTTACACATGAGAAAAACACTGAGGACATTAAGATTAAACGTATCTATCCAATCCTTTGTGGGATACTCTTCTGTTTTATAAAATGATATGTTTCCTCCAGCATTATTAACCAATATATCAAAGTATCCAAACTCGCTCGATACAAAATCAAACAAGTCTTTTACTTCTGATTCATCGGTGACATCAACTTTTCTAATTACAACATTACTAAGTTCTTTAGCTATTTTTTCTGCATCATCCTTACTTCGGAAATAAACCAAAACCACCTTTGCACCTAACTTATTAAGAGCATAAACACAACTTTTACCAATTCCTGTTGCACCTCCTGTAACTATCGCAATCTTGTTTTCCAAAGCCTCCATTTATTCAGCCTCCGAGACATGAATCACAATTTTAATATGATTATTATCATCCATTAGCTTAAATCCTCTCTTTATATCCTTTAATTCGATCACATGAGTTATCATATCTTTCAAATTTAATTTGGAAAGAATCCGTATCGCATCAAAATGATTATGTCCATTACTTCTCGAACTAATTATCCTGAGTTCTTTCTTCCATACTTCATAAGGACTGAAGGAAAGAGTTTCACTTTGAGGACATACACCGAACAATAACATAGTCCCACCACGACCCACTACTTGGAAAGCATTTCTAACAGTTTCTATTTTTCCTACCGCTTCCACAACAATATCAAAATCATCACAAACTTCAGATATAGATTCAAAAACACATTCTGCACCAAGTGATTTCGCCAGACTTCTTTTCTTTTTATTCGGTTCAACGAGATGAACATTTAGACCTCGTAGCTTCATTAATTGAAGGAAAACTAATCCAATGAAACCTCCGCCAATCACTAAAGCATCTTCTCCTATTGAAGGATTACACCTCTTTAAACCATGAAGACAACAAGCTACTGGCTCTATAAGAGGACTTTCGATATGAGGAATGCCATAAATAGGAAATAGTAAATCTTGATTCACAACACAGTATTCAGCAAAACCACCATCGATATGGATACCATGACTAACTTTATATTCACAAAGATTAGGATTCCCTTTTCTACAAATATCACAGATACCACAAGCAATATTAGGCTGAACGTTACAATAACTTCCAACTTCTATATTTTTTACTTTAGAACCAACTTTAACAACTTCACCACTGAATTCATGCCCTAATACAACAGGTTTGCAGGGAATATTACCATCAAATATCGCTTTATCCGTACCACAAATGGAAGCATAATCAATTTTTAATAGAACTTGATTATCTCCAAGAGATGGAATCCGCTTATCCACAATTGCTATATCTCCCGGACTACGAAACAATGCCGCCTTCAAACCAAATCACCCTTTATAAAATATTCTGCAATTTCAAAATCTTCAGGATAGTCTATATCGTGTCCTTCAACAATTCCCACTCGTTTAATGTATGGTTTAAATCCTATTCGTCTTTGAGTCTTTTGATACAAATCTTTTCTGAAAATATATAAACCGCTGGTTTCAACCAAAACAGGTTCTAAATCTTGAGTAAATGGAACATTGTTAGGATCATAATTGAGAGGCATCTCTTTAAACCAACAGAAGTTTTTAATTTCTTTTACTGTAAAAGCCGAATCGTAACCTTCATTGACTACCTTATTAATCATCTCACTTATAGTTTCTGGCTTCATGAAAGGAGAAGTAACACAAAAATATAAAACATATTCAGAATTAATCAAATCAACTGCATAGTCCATAATGTCACTGAAAGTCGCAGAATTTGAATCTAAAAAATTCGGTCGTTTCTTAAACGTGTATCTAATGGAACCATCTATATATCCACATATACGTTTGTCACTCGCATAAACTATAATATCATCAATCTCAGGAACTTTATTCATCACTCTAAGTGCATAATTGCATAGAGGAACACCATTTAATTTCTTGATGCTTTTATATGGCAGCCTCTGACTTCTCAACCTTATAAAAGTAATTGCATCTATCATACTATGTCTTCTAATTTTTCACGCCTAAAAATTTCTAACTTACCACCAACTGTAGCATTTATAATTTCCCTTCCATCTTCTTCATAGACTCTTTTGCAGATTTCATAAGAAGCAAACACCTTAGACCAATCACCTCTAATCCCGCCTCCACCAAGATTTTCACTCATCAACCCGTCAAATCTGTGTAATCCAGAATAATCACAATCACATCCAAGCAAATAGACCTTCTGAAAACCCATATAATAAGCTGCTTGTAAGCATATATCAATGATGATAGTATCGCCATTATATGCACCCACTGATAAATCTTTAGAAAAACATCGAGTAACCCACATTGAACCAAGATGCCTTATCAAATACACCTCGCTCTTTTGAAATGGCTGATAAAAATCTGGCTGAATTCCATAACTTACAGCTGCACCACCAGATAGAAACAAAACCGTATCAAGACTTAGAATACCTTTAAAATGCTTGCGCCAGACTTCTGTATCAGTGATAGCATAATAGTCACAACTAATACCGAATCTTGATAACCCACGATATAGCGTGTTAACACCGAAGATTATCTCATCTTTTATTAAACTGAAATTTGTTTTATTTAGAGATGGACCAGTACCTACTATAAAACACCGTTCACCTTTATGAATATCCTTAAACTTCTTGAGAGCTTCTCCTCCTTTCCACATACTCCTTTACAGAACTAAAGGCTCTGTCATCTATTATAACATGATAAACAGGTTTGTCTATATTAAGAATGTGATACTTGACTCCCCAATTCTTCAATTGCTGTCTTGTAATATTCCACACATCTTTGTGTTTAAAAACTCCTCGTGCTGTCCATAAAACAATTGTATTACCTTCATCATATAATTTATTTATTAATCTTATAGCTTCAGGATTAGGTACAGCTTTATCAAAGTCTGGACCCAAATCCTCAAGTGTTATCACACCATCTATATCAATTGCAATTATTTTCTTCATGAGACGTCCATACATGCACCTACAATCAATTTTTATGTATCAGCCAATAGAAATGTATACCTAACCAAAAATATTTCGTTCTCGCTTATCTATTTGCGTCTCCTTAAATCTTTATGTATGATCTCTCGTACTGCTTCTTCTACACCAAACTTTGTATCATTCTTATTGAACACTATGTCTCTAAATGGACATGTAACTGGTCTTGCATCATTTTCAGGACACACACCTAAAGTCACTCCTCGACACCAAATATGTTCAAAAATTGTAGGATAAGCATCTAAGCAGAGTTTATACATTTTCTTAGCAAGTTCTCTCATTTCAGGAGCTGCACGTACACATAATCTAAGCATAAAGAAATTGATTAAACTACGAACATTCATGGTCACCACATAACGAGTATGTAATGCCATCGGTAATACGTATCTTGCTTCTTCTCTCCTAAATCCGAGAACTCGGAGTTGTTTATATGCATCATTTGCCCTATCCATCGCTCTCTTGAAAGCTTTAAGTGCATTTTTATCTCGCCTTATTTCACGAGGAATATAATATCCAAAACTTTCTTCTTCATTATATCTCGTACTTCTTGCAGTATGAGAAGCTATCCTATGTTCTAATAACTCTCTACTTAATGCAACACTTATATCTTCAATATCAAATGTGAAATAGATGTGTTCAAGCACTGAACTATAATCATTATCAACAATCATCTTAGCTACTGACTGAATATCTACTCTATCTGAAAAACCACTAACCCTTGCAGCATTAGCAATTAATTCCAAACCGTCTTTAGTTACTCGCAATAACTTTACCCTCATACTTTGACTCTATCCACCAACACTCATGCAACGTTTACATATAAAATCTGAATCTGATGGTTTCAATCCTGTTGCTTTATCAACAAAGTCTTTACGCTTCTCTCCATTCCAAATCTCTTTGATAGATTCTGTTCGAAGATTACCCCAAATATATTTGCAAGAGTAATCCATACAGCAAACAACTACGTCCAAGTTATACAATACATGCAACCCACTAATGAAACGCCAACATGAAAATGAATGATATTTATCAATAGCACGGTAGAAATTATTAGCAGCCTCCCAGCCTTCCATTTTTACTTCGCCTGCTCTATTATGGAATCGATAATAATCGACCTTTACATTTGCAGGATTGAGACTATTTTCTTTAAAAATCTTGACCCAATATTCATGATAGTCTTTTTCCGTGAAATACACTAAGCTTCCATCAGCAGATGCTCCACTTCCTCTTAGAATCGTGATTATCTGACCATCATTAATCATTAGATACTCGATTATGTTATTCAGCGTCTGAGCATAATTTTGTCTTCTCATTAAAGTTTCATAGGTTTCCTTATTTATTGCATGATGAGAAATCCATATATGAGATTTGCGAGATTTATCATTTTTAGTAATTACTTCAACAAGCTGTTCTGCAAGCTTAGGAGTGAGTTTCATTGCATTTGTCGAAACTTCAATATTACATTTAGGAAAATACTTGAATGCCAATTCTATACGTTCAATTAATTTTTCATCGAGTGTTGGTTCATTCATCAGATAAGGACAGAACTGACCATCAAAATTGGGTTGAGCTTCTTTTATTCTTTCTAAAACTAACACATAATCTTCATCACTCATTTTGCCCGGATGCTTCTTCATCCATGAATAGCTTGAAGGACAGAATATACAGTTTCCATTACAACCAGAAACAGTTTGAACTTGAATCAAATTGAACTTCATGTTATCACCTCACAAAATATAATCTGCTTTCTTTTCTAAGAATTTCTTTTTGTCTACCTTCCAATTGTAATTATTGTAAGCATAGAATTTGCCATTAGCTATCTCAAACCGATCTATCTTCATATAATAGACATCTGTAAAATCGAACGGTGAACGATTAGCTGGATGATTATACGAATAAGCCATTAGTTCTCTATCGAATCTAACTTTATAACCGAGCATCAATAATCTGTGTAAAAATTGAATATCCTCATACCCCCAACCTAAAGCATCATAGATTTCACTATATCCATTGAGAATCGACATCACCTCTAACGGATAAATGCCGAATGAAAAAGTAAACATCGGATTATCTATTATAAAATATCGACCAGTGCCACCAAAATTAGATTTCCATTTCTCATGATTCTGACTCTGCCAAAGCTTCTCACCAATTACAGCCCACTTCTCATAAGTTTCCGAAA
>Ga0190354_1000040_pt1 | contig 21254 bp, 28 predicted proteins | sample 4872131213_MG_FD_163436 | JGI IMG/M metagenome (GOLD analysis project Ga0190354, IMG submission 163436) | Hydrothermal vent microbial mat bacterial communities from Southern Trench, Guaymas Basin, Mexico - 4872-13-12-13_MG | ecosystem: Environmental > Aquatic > Marine > Hydrothermal vents >...
GTATTAGAATTTTATATAGTTTACTTAGGTTGCAAAATGAGAATTGGGAGGGTAAGCCCATTGCAAGTTTTTAAATTTACACATATATGGGGACACTACCGAGTTATTTAGATAGTTATTTAATAAGGAATTGTCGTGTGTTGATTATAAGAACGATTCATCGAAATCCCCTGATAAATATATACACTCGGTTGTTTCCAGCTAAGACAGTTCCTAAAGAATTATTTGGAGATGCGCTCTTTTCTGCTTCTGTTCAGAGCTTGATAAAAGTTCTTCAAGCAAGAGGTTTCCATGTGGGTAGTGTCCACACAGAGCCAGCTACTTTAAAAACAAAAGGGGTCGCTTTGAGGAAAAAAGTGATTTATTATACTACTTCATTTCTGACAAGAATTTCAGGCCGTATGCTTGTTCCTGGCTTTATTGTTGAAGCAACAAGACAAGGAAGTACTTATTAAATCTGCAGGTTGTAAAGATAGATTTTAATGAAGCTGCTAATTTGGTACCGGCTACAAAGCAGAAGAGACGGAATCTGTGGGGAAGACTTATGGGCTGAAAGTTGTAGAAGATAATAAGCTTCCTTGGGATTAAGTAAACATGTTTATTATAAAATTAATATTTTGGGTTTCATTTACTATCCTTTTTTACACATGGGTTGGTTACCCATCTATAATCTATTTGTTAACTAAAATTAAAAGAAAACCTAAAGTACCTACTACTCCTGATGAATTGCCTTTGGTTTCGATAATCATCGCTGCTTATAATGAAGAGGAAGTTATCGCCAGGAGGATTGAGAACCTGCTCAAGCAGGATTATCCAAAGGAGAAAATGGAGATCATTGTGGCCTCTGATGGTTCTACTGATAGAACAGTAGAAATTGCCAAAAAATATGAAAGTCAGGGTGTTAGAATCTTGGATTTTAAGAAAAATAGAGGAAGGGCTGCGGTACATAATGATGCTGTAGATGTGGCAAAGGGTGAGATATTGCTTTTTACTGACGCAGAAACAATATTTGAAAAGGATTTTATAAAAAATGGGGTTAAGTGGCTTGCCAACAATAGATATGGCTGTGCTGCAGGAGAGTTTGAGTTTTATTACAAAGATGACATTGGTAGATCAGAAAATATCTATTGGAAGATAGAGAAGAAAATGAGATATTGGGAGTTCTGGCTGGATATCCTTCCTTTTGCCTCTGGTGGATGTTTTTTCATAAGAAAAGAACTTTATGAAAAAATTCCTTATTATAGTGACATTGATAACTTGCTAACACTTTCCACAATAGCAAAAGGATACAAAATATTTTATGCAAAGGATGCAAAGGCTTATGATTTTGCTGTGCAAGGAGAGAAATCTTACTTCAAAAAGCGAGTAAGGACCACTTTGAGAAGCTTTGGAGATATGTTAAATTACATTCCAGTTCTTTTAAAAAAGAAAAAATGGGTAACCTTGTGGGTTTTGTTTTCTCACAGAATACTTCGCTGGTTAACCGGTTTTTTTATGGGAATATTGTTTATATTAAACTCAATAATTCTTATATCAGGGGAACTATTATATTGGGGGTTTTTCTTAACACAGATTATTTTTTACAGTTTTGCTATTGCAGGTAAATACCAAAAGCTTAAAATTGGAAGAATTTTTTATTCTTTTCTTTTAGCAAACTTAGCAAGTAGTATAGCAATTATAAATTTACTAATAGGCAAACGTATTTTTTCATATAAAAGCTAATAGATAATCTATGGAGAACCTGTTATTCAAGTAATTTTGTTCATTAATTTTTTTAACAAACGAAGTAAATAAGGCTTTAGGACAACAATGAAGGATAGTAATATATTTACAAAAATCATTGATAGAGAAAATTGTCGGGTATATCTAAAGACTTCCGGGCTATTCTATGATACTTCGTGGATACAAGGATTAGAGGGAGGACTTGGGTATAAAAGCTTTGGGCTTATCACAAAAATTGGAAGTGAGCCGGTGTGTCTGAGTATATTTTTATGGACAAAAAAAGGAGGGATACTAAAGCTTGCTGGTGCGCCACTTCCTGGATGTTTTACTCCGTATATGGATCCCGTTTGGCTAAAAGATATAGATGACCATGTAAAAATAAAGATTATTTATGAACAGGATAGATTTTTGCTAAAAAACGGCTTTTCATACATAGAGCGAAGGTCTAGAAATGACTGTTTGGTAGAAAAGATGAAAAACAATAGCAAATACGAGATATCATTTCCAGAAACTTTCATTTTAAAAATTGAGCCTGACATTGAAATCATGTGGAAAAAGATGCAAGGAAGAAGTAGAAATATGGTAAGAAAGGCAGAAAAGTATGGTGTAAGAGTAGTTCAGGGTAGTGGCTCTATATCTGAAATAGAGCGATTCTATAATATGCTTAAGATAGTATTTGCAAAGTCAAATTCATCACCTCCTCATCCTTTATCCTTATATAAAAGCATTGTAAGACATCTTATGCCAGAAAACAGGCTTTTAATTCTTTCTGCTGTGCTTAACGAAAAAATTATAGCAATGGGAATTTTTGTTCATGACAGTAAAGAAATGCACTTTTTAAGCGGTGCTTCCTTGCCTGAAGCATATAAAACAGGGGCTAATAATCTAATTCAATGGTATGCAATAAAATTTGCTGTAGAAAATAGATTAAAAATATATGACCTTGGTGGAAAAGGTATCCCATCAATAGATAAATTTAAAGCAAGTTTTGGAGGGGAAGTACATAGGTATGGGAGAGTAGTTTTAAGATCAAAGACCGCCTTTATTGCTGAAAGACTATATAGGAAGTTTATCTTGTTTAGAGATAAATTAAAGACCAAAATAAAAGCATGACAAAATTTATTTCTTTTTTATTTCACAAGCTTACAGAAGATGAGCCTTCCAAAGTAATAGAGGTATCTAAAAGTCTTTTTGGAAGATGCCTCTATAGTATAAAAAAAGCATCAATTCCTGTGATGTGCTTAGCTGATTTGGTTAAACTTTCATATACTAATTCCTATAAAAGGGCTATTTCAATTACATTTGATGATGGATGGGATAGTGATTATAAGATAGCGTTTCCTGTGCTTAAGGAATATGGATTTAAAGCGACATTTTTTATAACCACAGATTGGATAAACAAAAAAGGATATGTTCAAGAAAAGTGGCTAAAAGAGATGTCTCAGTCCGGCATGGAAATAGGCTCGCACACTTTATCTCATAGATACCTTACCCGCCTTTCAGAAGATAAGGTATATAAGGAATTTTATGATTCCAGGTGCAAGCTTGAGGATATACTTGGCAAAGAAGTTACTGCTGTTTCTATACCCGGTGGAGAATATAATGGTAAGATAATAAAATTAGCTTATAAAGCAGGTTACAAAATCATTGCTACTTCAAAGCCAGGAATAAATTTGCCTGGTTCAACCTTAATCAATCGTATTTCTATTCATAGTAGAACTTCATTAACAGACTTAAAAAAGATAATATCTTTTTCACCATTTTTTATTTTTCAATTAAAAAGTTTTTATCTTGCGCGCGCACTAATAAAAAAGACATTCGGGATTGATGGCTATTTAAGACTACGCAATTGGATTATAAAATGAATGTTATAAAAGGAGGATAAAAAGTATGTTAAAGAAAATAAAAATAGGGTTAAAAGCGCTATATTTTATTAATATTCGCAGAAATCCAGAAGGTTTTGTGCCTATTATGATGTCTATTAAACTTACAGACAGATGTAATTATCGCTGTATTACCTGTAATGAATATGAAATTGCTGATAAGCAAAAAGAGTTACCTGTGGAAGTATGGGAGAGAGCTATTAGAGATTTTAGCAAAATGGGAGGATACTCTCTTAGGTTTACGGGGGGGGAACCATTTATAAGAAAAAAAGATTTGTTCTGGTTAATAATTCTATCTAAGAAATTAGGACTGAGGGTAGCAATAGCTACTAATGGTTCACTCATAACAGATGATGATATAGAATTTTTACAAAAAAAGTTGATAGATCATATTACTATATCTATTCATGGATCAGAGGAAGTTCATAATTCAATAGTAAGGGTAAAAAATAGCTATAAAAGGTTAGATAATACAGTGAAAAAATTAAAAGCAGCGGGGCTTCCTGTAGATATTGCTTTTACTGTGTTAAAGCAAAACATGAAAGAGATAAATTTTATTGTAGAATATGCAAAAAATTTAAACATAAAGGTCGGATTCAATATATTTGACAATAAGTTGTATTTTTTTAAAGGCATAGATGATCATTTAGCCCCATCTGTTGAAGAAATGAAAACTGTTTCTTGTATTTTGTCTCAATTAAAGAAACAATATCCTAATCACATTAACGGAACTGTTAGGGCATTTAAAATAATTCCAGAATTGGTACAAGATAGTAGATTACCTTATTATTATTGTGCCAGAACTTTATTGGAAATATTCATTGATAGTTTTGGGAATGTTATGCCTGGTTGTTGGGTAATGTCTCCTGTTGGAAATATCAAAAAGCAAAGTCTTATAGACATTTGGAAGTCAGAAAAATATAAAAAGCAAAGAATGAAAGGTTTTATAAAGCAATGCCCTGGTTGTACATGTGGATATGAATTGGATGTGATGCTGAACCTCAAAAGACGTAAGATTTCAAAGAGAATCTAAAAGATTATATTATGTCGCCAAGACATGCAAATTCGTACCATCAAATTTTAAAGTCTCAAATTGGTGATTATCTTAATATTAATTGTCAACATGTTTCTCTTTTTTGGAAAGGGCGTATTGCCTTATATGCTATTTTAAAAGCAATTGGTATAAAAGAAGGAGATGAAATTATTCTGCCTGCCTTTACTTGTGTGGTAGCAGTAAATCCCATCATCTATCTTGGGGCAAAGCCTGTTTATGTGGATATAGATCCAAAAACTTACAATATGGACCCAAATAAAATAGAAGAGAAAATAACGCCTAAAACAAAAGCAATTTTAGCACAAAATACATTTGGACTTCCCGCTGATCTGGATGCTATTTTTAAGATTGCCGAAAGGTATGGCATTTTTGTCATAGAAGATTGTGCCCATGGATTTGGCGGTTTCTATAAAGGAAAACCGAATGGCACGATTGCTGACGCAGCATTTTTTTCAACCCAGTGGAATAAACCTTTTTCTACTGGTTTAGGTGGTATTGCGGTTACTAAAAATGAGGAGCTTGCCAAAAAACTACAGGAATTGGAGAGGAAAGTAGTAAAACCCTCAAAAAAAGAAGAATGGACACTTAGGATTTTGATACAAATACGAAAAAAACTTTTAAAGCCACAGGTTTATTGGTTTGCTCTTAAGACTTATAGAAAGCTTAGTAAGTGGAATTTAATTTTAGGGTCTTCCCAAGGATATGAGTTAGAAAAACCTATTGAACCTCAAAATTTTTTAAAAGGTTTTTCAGAAGTTCAGGCAAGAGAGGGGATAAAATATCTTGAGAAAGTGAATGGGCAATACAAGATTGATCTTATTATTGCGCATCGCCGAAAAATAGCAAGCTTTTATAAGGAAATTCTAAAGGATTTAGGCTTCGAACCGCCTTATGAACCTGCTTATGCTATGCATACTTACTTGAAATTTCCTGTGCTTGTGAAGAATAGAAAAAAATTTTTTGCCCTAGCAGAGAAAGAAAAGATTGAACTAGGTGACTGGTTTGTTTCTCCTATCCATCCCATCCAGAAAAATTTTGAACTATGGCACTATAAATATGGAGAAGATCCTATCGCCGAAAAAATCTCCCAGCATATTGTTAACTTACCAACACATATTAAGATTAATGAAGATTATGTGGATAAGGTTTCACAATTCCTAAAGAAAAACAGGTATAATATCTACAGTTCTTACCAGGAGATCTTCTTAAGATGAATTGCCAAAAAACCCTTAGAGTCTTAAAGGCAAATGGCATCATCGGTAAACCCACCAATCCTGATGTAGAAGGAGTAGGAAAAAGGGAGATAAAAAGGCTTTTCCCTAATTGTAGCTTTGATTTTCACAAGGTCACCTTGGTTCTACCGATTGCCCGTCTTATCGCACCTTGGTCATTTTTGCTGTGCTACTTTCTTGAGCTTATCCCTTGGCTCAGGACCCATTATTTAGTTGTTATTAAGAAGTATAAGTCTTAAATCATATGTCGTAAGTAAATTAAATCTAAGAAATTTAAGGTAAAAAGGCTTTTATGCGTTCAAATTATAAACGAGATTGGAGACAGAAAATTGCTTATGGAGGTATTTTAGAGTAAAATTACAAATAAAAGAAGGTATTTAGAGGAGGTGATAAAATATGCCAAAGGTAGCCACAGATATACCAGATGATTTGTACAAAAATATAAAAGAAGAAGTAAATCTCGGCATATTCCCTGATGTCTCTGAGGCTATAAATGCAGCCCTTAGAAAGGCATATGCTGAAAAAAGCAGGGCATATCTGAGATGGCTTATAAAGAAGGAAGGGATCACTGAGGCTTCTATGTTAAAAGAACTTGAGAATATCCGAGGATGAGATACAGGATATTCCTGGACACTAACATCCTTATCTCTGGTATCTTTTTTGAGGGTAATGAGTCCAAGATATTAGATATGGTAGAGCTGGATCTAATAACCAGCGAAGATGTGGTTGATGAACTCAAGAAAATTACTAAAAAGAAGCTTAAATACCTTGGTGGACGTACACTTGAAATTGCACTATTAGAGATAGATAGGGCATTATGCGATATAGAAATCCTATCAAGGGAAAAGTATCTCGAGAAGTTTCCAGAAGCAAAAGAACTGATAACGCATGAAAAGGATATTCCAATACTGGCTGCAGCACTTTATGCAAAGGTAGATTATTTGCTCACAGGAGACTTGCACTTCCTTACAGATAAAGTTAAAGCTGTGATTAAAGTTAGAACAACAAGGGAATTCCTTGATAAAATCGAAAAAGCTTGATGAAAATTTAGGTGGCTTGATAATAATTTTCTTGGTTGTTTATATAATTGAGATTCTAAACCCGATGGAATTATCCTCTGGTATGATTATTTTATCAGCAAGCCCACCAATCCTGATGTAGAAGGAGTAGGAAAAAGGGAAATTAAAAATCTTTTCCCAAATTGTAAATTTGAATTTCACAAAATCACTTTAGCACCACCTATTGCAAGGTTATTAGTCCCTATTTCCTGGATGCTCTGTGAACTATTGGAAAAGATAAGGATTTTCAATACCCACTACTTATGCATTATTAAGAAATAAAGTGGACACCCATATTTTCCACTTCGTAGGTGGAAATTTTAGGTTCATCTCAAGGAAAGGAGCTTGAAAGGCCTATTAAACCAAAAGATTTTGAAAAAGGTTTTTCTGAAGTTCAGGCAAAGAAAGGAATAGAGGAGTTGATGGGTAAATGTGTAAATGGGTTAATGAGGGAGAAGCAATGGAAGATTGATAAAATGATTGAGCATAGGAAAAAAATAGCAAATTTGTATAAAAAAGCATTGCTTGGCCTTGGAATTGAGCCACCTTATGAACCTTCCTATGCTGTTCACACTTATCTTAAGTTTCCTCTTTTGGTCAAGGATAGGAAAAAATTCTTTAAAGAGGCAGAGAAAGAAAAGATTGAACTAGGGGACTGGTTTATTTCTCCCATCCATCCTATAACCAAAAACCTTGAATACTGGCACTATAAGTGGGGAGTAAATCCTATCGCCGAAAAAACCTCCCAGCACATTGTCAACCTTCCTAGTCATACAAAAATTACCGAGGATTATGTAGCACGTATAGCAAAATTTTTAAAGAAAAATAGAGATAATATTTATAGTTCCTATGGGGAAATAGCTAGGTAGTAAAATAGGGAAGTGTCAGCTTGATAACAAAAATTTTGGATGTATAATTTGGATATAAGCTAGGAAGGTAAGCAATGGTCGGGTAATGATGTAATAAAGATATTTAATTCTTTAAAATTTTACATTATGTTTGAAGTGTAGTCTTAAAAGCTAAGGAGAAAAACGGAATGGACCTTATAGAAAGAGAAATAGATGTTTTATTAGAAAAGGGTTTTTACAAGAGTAGAGATGAACTGATAAATGATGCATATAGAGCACTTTTGAGAAACAAACCCCATCTTAAAACGGAGATAGCTATATCCCTTTACAAAAAAGAGGAGGTTTCTTTATCTAAAGCATCTGAAATTGCAGGTGTGTGTATAGAGGAATTTAAAGAGATTTTAAAAGATAGAGGTTTATCTTTAGAAATTCCCTCGCTTTCTAAAGAAGAATTGGATGAACAGGTTGAGTTTATAATTGGCTCTTCTAAATGATAATTTTTGATACTGATATTTTAAGTATTTTTGCCAAGGTAAATAGATTAGACCTGTTAAAAAATCTTTTTAGCGTTATTTATATCACTCCTATGATTAGAGAGGAGCTTTTTATTCCCTTGGAATATGGATATAGATTTCCACTAAAAATTTTAAGCAATAGTGTAGTTATTATTCCAAATGAGCAGGAATTTGATATATACGCAAAATTAAGACTAAAACTAGGCAAAGGAGAAGCAGAGGCTATTTCTATAGCAAAGAACAGGAAGTTATTGTTTGCTACAAATGATAAACTTGCTCAAAAAGTCGCAAAAGAAAACAATGTTAAAGTAATATCTCTTCAGGCTATTTTGAAGGCATGCTGGAAAAAGAAAATTTTGCTGAAAGAACAGGTTTTAAATCTTATCGAAGATATAAAACGGGAAGATAATCTTATCATACCTGAAAATGCGATAGAAAACATTATCAAAGAATAGAAATATTGCGCCAGCTTTAATCCTAGCTGTTAAAAAAGAAGAAGTGCTACCTAATCGTTTAATAGGTAATGGTAAAATCCATATTACTTCTCCACTTCGTAGGTGGAAATTATATGGCTCGGATAGGAGCCTTTTTATTTAAAGCAGTAAGGTATAGCATCAATGTACATTAGTCTTTCCTTATGGGATGCGTTTTTTAATTTCTCCTTTAAATAAGCCATAGAAATGATAAATAGTAGATAAAAGGGACAAAAGATAGTATAATTAAATAAAATTTTATAAGTGAGATGCTGCATGACTAATCTCCAAATAGAACTTTTAAAGCTATATTCTACAGATTTAACAGAAGAAGAACTCAAGCAATTAAAAACACAACTTGCTAAATTTTTTGCAGATAAAGCTGTAAAAGAAGCTGAGAAAGTGTGGCAAGAAAAAGGGTTATCACAAGATGTGATGGAGCAATGGCTACGTGAAGAGACTTAATATAGTAATTGACACTAATGTTTTATTGGTCTCTATCCCACCTAAGTCAAGATATCATTGGATTTTTCAAGCCTATCTATCCAGGTATGAGAGATAAAGAGGTTGACTATGTAATTGAAAATATAGTAGATATTGTAAGAAAGATGTCTTGAAATTCAACTTTGACCAAGGAAAACAAAGTGCTTTACAATAGCCTAAAGAGGGTATTTGATTTTATTGGTTCCCTCAGCGCCCTGGTCTTTCTCTCCCCTCTCCTTTTAATTGTAGCTATCCTTATAAAGCTTGATTCCAAGGGGCCTATATTTTTTAGACAGAAAAGGATAGGAAAAGATGGGAGGATTTTTAGGATCTATAAGTTTAGGACTATGGTTCAAAATGCAGAAAGGATTGGGGATAAAATTACAAAAGGCAATGATCCAAGGATTACAAAGATTGGTAAGATATTAAGAAGATATGAAATAGATGAGATACCAACACTTATAAATGTATTAAAAGGGGAAATGAGTATTGTTGGGCCAAGGCCAGAGGTACCAAAATTTTTACAGTATTATAGTGGCAAGTATAGAAAGATTCTTTCTGTCCGCCCTGGCATGACAGACCTAGGTACATTAAAGTTTAGGGATGAGGCAAGGTATTTAAAGAATGGAAATGCAGAAGAAACTTATATAAAAAGGATACTTCCAAAGAAGTTGAGTCTATATCTTGAATATGTAAACAATATGGGATTTATATACGATTTAGAAATAATTTTTAAAACATTTTCTTTAATTTTTAGGCAAAAGAAAATATAAGTGGAATCAAATTCCAAATTCCAAATCACAAATTCCAAATATCAAACAAATCATGCTCTCTCAAAATTGCCTATGGGTATTTTGATTAGCTATTGTTGTAATAAGCAAAATGGGATAAGATAAAGTGAAAAAAAGAGGCAAGGAGTTGAGGGATGAAGACGAATATAAAAGGTTTAGAACAGATCTTTGAAAGAAATCTAAGTGATGAATACCTGCATAAGGCTATCTCAAAAATAATCTCTTATGAAATTGCTAAAACCACAGAAGAATTGGGGGAATTGAAAAAAGAGCTAAAAATTTATGAACAGCGGTTTAAAATGGGTTCAGAAGAGTTTTTCAATAAATTTAGGGCTGGAGAACTAGGTGATAGTGCCGATTTCTTTGAATGGTCTGCATTGTATCAGATGTACCTGAGGGCTTCAGAAAAATTGAGCATCTTAAGATCCGAATGATTGAAACCTATCTTGAAGAGATAATCCTTATTTTCAATGAAAGTCCATATGTAGAAAGTTTCAAAGTCATTAAGAAGAAGATGACCAGTACCGATGGTTATATCAGATTAAGGGCAAACCTCATAAACAAAGACCTTCTTGAAATAAGTCTATACTGCCAGAAAAGAGGAACATCCGTTGAGGTGATTGACTATAGATATCATTGGCAGGATGAAGGCGGTGTATTAAAGAGGCGATGGGATACTTGCCCGCATCACAGAAAAATAGAAACTTTCCCCTTTCATGTACATTTAAACGATGAAACAGTTAAACCTTCTGAAAAGAGTGGCATACATGAAGTTCTAGAAATAATAGAGAAGGATATAAAAGGCCTCAAGGATATGGAGGAGGTTTAAAAAATTCAGCATATCAAGGAATGTCCTAAAGATTTTTTAGAAAGACTATACAGGACAATGGTTAGAATTAGGCTTTGTGAAGAAAGCCTCGTTAAGCCAATTCTAGAAGGAGAAATTCGATGTCCGTGTCACCTTTATACTGGTGAAGAGGCAATAGCAACAGGGGTCTGCGCTGCACTGTCTGAGAGAGATTATATCTTTGGAACACACCGTTCTCACGGTCACTACCTGGCCAAAGGAGGAGGGATGCGGGAACTCATAGCCGAAATTTATGGAAAGGAGAAAGGTTGTTTAAGGGGCAGAGGGGGCTCAATGCACAATTACTGACCCCGAGAGAGGTATATTAGGAGCAGCTCCTATTGTTGCTGGGACTATTTCATTGGCAGTAGGTTCAGCACTTGCTTCAAAAATAAGAAAAGAGAACAGAGTTGCAGTAAGCTTTTTTGGAGATGGGGCAGTTGGCGAGGGCGTGCTTTATGAATCACTGAATTTTGCAGCCCTTAGAAAACTCCCTATTATATTTGTATGTGAAAATAACCTTTACTCAACTCACATGCCAATCAGAGACTGTAGGCCAGAAAATAATATCTTTAAAATCGGGAAACCATTTTGTATTCTAAGTTACAGAGTTGATGGTAATGATGTCCTAAGGGTTTATGAGGTCTCAAGAAAGGCTGTGGACTTATGTAGAAAAGGCCAAGGTCCGGTATTCATAGAATGTATGACTTATAGATTACGTGGACATGTAGGTCCAGATGATAATATACAAGGTACTCATACGGATATAAGGCCACCAGAAGAGGTAAGCAAGTGGAGAAAAAGGGATCCTATAAGAAAATTTGAGAGTTTTTTAATCAAAAATAGTATATTAGAAAAAGAAGATTTAGAAAAAATAAGCCAAGAGGCCAAAAAAGAAGTCGAAGATGCCCTTGCATTTGCGAAAAAGAGCCCTTATCCAAAAGAAGGTGAACTAGCACGATATGTCTTCAAAGATTAGAAAACTTCGATATAGCTTGGCCATTAATGAGGCCCTCCATCAGATGATGGAAAGTGACGAATCAGTTTTTCTTATTGGACAAGGAGTAAAAAGTCCATGGTATGTTGGAAATACCACAAGGGGTCTTCTTGAAAAATTTGGTCCAGAAAGAGTTATTGATACTCCAGTATCTGAAAATGCCATTACTGGGGTAGCCGTTGGGGCAGCTATTGCCGGTATGAGGCCAATAATTGTGTATCCCAGGATGGATTTTATGCTATATGCCTTTGATCCAATTATTAATGAAGCGGCTAACTGGCATTATATGTGTGGCGGAAGATCGCATGTGCCTGTTGTAATCTGGGGGATTATAAACCGGGGAGGAGAACAGGCAGCCCAGCATTCTCAGGCATTACAAGCGATGTTTGCCCATGTACCAGGCCTTAAGGTAGTTATGCCAAGCAACCCACATGATGCAAAAGGCTCACTTATAAGTGCCGTTTATGATGATAATCCTGTTATTTATATAGATGACCGTTGGCTATATAATTTTGAGGAAAAAGTGCCTGAGGATATATATTTTACGCCTATTGGAAAGGGAAAAATAGTAAAAGAGGGAAAAGATGTAACTATAGTTGTGACTTCTTATATGACAATTGAGGCTATGAAAGCAACGCAAAAGCTTTCTAAAGAAGGAATAGAGGTTGAGTTAATAGACCTACGTTCACTTAAACCCATTGATAAAGACCTTATATTTGAATCAGTGAAGAAGACAGGAAGACTAATAATTGCAGATGCTGCCTGGAAAACGTGCGGTATATCCGCCGAGATTGCTGCCTTAGTGGTTGAGAATGTTTTTGAATATTTAAAGGCGCCTATTAAAAGAGTTACTCTGCCTGATACCCCTGCACCTGCTAGCAGGGTATTAGAAAGGGTATACTACCCAAATGAAAGTGATATTATGCAAGCAGTAAGAGAGGTGATAGAAAATGCGTTATAAAGTTCCTTTTGTCAACCCAGGGAAAAATTATAAGATGATTAAGGACGAGATAGACGCAGCATTTTTTGATGTGCTCTCTAAAGGCAATTTGATTATGCGTGAAGAACTTGAAAGGTTTGAAAAAAATCTGGCTGGCTTTGTCGGCACAAAGTATGCTGTGGGTCTTAGTAGTGGGTATCACGCATTACTTATTTCACTTATAGGTGCAGGCATAAAACATGGTGATGAAGTAATTGTCCCTGCTCATACATTTGTGGCTACTGCATCAGCAGTTGTAAATGCCGGTGCAAAACCTATATTGGTAGATGTTGCTAAAGACTATAATGTCGATGTAGACAAAATTGAAGATGCTATTACTCCCAGGACAAAGGCCATAATGCCTGTTCATCTGAATGGGAGGGTGTGTGATATGGATGCTATAAGGGCCATTGCTGAAAAATATAATCTTATAGTCATCGAGGATGCTTGCCAATCACTAGGGGCCACATTCAATGGGAAAAGGGCGGGTTCCTTTGGGCTAACAGGTTGCTGGAGCTTTTATCCCTTTAAAATTCTTGGCTGTTATGGGGACGGTGGGGCTATTACAACAGATGACCCCGCTATTGCCAGGATGGCTAGTCTATACAGATATAATGGTGAGGATAGGGAGACAGGCGAATATCATTATCATGGATGCACTTGTCTGTTGGACAACCTGCAGGCTGCTTTTCTAGATATAAAACTTAAGTACCTTCCACAATGGATAAGACGTCGTCAGCAAATAGCCGAATATTATCGAAATGGCTTGGCCGATATAGAAGAATTGCAACTGCCACATTTTGAAGATAATAGGTTTGTTGATGTATATCAAAATTATGTCATAAGGACTAAAAGAAGGGATGAATTGGCTAATTATCTAAAAGAAAATGGAGTGGAAGTGCTTATTCATTGGAGAATTCCTTATTATCGTTACAAGGCACTAAATCTTGAAGATAGAGGATTTCCTGAGACAGAAGCTATTTCTCGTGAGGTCTTGTCTTTACCTATGAACGTTGAAATTTCTGATGAGCAAGTAGATTATGTTATTAAAACGATTAGAAAATTTTTCAATAAAAGGATTAAAAGGTAAAGAGAATAAAAGGCAAAAAGGTAAAGAGGAAAATGGTAAAGAGATTTGAGGATTTGGAGGTCTCAGTGTAAAAACTATTTATGGCTATTGATTCAAAAATATGATATGCTTTCAAAAACCGCAAAAGGAGAAAAAAATATGCAAGCAACACTAAGGGGTAATAAAGTTATAGTTGAGTTTGATTTAAAAGAAGTTGATGAAGATATCCTTTCTCTACTTACCTCCATTGAAATTTCAAAGAAGAGCCAGGCTACAGAAGAGGATATCTATAAGCTATCCAAAGAGATAAAAGCCAAATGGTGGAAGGAAAATAAAGATAAATTTATAAATGAAAATAGTCTTGGATAGCAATATTGTCTTTTCTGCTCTTTTGAGTTCTGACAATAAATTTAAATACTTGATTTATAATAAGCAATTCAATCTTTTCAGTTGTAACTTTTTGTTTGTTGAAATCTTTAAACACAAAGTCAAAATTGAGAGTATCTCAAAGCTAAAAGAAGATGAGCTTTTGTCACAATTTGCTAATATCCTTTCAAGGATTCAATTTATCCCTGAAAAGCTCATACCAAGAGAAATTTTTAATAAGGCATATAGAATTTGCAAGGATATAGATGAAGCTGATACTCCTTTTATAGCATTAACTATGTTTCTTAATGCAAAGTTTCTAACTGGAGATAAGAAATTAATAAAGGCTTTAAAAAAGAAAGAATTCAGAGAGGTTTTAACAGTAAGTGATATATTTAGGAAAAAGGGTAAAGAATGAAAGATTGCACGTTCAAACTGTGAATACACAACTGTAGAGAGACTGGAAGGAGTACAGTTGATAAAAGCTGCTGAGGGGATTTCATACATGCTGAATAGCTTAATTCAGAAACGGAAAACTTTTAACCTATTAGCCTATTAACCTTTCAACGTTAGTGATGGGAGGTAAAACTTGAAGCCATTATCATACATAACAGAGACATTTACCGAGTCTGTAATACGTGAAATGACACGCATCTGTGATGATGTAGGAGGCTATAATTTGTCACAAGGGTTTCCTGATTTTGAGGCCCCTGAAGAAATTAAGGAAGCTGCTATTAGGGCCATCTTAAATGAGTGTAACCAATATCCAGTTACATTTGGTGAGCCCAAGCTCCGGGAGGCCATCGCCAAAAAAGTAGCAGATTATAACAAGATAAAGTGTGAACCTGAAACAGATATTACGGTTACATGTGGTGCTACAGAGGCCATGATAGCTACACTCAAGGCCATCATTAACCCTGGTGATGAGGTCATAATTTTTGAGCCATTTTATGAGAATTATGGGCCTGATACCATACTTTCCGGTGCAACCCCTAGATATGTAACGCTTCGTCCCCCAAACTGGGATTATTCCTCTGAAGAATTGACTTCAGCCTTTAATGAAAAAACAAAAGCTATTATCATTAATACCCCCCATAATCCTACTGGTAAGGTATTTTCTAAAAATGAATTGCAGGAGATAGCCAACTTGTGTATTAAGTGGGATTGTTTTGCGGTTACTGATGAGATTTATGAACATATATTATATGATGGTGAAGAGCATATATCCATTGCATCTCTAGATGGAATGGCCGATAGGACTATCACAATTAATTCTATTTCAAAGACGTATTCAGTTACAGGCTGGCGGGTTGGCTGGGCCATTGCAAATGCGAAAATTACTAGTAGGATAAGAAAGGTGCATGATTTTTTTACTGTTGGGGCACCTACCCCCTTTCAGGAGGCAGCGGCATTTGCCTTAAGTATGCCAGAAAGCTATTATAAATCTCTACGTTTAAGATATGATCAGCTAAGAAACTTCCTCTTTGCTGTATTGTCTGAAGTAGGCTTTAAGCCATTTTTGCCAAAGGGGTCTTATTATATCATCGCTGAGACTGATGAACTCATGGAGAAACTATCTGTAAAGGATGATTTTTCTTTTAGTCGAAAGCTGATAGAACTTACAGGTGTTGCCACTGTTCCTGGAACTTCCTTTTATGCCTCTCCAAATAAGGGATTAAATCAGGTTAGATTTGCTTTCTGTAAGAAACTGGAGACCTTAGAAAGTGTAGAAAGGAGGTTAAGACGGTTGCATTATCTTTAATGAAGGAGGTTGAATTGGGAGCTAGTTATACTCCTGTTACGGAGTTTCCAGGAAATGGAGCAACAAAAGAGCAAATAGCACGTTTATATCATCGTTATAGATTTGCTTTTGAATTTTGTAAGGGGAGGGATGTGTTAGAGGTAGCATGCGGGGCTGGCATAGGGTTGGGATATTTGGCGAAGGTTGCAAAAAAGGTAGTTGCTGGTGATATTGATGAAAAAATTTTAGAGACTGCCATGAATACCTATTATGGGCAGGCTGACATTGAGATTTACAAGCTGGATGCCCAAAATCTTCCTTTTAAGGATTGTAGTTTTGATGTTGTTTTGCTGTATGAAGCCATCTATTACCTTCCTAAGGCTGAAGAATTTATTTCAGAGGCCTATCGGGTGTTAAAAGGCAATGGAGTACTTATTATAGGTATGGTTAACAAAGATTGGCCAGATTTTAACCCCTCACCTCTTAGTACCAAGTATTTTTCGGTTCCAGAATTATACCAACTATTAAGTCAAAGATTCAGTACGGTAGAAATGTATGGTGCCTTTCCTGCCTCAGCAAATACTCTTAAGGATAAAGTTATTTCACTGATAAAAAGAACAGCGGTTACCTTTCATTTAATACCAAAAACAATGAAGGGTAAAGAGTTCTTTAAGAGGATATTTTATGGGAAGTTGACACCCATCCCAACACAAATTACAAATGAGATGGCTGAATATTTGCCACCAATAGTTATTCCTGTTGATTCTCCCAATTATCAATACAAAATCTTATATGCAGTAGCACGTAATAGAAGATAATAAAAACAGGATAATTAAAAATTCTATTAGCCTGTCTTTTACATTTAACTAAATATTTTTAAATCTACTGTAATTAACCGAGGCAAAGAGAAAAATTATGGATAATAAACACGCAAAAATAGCGAAGGAAATAGAGAAGTTATTTGATTTTATGATGAGGCTTTAAAGTGTCTAGTAAAGATTTGTTAGAAGAGCTAGATGAAAGGGCTGTCCCTGTATTTACCGGTAAAAGGGGAGAGTAATGGCTCATGGTTGATAACAGAGATTGAAGTTTTCTTCGGCAGTATAATTATGGGTATATATAGTCAAATAATAAACGGGTCTGAAATTCCAAATTCCAAATCTCAAATTCCAAACAAATTCAAATGACCAAAATTCAAAATTTAAAACAATATGATTTGTAAAAATTTTTAGTTCCATAGTTGAAAAAACAAAATGAATCAGGGAAAATCTCAAATAATAACTAAATTGTTGGAAGAAATAAGTGGAGAGATTGTCCCTATATACAGTGATGAAAGGGGCCAAGTAAGGGATTTTGGATGTGTTTCTATAGAGGGGCTTCATGTAGTTGAGATGAGACCAGGTTCAGCAAGAGGAAACCATGTTCATGACAGAGATGAGATTATGTGTGTAATTGGCGGAAGTGGGATATGTGAGATTAATGTAGAGGATGAGACAGCTCATAAGAAAGAAAGTATTGTGGTAGAAGGGGATATGAAGGCATACAGGATAAGGGCCGGGATAAGGCATATAGTGAGGAATATAGGCAATAAGACATTTTATCTTGTTTGTTTTTATGAGAAATCCCAAAAAGTTTTAAGTGTTAAGTAGCCAATGTGGGGTTAGTTTGGTTGATTATGGGCGGCCTAGTAGACAATCAAGTGGGCTAATGGTACCAATAAAATAAAGAGGAGGTGAGTAATGGATTTTTATACACTTGTTTTGAGAAGAAGTGGAGGATATTGGGTAGCTTTATGTTTAGAAAACGGTTTGGTAGGTCAAGGAGAGACGAAAGAAGGGGCAGTTGAAAAGTTAAAGGAAGCTATTGCCTCTTTTGAAGATATTAGAAAAAGTGAAGCGGATATTCATAGTGCACCTGTATCTATAAAAGAGCTTCATGAATTTCTTAGCATAGAAGGTATAGAACCTGTTTTAAGTGCGTAATAAGGTATGAGGAAATTATGGGACTTTTAGACTACGTTAAATTGCGTCGGGCTATAATATTGGTAGCCCACATTGTCCTTATAATTCTGGCCTATGCATTGGCCTTTATTCTTCGCTTTGAATGGCAAATCCCTCCGCCATATCTAAGCCTTTTTGTCAACACTTTGGCCTTGATTGTCATTGTGAAAGGGATGGTCTTTCACCTTTTTGGCCTCTATCAAGGGATCTGGAGATATGTAAGCATGGAGGACCTCTTAAATATTCTAAAGGCTACTATTGTATCCTCAGCGCTCTTTGCCTCTGGTATAATTATTTTTTACGGGTATGGTTTTCCTAGGTCTGTCCTTGTCCTTGACTGGACATTTTGTTTTCTATTTTTATGTGGAATAAGGCTTTCTATAAGGATAGCCAGGGAGAGATTTTATTTTTTGGAGAAAATTTTTCCTACAACACCTAACCCAAAAGTAGGCCATCTTAATAAATTGTCTTTAAGCAGGGGTGAAAATCTAAAAAGGAAGCTATTGATTGTAGGAGCTGGGCAGGCAGGTGTGATACTAAAGAGTGAAATCCAAAGCAATCCTAAACTGAATTACGAGATATTGGGGTTTGTGGATGATGATAGGGTAAAGATTGGAGCAAGGGTTCAGGGGATAAAGGTGTTTGGCCCTATTAATCAGATACCGGATATAGTAAGGCATTACAATGTTGATGAGGTCATCATAGCCATACCATCTGCTAATGGAGAGCAAATGAGGAGGATATACAATATCTGTAACAAGACAAAGATAAAACCAAAATCCTTGCCGCCACTAAACCAGATCCTTGAGGGAGAACTGGTAAGGCAAATAAAAGATATAGAGCCTGAAGACCTCATCTTGAGGGAAAAGGTAGAATTGGATAAGGATGTAATATATAAGGAGATATCAGGAAAGCCAGTACTTATAACCGGGGCAGGGGGGACTATTGGGAAAGAGCTTGTGCTTCAACTAGGCCATTTTTCACCCTCACACATTGTGCTTTTAGACCAAGTGGCAAACGAGACATATATTACAGCAAATTTGATCTCAAATAGGTTCCCAGATATAAAAACAACTGTTTGTGCTGCAAATATTTTAGACAAAGATAAGATTAGGCGTATCATTTCGGAATATAGGCCTCAAATTATATATCATGCAGCGGCCCAAAAACATGTGCCACTTATGGAAGAAGACCCTGCAGAGGCAGTTATAGACAATGTGGTAGGTACAAAAAGGCTTATGGATGTAGCCATAAAGGAAAAGGTGCCAAAGGTCATCCTTATATCCACTGACAAGGCAGTAAATCCTACCTCTGTTATGGGAGTGACAAAGAGGGTGTGTGAACTTATGTTTTTAGGACTTAAAGATTTTAAGGATTCAAATACATCTTTTATCTCTGTGCGTTTTGGCAATGTAATAGGAAGTAGTGGCAGTCTGATTCCTATCCTTAAGGAGGAGATTAAGAGGGGAGGACCAATAACCATTACCCATCCTGATATGGAGAGATATTTTATGAGCATCTCCGAGGCAGTACAGCTTGTCCTTCAGGCATCTGCTATAGGGAAGGGAGGGGAACTATTTGTCCTTGATATGGGCAAAAGGGTAAGGATAATGGATGTTATTAATAAATTTTTGGAGCTATCTGGATTAAAAAAGGATGAGATAGAGATTAAGGTTATAGGGATGAGGCCTGGTGAGAAGATAAAGGAAGAGTTATGGTCAGAGAGGGACGAGATAATGCCTACATCCCATCCCAAATTATTTTCTATAAAGAGCAATTGTGCCTTTGCTTATGATTTTTGGGAAAAGATTGGTGAATTGGAAAGATTTGCCCATGCTAATAATGTACCTGCCATTATATATAAACTAAAGGAGATGGTACCTGAATATACACCAAGTGAATATGTGCGTAAGAAGTGGCTCTCTCCATAGCCATTCATTATATCCCCTTATATAGTTTGTGAGTAATTAACGTGATTTACAGCGAGAAAATAAGGGTTGATGTCTTTATTCTACCTATAGCCACAATAATCTTTTGTATTATTGGAGATTATATTGTTAGATCAGCTCTCTTTAACAATCACATAGTTGTGGGCATAGTTGATAATCTCATACATGGAATAATAGGCTTCTTAATTGTTTTGCCTTATTCATTAATCAACAGACCTATAAAATTGAGGTTTCCGCTTCTTGCAATGGCCGTAGCAATGCTATTAGACCTAGACCATTTTGCTGCTGCACATTCATTTTCCATTTCAGACGCAATCTCTATAGAGGCATATCCAGGTACTCATAGCTTAACAATGGCAGTAATTTTCCCATCAATCATTTATGTTTGGAAACATAATTTTAGAGTAACCTGGATTGTGTTTTTAGCCCTCTTGTCTCATGTGATTCGGGATGCAGGCCTTTGGGGAGTACCTCTGTTTTTCCCATTTTCAAGTACAATAAAACTACCATATGGCCTTTACTTATTAGTAATACTGGCCCTTCAGCAAACTATTTTTTATGAAAGAAGGCACATGTTAGGCATTTCCTCCAATTGTGCAAATAAAAGAAAGTCAGAAACAATCTTGTAATAATTTATCCCTAATTCGTGCGAATAAGAGAATAATTTATGGAAAGGCTAGCCAGGATATTTAAAACCCTAGGCAATAAGAGAAGGCTCAGAATCATTGAGCTTCTCTTTTCTAATAACCGTATGACTGTTGGGAAGATAAGTGAACACCTGGACCTTTCATTTAAAAGCACATCTAAACACTTACAACAATTGGAGTCAGTTGGTCTTTTAGATAAGCAACAAATAGGCACCCATGTATTTTATTTCCTGTCTAAGAATCTTAAAAAATCGATAAATAATGATATCCTTAATGTGCTAAAGAAATATCTGAATGAGATTAAAAGGTAGATGTTATGCCTAATTCGTGTGAATAAGAGAACCAAAATTCCTTGCTTAACTTCTAACGGATCTTTCGATCCCTCAACAGGTATTCTATTGGAAAATGCGTAAGTTAACTCTATTTTAATCTCAATTTTGTTGCCACTATATCTTTTACTATAGGTCTTGACAAAAAATCAAAATTGGTTTAATATATTCTCACTATGTATGTGGACCTCTGCAAATACAAAAGAGGAAATAAAACCTATAAAAGGGTGCTGTTGAGAGAGGGCTATAGAGAAGGTGGAAAGGTAAAACA